>Ga0066903_100000986_pt1 | contig 19706 bp, 17 predicted proteins | sample PanSoiMetaGPlot1_FD_67491 | JGI IMG/M metagenome (GOLD analysis project Ga0066903, IMG submission 67491) | Tropical forest soil microbial communities from Panama analyzed to predict greenhouse gas emissions - Panama Soil - Plot 1 (version 2) | ecosystem: Environmental > Terrestrial > Soil >... | reverse complement strand
TCCCATCGGATTTCTGTGCGATCACGTAGAAGTGCTCTACGATATCGATATTTCTTTCAAGCAGTTTGCCAAGAATGAAGGGCTCGGTTTGTGGCGGGCTGCCTCTTTGAACGAGTCACCCTTGTTGACGGCAGCATTGGCAGAGATTGCGCGAACACGCCTCGCACGCTCCTCCTCATGAAACGAATAGCAATTATTGGCGGCGGGATCTCCGGCTTGTCGGCCGCCTTCGCGCTTGAAGAAAAACGAGGCGCGGGCGCCGCATTGGATTATGCCTTGTTCGAAGCTGCCGATCGTTGCGGAGGAGTGCTGGTCACCCAGCGCGTGGATGGATGCCTGGTGGAAGCTGGTCCTGATTCTTTCCTCACAGAAAAGCCGTGGGCAACGGAGTTGTGCAGAAAAGTCGGACTGGGGGAACAACTGATTGGGTCAAACGATGTGGATCGCAAAACTTACATCCTGGTGAATGGCAAACTTGTGGTCATGCCGGATGGTCTGATGTTCATGGTTCCGACCAAGATTATGCCCACGATCTTGTCTTCGCTGTTCTCCGCGGGAAGCAAGTTGCGTATGGCGAAAGAATGGTTCCATCCTCCGCGAAAGGCTGAAGGGGACGAAACTGTGGCAGCGCTGGTGGAACGCCATTACGGAGCCGAACTAGTCGACCGGTTGGCCGACCCCCTCCTCTCCGGAGTCTATGGCGGAGATGCTTCGCAACTCAGCGTGCGGGCGGTGTTGCCACGCTTCGCAGAAATGGAAGCACAACATGGCAGCCTTGGGCGCGCGATGTTGGCGGCGCGGCGCAAGATGGCAAATGCGAGCACATCGCCGCGACCTCTGTTTACTTCGTTGAAAGATGGCATGCAGCAATTAGTGGATGCTCTTCTCGCGAGGCTTCCCGCCACTGCCTTTCGGCCGAATCGAATCATTCAGTCAATTCGTCCCCAAGATGGTGGCTGGATGATCGCCAGCCAGCATGGGTCCGACTATTTCGATTCGGTGATCGTTGCAACACCGGCGCGAAATGCGGCAAGAATTCTGCAAGAGACGAATTCTGAATTGGCGTCAGAGTTGGACGGCATCCAATACAGTTCTTCGGTGACGCTCACGCTGGGTTACGACCAGAGCGTGCGGGCAGCGCTTCCTCCCGGATTCGGTTTTTTGGTTCCGAAAAGCGAGGGGAAAAGGATGCTGGCCGCCACATTCGTGCACAACAAATTTCCTCATCGTGCTCCTGATGATCGAGCCCTGATTCGGTGCTTCATGGGCGGGTCGCGAGATGAGGAAATTCTCGCAAGCCCGGACGAGGAAATCCTCCGAACCGCGCGGAATGAACTGCAACAAATCATCGGAATAAGCGCGGAGCCCCAGTTTTCGAGAGTCTACAAATGGCGCGGAGCCATGGCGCAATATGGAGTGGGCCACTTGGAAAGGTTAGAACGGATCGCCAAGCTTACCCAGCAACATCCAGGCCTCGCACTCGCAGGAAACGGTTTTCGTGGAATTGGCGTGCCGGACTGCGTTCGCTCAGGCGCGGAAGCGGCAAACCTTGTCGCATCAGAGAGCGGCAGCCCGATGCAGCCTGCCAGTACTCATTACTCCCGTAACCCACAGTAACGCCTTGTTCTTGCAGCAACGAGTGTCATCGGACAGGGTTTATATATCCTGAGGAAAAGCTGCATGAGAATAAGGATTCTTGTAATCACGTACATCATTGGTGTTCTCTCCTTAGCACCCAGCTGGGCCCAACAGAATTCTGTTGGCACGTCCAGCACAGGCAAGACTTCGTCGGACATGGACGCGATGCGAGACATGCCCGGCATGAACAACGACGGTAGTGCGCATGCAATGCACTCGATGGAGGAGCATCACCTCGACATGGGGCCGCACATGAGGATGACTCCTCTACGTGAGTCTCAGAACGGCGATCAGCAAAAGGCCGATGAAGTTGTGAAGGCTGCACGTCGAGTTGCCGATAAATACAAGGACTACAAGGTTGCCCTCGCCGACGGCTACAAGATCTTCTTGCCGACTCTTCCGCAGAAGCAATATCACTTCACGAACTACTGGTACGGAGTGGAAGCGGCGAGGCATTTCAACCCAGAACACCCAACATCACTTCTCTACGAGAAGCATGGAGACGATTACAAGTTGATAGGTGTGATGTACACGGCACGCAAAGGTACAAACGAAGATGAGCTTAATGCACGTATTCCGCTGAGTGTTGCCCAATGGCATGCTCACATCAATATGTGCATTCCGCCCGAAGACAAGAAGAGCGATATGTGGAGTGCTCATCCCAAGTTTGGGTTACAGGGCTCAATCATCAGCAAGGAAGAGTGCGATGTCGCAGGTGGACGGTTTATGCCGCAGATTTTCGGATGGATGGTTCACCTCTACCCGTTCGAACAGAAGCCGGAAGACATCTGGTCGGTTCAGCGACAGATGCACAATCATGGCGAGTAGCGCAGGTAAGATTTTGTGGTGTCCGAGAATCAGGCATAACGATCCGCTTCTTTGAAAACGATGAGATCGCTGATTAGAAAATTAGCGAGTGAACACATCGCAATCGTGATGAGATTGGCCCGTAGGTAGGGGATGTTCCATAACCCAACCAGGGCGCGCATGAATGCCAGATTTCCAAGGATCGACAGAGCGCCGGTAGTCAGATTGAATTTTAGAAACCTCGAAACCCTTCCATTGGAAGGGCGGTCCGACCACGTGAATCGATCATGCCACAGATAATTGTGAATGATTGCAGCTTCGACTGCCATTGCCGTCGCAGTTAGGTAGTTGAGCTGCCACAGCCGCGTGGATAAACCGAGAACACATAGCTGCACGCCAATCCCCAAGGCCCCCACTGCGTTGAACTTGATCCAACGAATGGCAGAGCTTTGCCAAGTTGTCATTGAATTGGCTCCTCAAGATACAAACGCCGTATGTTGATGACAGTAAAGAAAATCACCATTGCTACCATTCCGATCAACCCTATCAGCCCGCCCACATCGAACAGTCGGTAATGGCCGTGCAACACGATCGGCCAGCGAAATAGCGCGAGATTTCCGATCACCAAAAGAAGACGCAGTTCGGTTGGTCCAAATTTCCAGAACGAGAGCCGAAATTCGCCCAACGAGTACGTTGCCAAGTAGGACTGAACGGAGAGAAGCAAGAAAGCTACCAGCAATCCCGTCGCGATGTAGGGATGCATATAACCCGAAGCGGCCAGTCCGGCCATGAGAAACAGAGCCCCGAAGGTATCGAGGATGTGATCAACGTAGAACCCGTATCTCGGGCGCAAATGATTGCGCACTCGCGCGAGTGTTCCATCAAGGCTATCTCCCAGCCAGTTCAACCCCAGGAAGAAGATCGCGGCGAGAAGCCAAAGACGGTTCGATCGTGACAAAGCGTAACTGACTCCAGTCATAACTTGTGCGATGAATCCCAATGCCGTCAGATGGTCGGAATTGATCCAAGCGGGGATTCGTGTGGCCATCCCCACCAGCAGCTGTTTTTCGGGTCTGGCAAGAAAACTTTGTTGAATTCGTTTCGAGTCATGAAACGACAATTCAGTCGAATGCTGTGATCTTGTTCGCTCGTCGAGCTTCATCATGAAATAGGCCATTACTTGAGCCTCTTGCTGCAGCTTGCATCATGGGTGGAACTCTGATCAATGCGCCGAAAATAGATTGTGCCTGAAATGTACGTCAACCGTTAAGCGCTTAGGAATGAATAACATGTCACTTCATATGAATCGATTGTCCACTCGATTCTGTGCCACAAAAAGCCGACACGAGCCCGCGGCACGGGTAGCGAGTTCTTTTAAAGACTAGTTTCGGGAAGTTGCTTCCTCAATAGCGGCACGCAATTGCTCAGCTGCCCAGGCGATCTGTTCAGGCGAGATCACAGCCGGAGGCGCAATCAGGAGATGGTCGCCGCGCAATCCGTCGATTGAGCCCTGCATGGGGTACACAAGCAGCCCCCTCCGGACGGCTCCCTGTCCAACGCGGCCGGCGAAATTCAGCTCGGAGTTGAATGGAGCCTTGGCGGCCTTGTCAGCAACAAACTCAATTCCCCAAAGTAGGCCAATCCCGCGTACGTCGCCAACCGTGGATAAATCCGCCAACCTCTGCAGGGCCGACTTCAGAGACGCAGCGACAGTATCTGGCATAGATGAATTTGCGGCCGCTACAAGATCGCGGTCCAGCAAACAGCGAAGAACTGCCTGCCCTGCGGCCATAGATATGGGATGCGAGTTATAGGTAAAACCATGCAACAGCGATCCTGATCCAGTTGCGATTGCGTCGACGACTTTCCTCGTCGCGATCACTGCACCCAGCGGAGCGTATCCACTCGAGAGCCCCTTCGCGGTCACGAGAATGTCAGCCGAAATCCCCCAGTGTTCGACGGCAAAGTTACGTCCGGTACGGCCCATGCCGGTCATGACCTCATCCGCGATGAGGAGTACACCTGTTCGCCGGCAGATCTCTTCTATTTTCTGGAGGTACCCGTCGCAGGGCACGGCTGCCCCAAGGGTTGCGCCGCTGATTGGTTCAAAAATAAAGGCTGCTGCCTGGTTTTCTGATGAGTCGATGGCCTCACTCAGTTCTGAGGCATACTTCGAGGCACAGTCGTCACATCCATAAGCGCAGCGGTAGCAATACGGCAGCCCGATGTGTGCGAACTCTCGCACCATGGGCACGTAGATATCGCGACGGCGTTTGTTCCCAGACACGGCAAGTGCGCCAAGCGTGGCTCCATGATAGCTCTGGCTGCGGCTTAGAACCTGGTATCTCTGTTTCTGGCCAATTTCAACCTGGTACTGTCGCGCCAGCTTTATCGCAGTTTCGATGGCCTCGGAGCCGCCGCAAGTGAAAAATACCGCGCCACCGTCGAAATTCTTCCCCGCGAATTCGATTAATTCTTCCGCATATTGCTCTGCAACCGGTGTGGTGAATTGACTGCTATGAACAAACTCAAGTTGCTTCACTTGTTGAGCCATGGCTTCGGCGATTTCGGGGACGCCATGACCAATGAAGTTGACAGCGGCTGAGCCTGAGAAATCGAGATAACGCTTTCCTTCAGTATCCCAGAGATACACGCCCTCCCCGCGCACCGCCGGAGGAAATGCTTTGCGGAAGGAACGCCTCAAAATAGCCGAATGCGGGGAGTCGACTATCGGAGATTCAGGCACAGTCAGATTATGGGGCGCGCAGCGAAGGCCTGTCAAAAAACAAAGGCACGGCTCCTGGCCGTGCCTTCTACGAACCTGCTCTCAGGTTAGCTGGTGCGGTTTTTCAGAACTTCGACTGCTTTTTGTAGTTGCTCATCCTGCTGAGGATGCTGCGGCTTCTTTGTCGTATCTTCAGCCGGTGGCGTAGCATCCTGATCGTCATCAGGAAGGCCGCCGTCATCATCGACATCTGCAACTACGATGTTCGGTGTGATCGCGGTGTCCTGGATCGCCTTGCCGCTCGGAGTGTAATACTTGGCTACGGACAGCATCAGGGCTGAGCCGTCGGGCAATTCGATGGTCTTCTGCACGGATGCATCGCCAAAGGTCTTGTCGCCGATTACGTCGCCGCGGGCATTTTCAAGAATTGCGGCCGCCACGATCTCTGCTGGGCCAGCCGTCCCTTTGTTCACGAGCACTGCAACAGGCAACGCGGTGACATCTTTGGCTGGATCCGCATTGAAGGCTTCGCGCGGATATTTCTGGCCCTGCAAGTAGGTGATCGTACCGTGATTCAAGAAGAGGTTGGCTGTCGCAATTCCCTCAGCCTCTTCTCCCTCGGCTACGTTTCGTAGATCCAAAATGACTTTCTTTGCCCCGGATTTTTGGACGTTCTTGAGTTTCGCTGCTATTTCCTGCGACTTGCCCTTGTTGAAGGCGGCTACCTGGATGTAGGCAATGCCATCATCCATGATTTTGTCCGCAACTGTCGGGATATTCACATTGTCGCGAGTGATGACAATCTTTTGCGGCTCGGCGCGTCGAGCCCGCACCACTGAGACCGTCACATTCGATCCGGGTTGGCCGCTCAACAGATTGCGAATCTCAGCCAGCGACAACTCACGCGTGCTCTTGCTTTCAATTGCTTCAAAGATATCGGTAGATTGGATCCCCGCCTTGTCAGCAGGTCCACCTGGAATCACGGAAACGATCGATGCATATCCAAATCGCTTTGAGATGGCTGCGCCAATGTCGCCTCTGGTGTCGTTCCTGTGAGCTTTAAAGTCCTTGTATTCAGCTGGAGTCAGATAGCTGGAGTTGGAGTCTAGCGACTCGAGCAGGCCATGAAGGGCGCCATCGGTGACCTGCGGAATGTTCGGTTCCTCAACATACTCGCTGCGAACCCGCGAGAGTACCTCGCTGTAAACCTGCAATTGCCGGTATGCACCATCGTTGCTGGAAGCGCGGACGCCATCCAGCCCGCCTATCACCATGAACACGAGTATGGCGGCGGATGACGCAAGAACTACTGCCTTCGTTTTAATCGACATCGGGTTGGTTTTCTCGGAAGGTAAAGTCTGGCCGTTCCTCACTGACAATTATTATATCCGGTTTGATGCAGCCTTCCTCATATTTAGACGACCTTAGGCCGGCGTCTGTCATTACCAAAGAGAGCAAAGTTTCTTCCAACCCTGTCGCCGTCCATACGGGCGAGGTGTTCACAATAAAGGGTTTATTCCGCACTTGGAGGATTACACTGATGTGCTGTTATTTTTAGGCGGAGGATTGAACCCATGCGTTTAGCTATGATTTTGCTTTTTCTAATGTCCTCTATGAGTTCCATGGAAGGCCAGACTGATGAATGGAAACAGCTATTCAACGGGAAGGACCTTGTGGGATGGAAGCATGTTGGGCCCGGTAGCATGGAGGTAGAAGACGGTCTCATGCGTACGAGCGGCGGCATGGGCCTGCTTTATTGGACCGGAGGGACCGTTGGGGATTGCATGATTCGCGTTGTGTTCAAGATGAAGGATCATAACGACAATTCTGGAGTCTTCATCCGCATTCCGATTGAACCGCGAGAGGAGTGGATGCCCGTCAATTATGGCTATGAGGTTCAAATTGACAATCAACCTGAAGAATCCAAGGAAGACGACTATCACGTGACCGGAACGCTCTATTCGCTAACCAAGCCCTTGGCGCGTCCCGGGAAGCCTGGGCCTGAGTGGAACACGATGGAGGTCACACTCGATGGGCCACGCACAATTGTCTTTGTGAATGGAATAAAAGTTACCGACTTTACGGAAGGCGATCCCGTCCCTGAGCGGAAATTCGACTTTGAGCCCCAGCGTGGACCCAGGCCGAATACTGGATACTTCGGTCTCCAGAACCACAGCAAGAAAGACGTCGTCTTTTTCAAAGAAGTCGCGATCAAGATGCTAAAGAAGTAGGTCCCTCACGCGAATTCTTCAGAGGGGCGAAAGTTCGTCTTCTCGCTCCTCTTTCCTTTCGTGGGCGAAGCGACGTTCCAGAAAGCGACGTGCCAGATCGCGCCCGCCTAGCCCAAAGGCCAGGGCTAGTCCCAGCATGAGCGATCCAAAAACGATCGCGAACGCCACGAGTACGGTGTGTTCCGCAAGGCCCAACTCCTCAAACGCCATGCATGCGGCCAGAATGGTGATGACTGTTCGGATTGTCGATCCAATCAGCCGTGGCGAAGGGAGGTCAGCGTTGACCGCGGCCAACAGCGCAGCGCGCGAAAAGAAGCTGGCGGCGAGCATACCGATGAAGAAGAGGAACATTCCAGCAAAGATCCTTGGCAGGAATGCAAAGAAGCCCGCGATGTGCTCCTGTAACCCGACGATCTCGAGCACACTGACGCCAACCAGGATGAAGCCCAGCCACGCTATCCAGAAAACGAACCGGCTCAGGAGTTCTGTTGCTGAAGGTAAGGCGAGTTTCTTAAGCACTTGCGCCGCGCCCGCGTTCTCTGCGAGCCGGTCAAAGCGTGCGAGGCGGAGCAGACTGCGCAAGATCGATTTCAAGAGGAAGGCAATCAACCATCCCACCAGCACGATCACGAGCATGACCGCTACCCTCGGCAGAAAGCGGGCAAAGCTACGCAGGATCTCGTGCATGGTCTTTGTGAGTTCGTCCACAATCATCTGGCGCAATGGACCAGGAGAACCAAGATCTCCGGCCGCAGGCTGTTCGAAGATTGCTAGCCACATGTTGACCTCACTTCCTTTCGTTCCACATCCCTAACAGGTAGGGCTTCCGGTTCTCGAACTCCCGACATAGGCCCTCAACCTTGGTTTCGACCTCTTCGGCGGAAGCATCGCGATTCTCGGCCAGGAACGTGAATGCTCTTCCGCGGTACAGCGGGGCCAGAGCTTGAACGATGTGGTCGCGGTTCATAACTTGCTTGTGATACGAAGCCGCAAATTCGTATATGGTGCGGACCCACAATTCATCGGAATACCGAAAACTCTCCTCTCCCACGGCGGCCGCGCGCTGAAGTTCCTCTACAGTCGAAGGTTCGAGAATGGACTTCAGGACCGGTTCCAGTTCTGCCACGCCGAGTGCGAACATCTGAAAGAGGCGCTTTCGATTGACGCGCAAAGGTTCCAGAGTCAAGTCCGACTCGGCACCAAACGTGGGCACAGACTCGGACGCGCCATTGGAACTCCAGACAGCGAAGTTGGGATCTAACGACCAGAACAAGACGCCGACGGTTTGCCGCATGGCCCGAACCAGATCCGCGGCGCCAGTATCCACTCGGGCTTTCGTCCCAATGAAGCTTTGACCCAGGCGAAAATTGCCGGTGATGGCCGCAATGGTCAAATAGATTCCGGCCCCTTCCTTCCCAACATCTTGCGACCAGATGTCTTGCGCGGCGAAATGGCTGCCTAGGCGCCCTGAGAAGGCGAATTCCGTCGGATAGGGTTCGCGTATGCGCTTGGAATAAACCGCACGATTCATGGGATACACGAGATTTTGCACCAGCATGCCGTCGAACTTATTGCGCCGGTACGTTGGAGTGATGAGGTCGTAGTTGTCCATGACCACTGGACTTAGCAGCCGGTTGATCCACTCCGGTTCGGTATTGGTGGAATCGGCCGAAAACACCGCACAGACTTTGGCGCGCAACAGTTCGGCGGCAGAGAGGACGGTACGTAAGGCAGTCCCGCTGGCGGGTCCACCTTCGTAGCGAGTGCTGATGCAATGGAGAGTTCGCAATGCGTGGATGTTGGAAAGGTGCTGCAGATCACTGATGGAGGCGGCCCGTACCAGGTCCTGAGATGCATCCCGCGAACCACCATCGACGTTGATGATGGCAGCCCGCTGCCGGGGAAAGTAGTTCAACAGGCCCGCCCGTATGGCCTGGACTACCTGGGCGACCGTCTTGGCGTCGTTATACGTCGGTAAGCCGACGAGAATATCTACTTCGCCAACGTTGATGAGTTCACGAAGAAAATCATCCGACAGAATGCTTCCTTCGGGCAAAACCATTCCTCCATGGTTCACTCGCCGGTGAACCGGTTAGATTTTCCGCAGACGGAACCAATAGAACTGGTAAGGGCCCATCGTCAGCAGATACGGTAGTTCTCCAATGCGCGGGAAGATATTTCTGCCGAACATTTCGATCAGGATGTTGCCCTTGTATTTTCGCAAATCCAGTTCCACGGCCTGTGCGGAACTGGAAAGATTGTTCACCACCAGAATTGAATCTTTGCCATATTCGCGCACGTATGCCAGGACACGATGATTTGCGGGGTACAAGAATTGAATGGAACCTCGGCCGAAAACTGGAGTCGACTTCCGTATTTCAATGATCCGCTTCATCCATGACAACAAAGAGTGGTCGAATCTCTTCTGCGACAGCACATTGACTGCCTGAAAGCCATAAACGGGATTGAGCATCAACGGTGAGTAAAGGCTTTCAGGGTCCGCGTTGGAGAAACCACCGTTCCATCCGCCGTTCCACTGCATGGGCGTGCGCACGCCGTTACGATCGCCAAGGTAGATGTTGTCGCCCATCCCAATTTCGTCGCCGTAATAAAGAATCGGAGTCCCTGGCAGCGACATGAGCATGCCATTCATGAGTTCAATACGGCGGCGGTCGTTATCGAGCAGGGGCGCGAGACGGCGACGAATTCCAAGGTTCAGGCGCATGCCCTTGTCACGCGCATACTCGTCGTACATGTAATCCCGCTCCATGTCCGTGACCATCTCCAGCGTCAGTTCGTCATGGTTGCGCAAAAACAAGCACCATTGGCATGCGGAGGGAATCTCCGGGGTCTGCTGCAGGATTTCTGTAATCGGTTTGCGATCTTCGAGCTTCAAGCCCATGAACATGCGGGGCATCAAAGGGAAGTGGAAGGCCATGTGAAACTCGTCGCCCTCGCCGAAATACGGCCGGAGGTCTGCTGGCCACTGATTAGCCTCGGCAAGGAGCATTTTGCCTGGATAAGTTTGATCTAGCTTGGATCGCAATTCCTTCAGGATGGAATGAGTCTCCGGCAGGTTTTCACAGTTAGTTCCTTCTCGTTCCACGAGGTATGGGACCGCGTCCAGGCGAAACCCATCGACGCCCATGTCGAGCCAGAACCTCATCACAGACCACATCTCTTCTCGCACAACCGGATTGTCATAGTTAAGGTCCGGCTGATGACTGAAGAAGCGATGCCAGTAATATTGTTTCGAGACGGGATCCCACGCCCAGTTGGAAAGCTCCGTATCCAGAAAAATAATGCGAGTGCCTCGATATCGGTTGTCCGTGTCACTCCAAACGTACCAATCCCGCCTCGGGTTATCGCGAGAACTGCGTGATTCCTGAAACCACGGGTGTTGATCAGACGTATGGTTCAGCACCATTTCGATGATGACGCGAATCCCACGCTGGTGCGCGGCGTCCAGAAAAGTCTTGAAGTCGTCCAGTGTGCCGTAGGTGGGGTGGACGGAACGATATTCCGCGATGTCATATCCATCATCGCGCAGTGGCGAAGGAAAGAAGGGCATCAGCCAGATAGCATTGATTCCGAGATCCTGGAGGTAATCCAGTTTTTGCGCAAGCCCGCGAAAATCACCGATTCCGTCGCCGCTGCTGTCGTAGAAAGTACGGACGTGAACCTGATAGATAACGGCATCCTTGTACCAGAGCACGTCTTGCGGGAGAACCAAGGACTTACCTCGAGCGGGGATTTTCGGCGATGTCCATACCAGCGGACCGAGGTTAGATTTTACGTCAATTGAGAATTTCGAGTGGCATGCAACGCCCAAGATGCTAGCTGAATCGATACCCGGGCTTGAGTACGCAGCGATAGACCTTGGTCTTATCGTTGTCAACCCGCACACTACAATCTGCCCAGCTCAGGATTAAGGCCGGACCTAATGGGAAGATGATCGTCTCGCCATCCAACTCAGCCTGGATGCTCACGCCTTCAGCGGATGGCGGCAGGGTAAAGCTCATCGTCCTCCCAAGCACTACGGGATGGGACTCACGTGCGGTGTCACTCACCATGGGATGAACGACTTCTGCCTCAATCAGGAAAACTGCCGTATCGGACCAGTTGCGGGCAGTAACGCTAATCGTGCGTCCGCCGCGGGTCAAGCCGCTGTCGTCCATCGTGGTGAAGGGACAAGGGCCAGCGATACACGAGGCGCGGGCATTTTGAAACTCGTTCCCAGTTCCCGCATCGAGCGTTACAGAGTTGACTGCTGCCTTCCACTTTCTGTCAGGCGAACACGGACCATGCCCGTCGCATGGTTGATTCCCCTTGTTGACGACTTCGAACGTACGCGCCGCACTGCCGATGTTTGTAACCGTCGTGGCTTCCGCGGAGTACCGCACCAACACGTGCGCGAGCGTCGATTCCGGTTGTGTTCGCCGCGCTTGTTCCGTCGGGTGGCTTGGGTCCATCCGCAACACATACACCTTGTCTCCGACATAGTCGTTGATCGCCCCGTTCGAGTAGTCCGGATGGCTCAACTCGAAGGTAACGGCTCGACCCCGGCGAACATCCTTTGGCAAGGTGATGCTGAAGAATCCAGAGGCATCTGTTTTGGCCTGCCCCATAACTGGGGTCTCGGTAGAATTGAGATTGAAAAGGGTCGCCAGATCGGATTGGCGGGGATTTGTCGGCTGCCGATTTGTGATTTTGACAATCGCATCAGCCACGGGCAGCTCTCTCCGCGGATCAGCATCGCGGCGAATGATTGCGCCCTTCAATGTCAGGGGCTTCCGGCGAAAAGTGCCAGACACAATGAAGAGTAGGACAACGGCAGCTGTGAGGGCCGCGATTATCAATACTTTCAACTTCCGGCTGCGGGTCATTCTTTCTTATCATAATGGAGATGACCGTGGCCTCCACGGCTCGTTTTGACGGTGGCGGTTTTCGCTCGAGAATGGATGCTGGCAGAATGACAACTGGACCTTCACGGCGGAAAGTTTTGGAGTCCATGCTGCGCGCGGCGATTGGTGTTCCCTTGTTGGGATCGCGTTTGCTCGAGACAGCATGGGCGCAAACCGCACCGGCAGCGGCAAAGGGCGCCGCAGGAGCCTTTTCTCCGGAGGACGACAAGATTCTGGATGATGTGGAACGTGCGGCCGCCACCTTCTTTCGGGATCAGTCGGGAGCAGAAACGGGCCTGGTTAAGGATCGTGCGAATGCACGCGATCCCGGGTCGGACAAGCGAACCGTCGCCAGCATCGCGGCCACCGGCTTTGGCCTCACAGCACTCTGCATCAGTTCGGAACGAGGATATTTACCTCGCCCCGACGCGCAGGCGCGGGTTCTCGGAACACTCCGTTTCCTCTGGAACAAGCTTCCTCACCATCGCGGTTTCTTTTACCACTTCGCCGACATTAACACCGGGGAGCGAATTTGGGATTCGGAGATTTCATCGGTCGATACCGCCATCCTGCTTTGCGGAGTTCTTGCTTGCCGGGAGTATTTCCGCATTCCGGAGATTACGCGTCTGGCGACCTCGATCTTTAACCGCGTTGAATGGACCTGGCTTTCAGAGGATACATCTCTTCTTTCGCATGGATGGCTGCCAGAAGCAGGCTTTCTCCCACATCGTTGGGATTACTACAGCGAACTGATGATGATGTACTTGCTAGGACTGGGTTCAACGACGCATCCATTGCCAGATGGATCATGGAATGCATGGAAGCGAATCAAGTTTGACTACGAAGGCATGCGATATATCGGTTCATTTGCACCTTTGTTTGTTCATCAATACTCCCAGGCGTGGTTCGATTTCCGCGGCAAGAGTGACGGGTTTGCGGATTACTTCCAGAATTCCGTCGTAGCGACCAAGGTGCATCAACGCTTCTGCGTCGAACTGGGAAAACAATTTCCGAGCTACAGCGAGGATCTGTGGGGGATAACGGCATCCGACTCAGAAAAGGGCTATGTCATCTGGGGTGGTCCTCCCGCTGTTGGGCCTATCGATGGAACGATTGTCCCAAGCGCGGCCGGTGGCTCGTTACCCTTCTTGCCAGCCGAGACCATCCGCGTTTTGCGAACGATCAGGACACGTTACGCTCAGGCATGGAGTAATTACGGATTCGTTAATGCCTTCAATCCCCTGAAGAACTGGTATGACACCGATGTCGTGGGCATTGATACCGGGATCGTCATGCTGATGGCAGAAAATGCACGCAGCGGTTTCGTGTGGAAAACGTTCATGAAGAGTGCGGAAGCCAAGCGGGGCATGTCGCTAGCGGGATTTCACGAGTACTAGAAATAGTTGCATCCTTCGTTTAACGCTCCGGCGTAATCGTCACTACGACTTCGCGTTCCCTTGGGCCATCTAACTCAATTAACACCACCCGCTGCCATGTACCCAACACTAGCTGACCGCTACTGAAGGGAATTACTGCCGACGTACCAATCAACGCAGACAAGATGTGATCCGGTACATGTGCCGGGTTGTGCGGGTGTCGGTAGCGGAGTTTGGGCACCATAGCATCGAGCGCATCAAGGATGTCGAGATCGGTTCCGGGATCGAGGTCGGCGGTTGTTAACGCGGCAGTAGTATGCAGCACCAGCAGATTGCAAACACCCTCCGCTTGCCCGCTCTCCGCGACCACTTGACTGACGCGGTCCGTGATGTCAACGACCTCTCGCTTTCGTTTGGTTTGGATCGTTAATCGGTACATGGCTGTCAGATGCCGAATCGTCTCATCAAAGATGCCGAGTTTCGGGGCTGCTCCCTTGACTCCATCTGCGGTTGGCTTGGAGCGTTGCTTCCTTTGTTATATAAGAACAGACCATGAAGCGAATGCTCATTCTGGCAGTTGTCGGAGTCATGTGCGTAGTGTGTTCGGCCCAAACTGCTAGTACGGACAAGACGAGTTTCGAAGCTCGAACCGCCGGCCTCGAACGACGTGACGGATTCATTCCGTACTATTGGGACGAGAAAAAGGGTGACCTGCTCTTCGAACTTTCTCCTGCCACTCTTTCAGGAGAGTTTCTCTACTTCAACGCACTCGGAAGCGGAATCGGGTCAACCGAAATGTTTGCCGACCGCAGCTCCTTCTCGGGACAGGCACTGTGCCGGTTTCGCCGGGTTGGAATGCGCGTTCTCGTCATCGAAGAGAACACCAAGTTTCGAGCGTTGAATGGTACGTCGGATCTCGCGCGTTCGATTGAGTCCAGTTTCCCTACGTCAATCTTGGCCTCCCTACCCATTGAGGCTGAAAAGAGCGGAACGGTACTCGTTGATGCTCATGCCTTGCTTGTCCGTGACGCTGCTGATCTTCTGTCCCAACTGAAACGGCCGACTCGCGCCATTGGTGGTGCAATGGTTCGTGGTGAATCGTCACACGCTGCCGATTGGAGATTGGACGAGGCGCGTAGCGTAGTTGATCTCGACCACACCGGCAGCTTTCCACTCAATACCGAAGTCGAAGTGATGCTCACGTTTTCGACCGACTCAGAAAGCGAACTCAATCAGCCGAATACACATGCCCTCAGCTTACGTGAACATCATTCATTCGTAGCCTTACCCGCGCCGGGGTTTCAGCCGCGAGAAGCGGACCCTCGTGTCGGATTCTTTGGTGTGAATTTCCAGGATTTCTCCCAGCCTTTCGACAAACCTCTCGATCGCATGTGGATTGCACGATGGCGATTAGAAAAGAAAAATCCCGGAGCAGCTGTCAGCGAGCCGGTCAAGCCGATTGTGCTTTACCTTGATCGTGCGATTCCCGAACCCGTTCGTTCTGCGGCGCGACGCGGTGCGCTCTGGTGGAATACTGCTTTCGAGCAGGCCGGATTCAAGAACGCATTGCGTATCGAAGACCTACCTGAAAATGCCGATCCTCTTGACATCCGATATCCAACGATACAGTGGACCAATCGTTCGGGGCGTGGATGGTCGGTTGGAATGACGCACATCGATCCGCGCACGGGGGAGATCATTCACGGGGTTGTGCAACTCGACTCCCATCGCATGCGGACGGTGAACAACTATTGGCAGTCCGCCATTCCTTCCGCCAAACAGCCCGCTGAGCCTACTTTCGACAGTTTCGCGGCGTTCGATGGCATGGATCCTGAGATAACCGATGAGCAGGCCATGGTGAATCGTCTCGCGCTTCTAACCTGCCACGAGGTGGGACACGTGCTTGGCCTCGATCATAACTTTGTCGCCAGCACATACGGGCGTGGCTCGGTGATGGACTACTTTGCTCCTCGCATTCGGATGCGCCCAGATGGTAGCGCCGACCTCTCTGATGCCTACATGCAAGGTGTAGGGAGCTATGACCGCTTTGCAATTGAGTGGGGCTACAGTGAAGGCAAAAGGGAAAGTTCTTTCGAACAGGAACGGTCCCGGTTGGATGCGATGGTAAAAGGCTCCATCACCCAAGGGGTCGTCTGGGGCAACTACGACGACCCACGATGGAACGCATACGACGATGGCCCTGATCCAGTTACGTGGCTTAAGGCAGTCTTGCCAGTCAGGAATGCGCTACTCGCGCGCTACGGCTCGCGTATGCTCCGCCAGGGTGAGCCCGCTTCCGACCTGGCCGCGCGGTTCCCCTTGGTTTACCTGTTCCATCGGTACGCGCTGGCTTCTGCCATCAACGTGATAGGGAGCGCGAAAATTCCACTCACACTTGCAGGGGACGGCCAAGATCCGATCGTTCCTTGGCCAGCCGACAGTCAACGGGAAGCAGTGCAGCTGGTACTGCAGGCACTCAATCCATACCAGCTCGATGTGCCAGCGGAACTATGGCAACAGCTTGCCGCCGTCGAGAATCGCGACCACAATCCGGAACGATTCACGTCGTCGGCTGGATATCTGTTCAGTCCGCAGGATGGTGCTCGATCGGTTGCTGAAATCGTTGTAGGTGGTCTTCTGAATCCGGAACGCATGCAGAGGCTCGCAACCATGTCCACCAAAGTGCCAGGTGCGCTGTCTCCTGCATTTGTCATTGACGCACTTGTGCGGGCGGGATTTTCTTCAACTCCCACCGATGCATCACAAAGAGCTTTGGCGGAGATTGTGAGAACGGAGATTGCCGAGCGCCTGATGGCGCTGGCGGCCAACCCAGAGGCGACGCCGGAAGCTCAAGCGGCAGCGCTCGCGGGAGTTCACAGTGTGCAAAGCAACTTGCAGGCCGCAGGGAAGACGCCGATCCTTCAGCGGCTTGATCGTGAGATCAAGCTCTTCCTGGAGGATCCCGTCAATAACACGCCCAAGATCAAGCCTTCCGGTGCACCCCCGGGACCACCGGTATAGCTCAACTCTTGCAATGAGTTGATTGGACGTGGAAATTACTCGGTGCGAATTTGGGGCTGAAGGTTCTTGTCCAAGCGTCTCTCATACGCGGCGATCTCGGGCTCGTGTTGAAGCGTGAGCCCAATGTCGTCAAGGCCATTCAACAGACAATGGCGGGTAAAGTCATCTACTCGAAAAGAAACAGCGAGACCTTGCGAATCCGTGACAGTACAGTTCTCCAGGTTGACGGTAATCCGGTAGCCCTGTGAACATTCCGCTCGCCGTGCGATTTCGGAAACCTCACTTTCTGAAAGGACCACTGTCAGGACACCGTTTTTCACGCAGTTGGTGGAAAAGATATCGGCAAACGAAGAGCCAATTAGCGCTCGAAATCCGAAGTCAGCCAGAGCCCACACTGCATGTTCACGTGACGAGCCACATCCGAAGTTTTTTCCGGTTACAAGGACGGAGGCACCTGAATACTTCGGCTGGTCTAGCACGAATGGTATTGGCTCGTGGCGCCAGTCATAAAACAGAAATTCTCCAAAGCCTGTCTTCTCAATTCGCTTGAGAAACTGCTTGGGAATGATTTGGTCAGTGTCGACATTTGAGGAAAGCAATGGCGCCACCAAGCCCTCATGAACTCTGAACGGTTGCAAGAAATCCTCCCGTACTGTGGCGTGGCCGGAACCCGCCCTTAGCGAAATTGCCAATTGCGGATATCGGTAAAATGCCCCGCAATGGCAGCGGCAGCGGCCATCATGGGGCTGACTAGATGCGTGCGCCCACCACGGCCCTGGCGTCCCTCGAAGTTGCGGTTGCTGGTGGAAGCACAACGCTGCCCCGGCTGCAGGATATCGGGATTCATGCCGAGACACATCGAACATCCTGACTCTCTCCACTCGAATCCAGCATCCAGAAATATGTTGTGCAAGCCTTCTTGTTCGGCTGCGCGTTTGACTGTCTGCGAGCCTGGCACGACCATAGCCCTGACCCTCGAACTGACGCGATACCCTTTGGCTACGCGTGCCGCCGCGCGCAAGTCTTCAATGCGTGAATTTGTGCATGAGCCGATGAAGACCCGATCTATTTTTATGTCTTCAATCTTAGTTCCAGGTTCGAGAGCCATGTACTCGAACATACGAGCGGCGGTTTGCGGATCGACACCGGCTGGCAGATTGCTAAGCTGAGGCACGGCGCCGCTGACTGGCACAACCATTCCTGGGCTTGTTCCCCAAGTCACGAATGGGGATAGCGTCGAAGCATCAATCGTTAGTGACTTGTCGTAGGATGCACCTGCATCGGACGGGAACATGCGCCAGCGCGAAACCGCAGCTTCCCAATCCAGTGGCGCAAATCGTCGGCCGCGTATGTAAGCGAAAGTAGTCTCGTCGGGTGCGACCATGCCAGCACGCGCTCCCGCTTCGATACTCATGTTGCACAGCGTCATGCGCCCTTCCATCGAAAGTGAGCGCACGCCTTCGCCGGCATACTCCAGCGCGTGTCCAGTTGCGCCATCAGTTCCGATCTTTCCGATGATGGCCAGAGCAAGATCCTTTGCACTGACGCCTTCAGCCAAAACGCCGCGTACTTCAATCAGCATGGTCTTAGGCTTGCGCTGGGGAAGGCATTGGGTTGCCAGCACATGCTCGACTTCCGAGGTGCCAATGCCGAAAGCCAGGGCGCCAAATGCACCATGCGTACTTGTATGGCTATCACCGCAAACGATGGTCATTCCCGGTTGGGTTAGCCCAAGCTCTGGGCCAATTACGTGCACAATGCCCTGGTCCGGAGAATCCATATCGAACAGAGGAATCCCAAACTCCTTGCAATTCCTCTCCAATGCCACAATCTGTTGCAGCGCGATGGGATCGGTAATCGGTGTTCCACGTGGCGTCGTTGGGATGTTGTGGTCGACTGTGGCAATCGTACGGAGTGGTTGCCTCACCTTTCGATTGGCTGCGCGCAGGCCGTCAAACGCCTGCGGGGACGTCACTTCGTGCACGAGATGCAAATCGATATATACGAGGGGCAGTTGATCGTCGGGAGCGCACACGACGTGCGCATCCCACAATTTCTCGAATAGAGTTCGCTTGGGATCGTTGGAGGTCAACTTCGTCTCTTGGAAATAAGAATTCTATCTTTGACAGGTGGCGAAGTCATTGCTTGCCGTCAGGTTTCACTTCGTTAGTAGCGCGGTTGGGCTGGGGAACATCGGAAATGTATCGATCCGTACACTTCCAGACGTCTCCCTTTTTTTCCCATACATCCACTACGAACTGCTTTTCGTTCTGCGCTTTGCCGGCTATGTCGAAACTCTGCTGAAGTACAAAGCTGACGACAGCAACATCATCCCGAACGGCCCTTACCGCCAACTGCTCCAGTCGAAAGGATATGAGCTTTCGCGAAAACGCTTCCTTCCTCGAATCTTCACGTGGTGTTGGAGCGGCAACGCTTGGGCTCCAGACCTCGAATGTCTCGGCCTGTAAACCGTCCAGGGTATTCGTGTCTCGAGTCTGAATTGCATTTAGCCACTTGTTTTCCATATCAGAGAACAACACCTGAAGACGGGTCCGCGTCACGATGCGGTGCCCTTCTTGGGAGGCTGCTGGCCTCATGCCAACGATCAGAATCAAACATCCAATTCCGTTCAAGAGTCGATAGATGCTCAAGCGACGCTCCGATGGACAATCCATTATATTTCCTGCAGAACGTTCCAAAAAACATGAGCCGCCCGGCTTATCCGGACGGCTCTTGCGAAATAGCAATTCCTCAGTTGTTGTAGAACGTTCCGCCGAGGGTCTGGTCGCATCCACCCTTGCGAGCATTCTCCCAGTTCATCTGGATAAGCCAGTGCAATCCGGCCAGAGTTTCGTTGTAACCGCCGTTGCCGATTGTGCCGGTGGTTGGACCGAACTTCCACGCACACTTGTCGGCGTTCTCTTGTCCGGTATTGTCGTACCACGCGTTAAGGTCAGGATCAGAAATAGCTTCTTCCGATTCATGCGCCATGATAGAGGCCATT
>Ga0066903_100000985_pt1 | contig 19707 bp, 20 predicted proteins | sample PanSoiMetaGPlot1_FD_67491 | JGI IMG/M metagenome (GOLD analysis project Ga0066903, IMG submission 67491) | Tropical forest soil microbial communities from Panama analyzed to predict greenhouse gas emissions - Panama Soil - Plot 1 (version 2) | ecosystem: Environmental > Terrestrial > Soil >... | reverse complement strand
ACCGTGGAACGCGAAAGCGGGAAAAGCCGGTGGCGCGCTGGACAGGCGCGTATCTTCTTCTGGCGTCTGCTCTGGCGCGCCACACCCCCTCGTTTTGGGGGAACGGAAAAAGAGACGGGCCAACCCCAAGCCCGACCAAACCTGGGGCCGCTCAAGCTCGGCTGTTTGATAGATGAATAGAAAGCATCAGTGCCATGGTGTTCTTGGGCACTGCCCTCTCTTCGTTCGTCCCCACGAACGTGGGGACCCAGTCTTTGCGTCAGCGCGTTTGACCCCTGGGTCCCCGCTTTCGCGGGGACGAACGGTGGAGAGGACCAACAACGTGCGGCTTCAATTGCACGTGACTCGTGCCGTGGCGAAGCGCCGCGTTGCTTTTCGCGCCGGCACGGCTGCCTAGATGCGATCGATCGCGGGAGATGCCCGCCGCTTTGGAGACAAGAATAATGTTCGACAAGATCAAGCGCTTGATCAAGCTTCTGGCCCTTCCGGCCGTTTTCCTGGCCGTGCCCGCGCTGCTCGCCGTGGCGCCGGCCGCCGCGCAGGGGCCGAGCCTCGCTGGCAAGAACGTGACCATGATCATCGGCTTCGGGCCGGGCGGCGGCTATGACTCCTGGGGGCGCGTGGTCGCCCGCCACATCGGCAAGCATCTGCCCGGCAATCCGACCGTCGTGCCGCAGAACATGCCGGGCGGCGGCAGCTTCAACGCCGCCAACCACATCTACGCGATCGGGCCCAAGGACGGCACGGTGCTCGGCATCATCGCCCGCGACGCGCCGCTCGGCCCGCTCACCGGCGCGCCGGGCGCACGCTTCGATCCGCTCAAGATTTCCTGGATCGGAACCCCCACTTTGGAGACCAACATCTGCATCTCGATGGACCGCGCCAAGGTGAAAACCTTCAAGGAGCTGCAGGAGAACGAGCTGATCATCGGCAATACCGGGGTCGGCACCGGCACCTACTCCTACCCGAAGGCGCTCAACGGGATCTTCGGCACCAAGTTCAAGTTGATCTCGGGCTTCCCCTCCTCGACCGACGTGTTCCTGGCGATGGAGCGCAACGAGGTCGACGGCATCTGTGAAAGCCTCGACAGCGTGATCGGCAAGCGGCCCGACTGGATCGCCACCAAGAAGGTCAACGTCCTGTTCTACGCCGGCGCCAAGCCCGACATCGACCTGCACGGCGCTCCCTTCATCGTCGATCTGGCGCGCAACGCGGAGGAGAAGCAGGCGCTCGAGTTCCTCTATGCCGGCCAGGGCATCGGCCGCCCGTTCGTGGCGCCGCCGGACCTGCCGGCGGACCGGCTGAAGATGCTGCGCGATGCCTTCACTGCGACCATGAAGGACCCGGACTTCGTGGCGGACCTGACCAAGCAGAAGCTCGATCTCGAGCCGGAGGACGGCGAGCACCTCGAAGCCCTGATCCGGAAAATCTACGCGACGCCCAAGTCGGTTGTGGACAAGGTCGGCGAGCTCATCAAATAGGGTGGGGCGTTGCGCCTGATCGGGAACGGTCCGGGCACGAGCTCGGACCCTTTCTCTTCTAGATCCGATAGCGCGCGACCGCCGCCTCGTCCCAAATGAGGCCATTGCCGGGCCGGTCCGGGGTGACGGCGCAGCCGTCGACGATCCGCAGCGGCTCCTGCACCAGTCGGTCGGCCCAGTCCATGTATTCGAGGAAATGGCAGGTCGGCGTCACCGCCAGAAGGTGCGCGCTGACCTCGGGGAACAGGTGCGAGGACATCTCGATCCGGTAGGCGGCGGCGAGCGCGGCGGCACGCTGCCAGCCGCTGACGCCGCCGATGCGCTCGAGGTCGGGCATCACGTAGTCCGCCGCGCCGGCCGCGAGTGCGGTCTCCATTGCAGTCGGCAGCGAAAAATTCTCGCCGATCTGGATCGGCGTCTTCAGCGCCCGCGCGAGCGAGGCGCAGCCGGCGTAGTCGTCGTGACGGATCGGCTCCTCGAGCCAGAAGATTCCCTCCTCGTCGAGCGCGCGGCCGCGTTCGAGCGCCTCCGGCACGTTCAGCGCCTGGTTGTAGTCGACCATCAGCGCGATGCCGTCGCCGATGCGGCGGCGCACGGCGCGCACCGCCGCCAAGTCCTCCTGCAGGGTCGGATAGCCGAGCCGCAGCTTCACGGCGCAGAACCCGTTGGCGAGGAGCTTTTCGGCTTCTTCGGCGACCTCGGCCGGCGTCATCAGCCCGAGGCCGCAGCTGTTGTAGGCGCGGATCGGGCCGGGCTTCCCGCCGAGATATGTCGCAAGCGGCGTGCCGGCCGCAATCGCCAGCGCGTCCCAGGCCGCGACGTCGAGGCCCGCCATCGCCATGCGCACCACGCCCTGCATGCCGATCAGCATGAACCGCTTGGCGAGCTTGGTCCACAGGTCGGCGGGCGCCACGCGATCGCCTTTCACCATCGTGGCGATCTCGTCGAGCATCGTGGCGAGCGGGCGCGCCGCGGCGCGCAGATAGCAGAACAGGTAGCTGCGGCCGGCGATCCCTTCCTCGGTCTCGAGATCGATCAGCAGGAGCGGCGCCGCGGTGATCCGCGCTTGGCTGGTGCCGAGCGCATAGGTCATCGGCACCTCCACGGCGACGCAGCGCAGCGCGCGGATTGTCAGCGGACTGGGCGCGATGCTCATCCCCCCGAGCCTCGTCTAGGACGGCTTTGTGTTCGCGCGGCCGCCCGCATGCAGGATCAGCATGTCGCGCACGGCGCGGTGCAGCGGCGTCGCGACGGCGACCTTGGCGCCGAGATCCACCACCCCGCCCGAAAGCCATTGCAGCTCGAGCGGTCGTCCAGTTTCGAGGTCGTGATGCATCGAGGCGGTCATGTCAGGATGCAGCGTGTCAGCGAACGCGAGTCGCTGCTCGGCGAAGTCCGGCGGGATTGCGACGCCGTGGGCGCGGCCGACGGCGACGACCTCGCGCATCAGATCGAGGAAGAATTGGCGCGTTACGGGATTTGAGCGGACCGGGCCGAGCGGGCGCCGGGTCGACGCCGTCACCGCCGCCATGCCGGCGAGGAAGACGAACTTCTGCCAGATCTCGCGCCGGATGTCGGGGCTGATCTCGGCGTTGATGCCGCCGCGCCGGCAGGCCGCCAGGAACGCCTCGACGCGTTGGGAACGTCGCCCGTCGTACTCGCCGAACACCAGGCGCTGCATCGGACCCTTCTGCGCGATCACGCCCGGCCGGCTGATGTTGGTGCCGACATAGGCGACGCCGCCGATGAGCGCCGCCTCGCCGACGATCGGGCGCAGCAGGTCGTCCTTCTGTACGCCGTTCTGGAACGAGACGAGCGCGGTATCCGGACCCATGATCGGAAGGAGCGAGCGCGCTGCCGCTTCGGTGTCCCACAGCTTGACGCCGAACATCACCAGATCGACTGGCCCGATGGTGGCGGGATCGTCGGTGACGCTCACCTTGGGCAGATGCAGCGACTCGTCTGTGCTCTCGATCGCGAGCCCGTGATCGCGCATGGCGGCGAGGTGCGCGCCACGAGCAATGAAGGTCACGTCGGCACCGCCGCGCACCAGTCGCGCTCCGAAGAAGCCGCCGACGCCCCCAGATCCCATAACCGCAATGCGCACTGCAAATCCTCCGGCGGCCGACGTGGAGGCTTCAGGCTAGTCAGCCGGGTCTTCCGCGTCGAGGCGTGCTGGCCGGGGGCGCGGGAAGGGGGCTCTAGCCATTCTTGAAGGCTTAACCGAGACCCCCCATATTGAACCAGATCGGATCGCGAACGGGCGAGGTGCCCGCTCGGGGCCGGTCAGGAGGGGGCGCCGGAAAGGGCCCCATCAAAGTCGCTTCAGAGGGCTTTGAATCATGTCCCGAGTTCCGTCGCTATCCAGTCCATTCCTTTTGGGCTTCGACGAGATCGAGCGTGCGCTCGACCGCGTCACCAAGGGTGCGGACGGGTATCCCCCCTACAATATCGAACGGATCGCCCGCGAAGACGGCCATCCCGAGCGCTTGCGCATCACGCTCGCAGTCGCTGGCTTCACGCGCGATCAGCTCGATGTGACGTTGGAGGAGAGCCAGCTGGTCATCCGGGGGCGGCAACAGGACGATAAGCCTCGGCAATATCTCCACCGCGGCATCGCGGCGCGCCAATTCCAGCGCACCTTTGTGCTTGCGGACGGAATGGAGGTGCTGGGCGCCGACCTGAAGAGCGGCCTGCTGTCGATCGATCTCGCCCGGCCGGAGCCGGAGCGGATCGTCAAATCGATCAGCATCACGGACCGTGACTGAACTCATTAACTAGGACTCGACCTGTGACGGAGTAGAAAGGAGTCGAGGGCCATGAATACCAAGACGACTGATAACGCCAGCCTCGGACGGATCTCGCCGGAAGCGCTCGCTGTGCTCGGTGGCGGCCGCATCGCCTATGTCAAGGCGATCCGCTCCGAGGATGTGCAGAAGCAGTTCCCGCAGGCGCCCCAGCTCGCGCCCGGCACTCTGCTCTATGCGCTGCACGCGGCCGACGGCACGCCGATCATGCTGACTGACAGCCGTGAGGCTGCGGTCGCCAATGCCTGGAGCCAGGAGCTCGAGACTGTCAGCGTGCACTGATCCGCATCAGCGCGACACATCCCATCCCAGATCAGCAATGGAAAAAGCGAGCGCTACGCAGCGCTCGCCGGCGGCAGGGTGAGCACGGCGTAGAGCGCATCGGCGTCGCGCGAATCACGCAGCTTGCGCGCCACTTCCGGTTCGCGTAGCAGCCGCGCCACACGCGCGAGCGCCTTGAGATGGTCGGCCCCGGCGCCTTCTGGCGCCAGCAGCAGAAACACGAGATCGACCGGTTGACCGTCGAGTGATTCGAAGTCGGCCGGACGCTCGAGCCGTGCGAACAGCCCAAACAGCTTGGTCAGCTTGGGCAGCTTGCCATGGGGGATGGCGATACCGTTGCCAACGCCGGTCGAGCCGAGCTTCTCACGCTGCAGAAGAATCTCGAAGATCGTGCGCTCGTTCAGACCGCAGAGCTCTGCGGCCTTGGCGGCTAGTTCCTGCAGGATCTGCTTTTTGCCGTTGACCTTCAGCGCGGGAATGATGGCGTTGTGCGCGACGAGATCGTTGAGCGGCATGGAAGCGTCCAGTATCCGGGAACTCAGCGGGGCCTCGTCAAAGGCGGCGGACCATAAGGACCGACCCTAACGCCGTCAATGGGAGTCCTTGGTGTCGATCGCCTGTGGATCGATCCAGCCAATGTGGCCGTCGGAGCGGCGGTAAACCAGATTGACGCGCCCGTGTCCAGCGTGACGGAATACGACGACTGGACAACCCGCGAGGTCGAGTTCCATCACCGCCTCGCTGACCGAAAGCTGCCGCAACGCCGTCGTGGTCTCGGCAATGATGACCGCGTTGAACTCGGTCACCTCCTCGTCGGCGTCCTCCTCGGGGGCGGCGATGATGTAGCTGCGGGCATCCATGGTGATGGCATTCGCCGCATGGCCGTCGCCGCGCGTCGTTTGATGGCCCTTAAGGCGCCGCTTGTATCGGCGCAGCCGCTTCTCGATGCGCAGCGCCGCCTGGTCGGCGCTGGCGTAGGCGTCGGCGGCCAGCGCGTCGGCTTCGAGCACGATGCCGGAATCGAGATGGATCACGCATTCGGTGCGGAAACCGAAGCCCTCTTTCCCGACCGTCACGTGCCCGGAATAACCGCCATCGAAATATTTCGCGGTCGCTTCGGCGATGCGCTCATTGATGCGCGTGCGCAGGGCCTCTCCCAGGTCGATATTCTTGCCCGAGACGCGAAACGGCATGATCGGCCTCCGATAGGCGGTCCCGACGACCCGCCGCCGCTTCCGTCCCGGACCATCGGCGGCGACCTCACCTTCAAAATATGACACTGGGTGGCGCACCGCCAGATGCCAGCCAGTCGCATGATTCGACCGGAACCGCGGGAGCCTCAGGATGCCGCTCCTATCGGGTTCTGCTTCTCCCGTCGTCGCTGCACCGACGATGGAATCCGCATCGCCTCGCGATATTTCGCGACCGTGCGCCGTGCGATGTCGATGCCGGCCTCGCGCAGCTTTTCCACGATGGTATCGTCCGACAGTACATCCTGTGGGCTTTCGGCGTCGATCATGTGCTTAATGCGGTGGCGCACGGCTTCCGCCGAATGGGCCTCGCCGCCGTTGGCGGCCGCGATTGCCGAGGTGAAGAAATACTTGAGCTCGAAGATGCCGCGGCTCGTCGCCATGTACTTGTTGGCGGTCACGCGCGAGACTGTTGACTCGTGCATGTCGATGGCGTCGGCCACGGTCTTGAGATTGAGCGGCCGCAAATGCTGCACGCCGTGCAGGAAGAATGCATCCTGCTGGCGCACGATCTCCTGCGAGACCTTGAGGATGGTCTTGGCCCGCTGGTCGAGCGCGCGAATGAGCCAGGTCGCCGTCTGCAGGCAGTCGGCCAGATAGGTCTTGTCCTTGTTGCTCTTGGCGGTGCCGGCGACTTCCGCATAGTAGCGTTGGTTCACCAGCACCCTGGGGAGCGTGTCGGAATTGAGTTCGACGATGTAGCTTCCGTCGGGCCCCTGCCGCACGAACACGTCCGGCACGATCGGTTGCACCAGCGTCGTGCCGAAGGCGAGTCCAGGCTTCGGATTGAGATGCCGGATCTCGGCGATCATGTCGTTGAGGTCTTCATCGCTGACGGCGCAGATCCGGCGCAGCGCCGCAAGGTCGCGTTTGGCCAACACATCGAGATGCTCGACCAGCAGCTGCATGGCCGGATCGAACCGGTCGCATTCGCGAAGCTGGATGGCGAGGCACTCCGTGAGATTGCGCGCACAGACGCCGGGCGGGTCAAAGCCCTGGAGGATCGCGAGCACCGCCTCGACCTCGGCCGCCGGCGCCGCAAGCTTCTCAGCAACCTGGGCGAGGTCGCCGACGACGTATCCAGCCTCGTCCACCAGGTCGATGATGTGCTGCCCGATCATGCGGCGGGCAGGATCGGAGATCGCAAGCGCAAGCTGCTCGGCCAGATGGTCTGCAAGCGTCACTTCGACAGATACGAAGGCCTCGAGATTGTAGTCGCCGTCCTCGCGCCGGCCGGCGCCCACACCCGACCATTCGGAGCCGCCCGGCAAGGTTTCGGCATTGGCGCGCGGACCATCGGAATCATCTCCAGGCCCACCCTCAAGATCGCCGCGATCTGCGGGCGCCTGGGCATCGCCTGCGCGCTTGCTGTCCGGCCATTCGGCCGGCGCGGCCTCGTCAGCAGATTGCTGCTCGCGCTCAGATGCTCGCTGATCCTCCTCCCCGTCGCTGCTGCGCTCGAGCAAGGGATTTTTTTCGAGTTCGTTCTCGACATAGGCGACGAGGTCGAGATTGGACAATTGCAGCAGCTTGATCGCCTGCATCAGTTGCGGCGTCATCACGAGCGCATGGCTCTGCCTGATTTCGAGTCTCTGGCTCAATGACATGCTGCGATGCACAAATGGTCCGGTTTTTGCTTATCCGCTTTCGGACCGGATGTACACCGATTCTGATACCGCTGTCGTTAACTGGGCCAAATACGCACGCAGTACACAGCTGGCCCGGCAGTTGGGCCCATGCCGACCCTCCGCGGTAGAATTTCCTTCATTTTAAAAGGCTTGCGGGAAAAAGTGAGCGACGGGGCGCCGCCGTGGCCTCACATTTCGAATTCCTCGCCCAGGTAGAGCCGGCGGACCTCGGGATCATTCACAATGTCGTCGGCCCGGCCCTCCATCAGGACCTCGCCCGAGTAGATGATATAGGCCCGGTCGGTCAGGGCGAGCGTCTCGCGCACATTGTGGTCGGTGATCAGCACCCCGATCCCGCGGTTGGTCAGATGGCGGACCAGCTCTTTGATGTCGCGGACGGCGATCGGATCGATGCCGGCGAACGGCTCGTCGAGCAGCATATAATTCGGTCGCGTCGCGAGCGCCCGGGCGATTTCGACCCGCCGCCGCTCACCGCCCGAAAGCGCAATCGCTGGCGTTTTGCGCAGCCGCGTGAGGCCGAATTCCCCCAGCAACGAGTTGAGATCGGCCTCGCGTCGGCGCCGATTGGGCTCGGTCACTTCCAACACGGCGCGGATATTCTCTTCGACGTTCAGGCCGCGAAAGATCGAGGCTTCCTGCGGCAGGTAGCCGATGCCCAGCCGGGCGCGCTGGTACATCGGCAGGCGCGTGACGTCATGGCCGTCGAGTTCGATGCGTCCGCGGTCGGCCTTGATGAGTCCGGTGATCATGTAGAAGACGGTGGTCTTCCCGGCGCCGTTTGGCCCGAGCAAGCCGACGGCTTCGCCGCGCCGCACATAGAGGCTCGTGCCCCTGACCACCTTGCGCCCGCCGAAGCTCTTCTCGACCCCGTGGGTCGCGAGATAGGTCTCGCGTAACGACTGCCGCGCTGGCGTCTCGTCACGGTCGCGTGGCACCCGCGGCGGAACTGCATCACGGCGTGCGGTGCTGCCAGCCCCGCCGTCCGCGACGCGTGTCTTGCTGACGTCCGCATCGAGGCGTGGCGGCGCCGCGTCCGCGTGCCGGCGGGCCTGACTTGCGCCAGCCTGCTGGACGCGAGGAGGCGTGCTGTCGCCCCCGTCTTTGGGCCCCCCCTGCGCGCGGGCAGGGGACCGTTTCGGCTTGGCGGGCAGATTCACCGGTTCGGTCCGGGTCGCGGTGATCGGCCCGCCGAGCGATGTCAGGTCGATATGCCAAAAGCCCGCGCGGCCCTTTCCCTTAGCTCGCGGCTGGCCCTGTCCTCCTCTTCGAAAGATCGACCCGATCTTGCCCACGCCTGCCTCGATACCAGAGGTTCAATGGCTCGAGAACCATTGCTGATCGGCATCCGCAGGGCGGAAGCCGATTGGAGCGAAACTCCGCTGCGTCACTTCTTCGGGCGCCCAGGAGGTCCGCCGCCTGAGTTCTTGGGCTGGGTCGCCGACTGAAACAAGCCTTCGACGCGGCCGCCATCCGACTCCATGCGGGATACGCCGTCGGTCAGATTCACGGTGAGGCGTTGCCCCTTCAGCACGTCCGGCCCTTTGGTGACCACCACGTTGCCGATTAGCGTCACAGTATTGGTACGCATTTCGAACTCGCCGCGGTCGCCGGTCGCAATCTGGTCCTTCTGCGTCACCACCACTCCGCCCTTGGCCTCCATCCGGCGGATCTGGCTGTTTCCGCCCGGACCGGGTTGGGCGGCTTTCACGCCGGTCTGAACCGATCCGTCCTCGTAGAAAACCACGAGGACCTTGCAGCGCATGTCGGTGTCGCCCTGCACCACGTGGACGTCCCCGCTGAAGGTCGCCATCTTGTCCTTGTCGCGCACCTCGAGTGACGCTGATTGGATCCGCACTGGCTTGTCGCGGTTGACCGAGAAGCCCTGGAGCGCGTTGGGCGGTCCCTGTTGCGCGACCGCCTCCACGTCGACGAGCGTGAGCGCAGCGATGCTCCCAGCCGCGAGGCGGCCAAAGATGCTCGACCGTGCTTTCATCGGGCCCCCGCACTGGCAACAGGTTTGTCGCTTTGTGACGTCATCACGACGGTCACGCCGCCTTCAAATCGAACCACATTGCCCGATTCGAGAATTTCCAGCCGGTTCGCATTGATGGTTCCTTGCTGCATGATCACTTCGACCGGCTTCTCCGAAACGACGTGGTTGGTGCGTACATTGATCACGGCCTCGATGAGGCGGGCCTGGTAGCTCGCGGACGTGACCACGATGTTGTCGCGCAGGGTCAACCGGTCAGACTTGCTTTCGAACACGCCGCTCGGTGCCGTCAGTTGGTACTCGCCTGTGTCCTTCGTTTCGAACGTGGCGTGCAGATCGTCGAGCTCGATCGAGTCCGGTTTGGTGAGGTCCTTGGTGGCGGATTTGGCGGTGACCACGTAGCGACGCCGGTCCTGCGTCAGTCCCGACAGGCGGGGTGCCCGGGTGATGATCTTGGTGCCCGAAACCACCATCCGATCGTAGCTGATCGGCAGCTTGGCAAGGGCACGCAACGGATCGAAAACGGTCGCCGCCAGGATCATCGCACCGACGGCGAGCAAGGCGCCGGCGGGGATCGCCACTCGCAACGCCCGCACCAGCCGGCTGTGGCGCCTGGCCGCGCGGAACACGCGCTGGGTGTCGCCGCGACCCGTCGACATGTAGGCGCGGGTACCGCGATCCTCGGTTTGTGACACGATGGTCAAACGATTTCACCCCGCGGCCTGTCCGCCCAAAGGAATCAGGCGGCCCCCACGGCCATTTTTACCGAATTTGCCAGCATCTTTGCCGATAAATGTGGCCCCGGCGCGGCACCGGTCCCGTATCCCCTGGAACCACCGTCAAGAATGGGCGAATATGTCCTCCGCCGCCCAGCCCGCGAGATCGAGCCGGACCCGATCCGGCAGAAACCGGAAGCACGCGCCGGCCAGATCCAGACGCCCCTCGCGCAAGAGCATCGCGTCCAGTTTGGCCTTCACGGCGTGCAGATGCAGCACGTCGGCGGCCGCGTAGGCAACCTGCGCATCGGTCAATTCACTGGCGCCCCAGTCGGACAGTTGCTGCTGTTTCGACAGGTCGATCCCGAGCAGCTCCTTCACCAGGTCCTTCAACCCGTGCTTGTCGGTATAGGTGCGGGCGAGCCGCGACGCGATCTTGGTGCAGTAGACCGGCCCCGCCATCAGGCCGAGCGCCTGGCAGAGCACACCGAGGTCGAAGCGCGCGAAATGGAAAATCTTGAGGATGTTCGGGTCGGCCAGAAGCTTAGCCAAGTTGGGCGCGCTCAGGCGACCGGGCGGCATCTGCACGACATCGGCGGAGCCGTCGCCCGGCGATAGCTGCACGACACAGAGACGGTCGCGCCGCTGATCAAGCCCCATGGTCTCGGTATCGATGGCGACGGCGCCGCCGATGTAGCGGGCAAGATCGGGCAGATCGCCGCGATGCAGGCGGATCGTCATTGCCGCTCCTGCTGCGATGTGGTGCCCAGGAGAGGACTCGAACCTCCACGGCTCTCACCGCTAGTACCTGAAACTAGTGCGTCTACCAATTCCGCCACCTGGGCACTGCGGGGAGAGATAAGGGTGCGCCTTCCACCTTGTCAATTCGCCGCCGCGCGGCCCCTATACAGGGTCGGATCGATCCTGTATTCGGCAAACCCCATCAATGAGCGGACAATCATGACCGCTATCCCCAGCGAAACGCTGGTCACCGTTTTCGGCGGCTCGGGGTTCCTTGGCCGCCATGTGGTCCGCGCGCTCGCCCGCCGCGGCTACCGCATCCGCGTCGCCGTGCGGCGACCCGAACTCGCCAACTACCTGCAGCCGGCCGGCCGTGTCGGCCAGATCCACGCCGTGCAGGCCAACCTACGGCATCAGGCCTCGGTCGAGGCCGCCGCGCGCGACGCCGATGTGGTGATCAATCTGGTCGGCATCCTGTTCGAACGCGGGCGCCAGCGCTTCGACGCGGTGCAGGCATTCGGTGCGGAAGCTTGTGCTCTCGCAGCCTCGGCCTTTGGGGCACGGCTCATCCACATCTCGGCGCTCGGTGCCGACGAGGCATCACCCTCGCACTATGCCCGCAGCAAAGCGGCCGGCGAGAAGCTCGTGCTCGCTGCCATGCCGGAGGCGACCATCCTGCGGCCCTCTATCGTGTTTGGACCTGAGGATGAGTTCTTCAACCGGTTTGCTGCGCTCGCGCAGCTGTCGCCGGTGCTGCCGCTCATCGGTGGCGGCCATACTCGGTTTCAGCCGGTGTTTGTCGGCGACGTAGCGGAGGCCGTAGTGGCGGCCGTCGAGGGCCGCAGCCGGCTGGGGACGACCTATGAGCTCGGCGGGCCGGCGGTGCGAAGCTTCAAGGAGCTGATGCAATACCTGCTGGTTGCGGTCGGGCGACGGCGCCTGTTGTTGCCGATCCCATTCGCGGTCGCTTCGGCGCAGGCCTTCTTCCTCCAGTTCCTGCCTAAGCCGATGCTGACCCCTGACCAGGTCGAGCTGCTCAAGCGCGACAACGTAGTATCGGACGACGCATGGCGCGAGGGGCGCACCCTCGACGGGCTCGGCATCGCGCCGACCGCCATGGAGGTCGTGGTGCCGTCGTATCTGGTGCGCTTCCGTAAGACCGGACAGTTCAAAGTGCGCTCGATCTGACCGAACGCCTGCTTTTTAGTAGCCCAGCGCCAGCGCGATCAAGCCGACGGTGCCGACGATGACGCGCCACCAGGCGAACAGCGCGAAGCCGTGGCGCTGTACGTAGTCGAGGAAAGTCTTCACCACGATCCAGGCGGAGATGAATGAGACCGCGAACCCGACGGCGATGAGGATGCCGTTGTCCAGGTCCAACTGTCCGCGACTCTTGTAGAGATCGTAGACGAAGGCCCCGAACATCGTCGGCATTGCAAGCCAGAACGAGAATTCGGCGGCCGAGCGCCGGCCGGCGCCCAGCAGCATGGCCGAGACGATGGTGGCGCCGGAGCGCGATACGCCCGGGATCATGGCCAGGCACTGGGCAATGCCGATGATGAGATACATCGGAAGCGAAAAACGCTCGGCGTCGTCGTAGCGCGGTTTGAGGTTGAGCCGGTCGATCCACAACAGGACGGCGCCGCCGACGATGAGCGTGAAGCAGACGATCCAAACGTTGAACAGGACCGACTTGATGAAGCCATGCGCGAGGGCGCCGACCACCGCCGCCGGCAGGAACGCAATCAGTACCCCGAGAATGAAGCGCCGCGCGGCGGGGTCGGTGAACATGCCGATGGCGAGCCGCCACAGGCGGAAGAAATAGATCGACAGCAGGGCAAGGATCGCGCCGAACTGGATGAGGACCGCGAAGGTGTCCCAGAACTCTTTGCGCGCCAGGTCCGGACTGAGGAACTGGTTGACCAGGAGCAGGTGGCCGGTCGAGGACACCGGCAAGAACTCGGTCAGGCCCTCGACCACGCCGAGGATCACGGCCTTTAGGAGATCAAACGCCATTGGGAACTCCGCGGAAGGGGCAGGGGTACGGGTACGACGCCGGGTTGCCCGGCCGCGCAGGGGGCTTTTCCACCAACATCAATATTATGGCAACGAAAAAGCCTGAAAATTGCATAAGGACTCAGGGGACTGCGACGGAACCGGACTGATTCGTCAGCAAATTCGCATGCCGACCCTTTTCCACCACTCGTTTTGCCCGCATTCGCGCTTCGTGCGGCTTGCGCTCGGCGAGTACGGCGTTGCCGTGCGCCTGATCGAAGAGCGGACCTGGGAACGCCGCCGCGATTTCCTGATCATCAATCCCGCTGGAACCACGCCCGTGCTGGTTGACGAGGGCCACCCGCCGGTGCCGGGCGCCGCTATCATAGCCGAATACCTCGATGAGATGTATGGCAGCGACCTCAAGCAACCGCTCCTTCCGCAGGAACCCGGCGCGCGGATCGAGGTGCGGCGGCTCATGAACTGGTTCAACGACAAATTCTTCGCCGAGGTCTCGGGACCGCTGACCGCCGAGCGGTTCTACAAGCGCCACCTGAAGGTTGAGGCCGGTGGCGGCGCGCCTGATACCGAGGTGATCCGTGCGGCGCGCACCAACATCCGTTACCATATGGCCTACATCGGCTGGCTGGTACGTTCGCGCGACTGGCTCGCCGGCAATCGGATGACCTACGCCGATCTCGCCGCCGCCGCGCACCTGTCGGCGGCCGATTACCTGGGCGATGTGCCGTGGAACGAAGACGAGGCCGCGAGGAACTGGTACGCGCGGGTCAAATCTCGACCCTCGTTCCGGCCGATGCTGGCCGAGACGCTCGCGGGGATTCCGCCGTCGAAGACTTACGCGGACCTCGACTTCTGAGCGATCCGTCGGCGCTCAAGACTGCGCTTGCCGCAGCCGCGCGTGCGCAAGGGTTCGGCGTGGTCGGCATCACGCGGCCCGATTCCATTCCGCAGGCGCCCGAACGCCTCGATCGCTTCCTCGCTGCGGGGGCGCACGGCGACATGGGCTGGCTCGAGACCACGGCACATCGGCGCGGCGACCCGCGCGTGCTGTGGCCAGCGGTGCGCTCGATCGTCATGCTCGGCATGAACTATGGCCCGGACGACGATCCGCTTGCGGTCCTGCGTCAGCGGACGCGCGGCGCCGTCTCGGTCTATGCGCAGGGCGATGACTATCACGAGATCATCAAGCCGCGGCTCAAGGCGCTCGCCCGCTGGCTGGTGGCGCAGGCCGGCGGCGACGTGAAGGTGTTCGTCGACACCGCCGCCGTGATGGAGAAGCCGCTCGCAGAGGCCGCCGGTCTCGGCTGGCAGGGCAAGCACACCAATCTGGTGTCCCGCCGCTACGGCTCGTGGCTATTCCTCGGGGCGATTTTCACTACGCTCGATCTGCCGACTGATGCCGCAGAAGCCGACCACTGCGGCAATTGCCGCGCTTGCCTCGATGTCTGCCCGACCGCGGCGTTTCCGGCACCCTATCGGCTCGATGCACGGCGCTGCATTTCGTACTTGACGATCGAGCACAAGGGGCCGATCGCCCGTGAGCTGCGTCCGCTCATGGGCAACCGTATCTACGGCTGCGACGATTGCCTCGCCGTGTGTCCGTGGAACAAGTTCGCGCAGGCGGGACACGAGGCCAAGCTCGCCGCCAGGCGCGGTGCCGCGCCGCTCGCCGATCTGGCGCGGCTCGAGGATGCGGGCTTCCGGGCTAGATTCGCGAAATCGCCGGTCAAGCGCACCGGGCGCGACCGGTTCGTGCGCAATGTGCTGATTGCGATCGGTAACTCGGGCGACTCCGCGCTGGCCGCCGAGGCCGAGCGGCTTTTGGCCGACCGTTCGCCGCTGGTGCGCGGCGCCGCAGTATGGGCGCTCGCGCGGCTTGACCCGGCGCGGCTCGCCGTGCTCGCGCCGGCCCGGCGCGCCAGCGAATGTGATGCCGACGTGCAGCAGGAATGGAGCGCCGCGCTCGCGGAGCTCGCCGGCTGATGCTCAACCTCGTGTGCCTCGGGCTTGGCTATTGTGCGCGCCACACCGTCGCTGAGTTCGGGCACCACTTCGGCCACATCGTCGGAACGACGCGCACCGCGGATGGAGCGGCCGCGCTTGGCGGCGAGCGCTTCGGCACCCGTACCGTTGAGATGCACCTGTTCGATGGCAGGACCGCGTCGCCCGACCTGCGGGCCGCGCTAGCGGCTGCCGACGCGCTGCTCATATCGGCGGCCCCCGCCGAGGGGGGCGACCCGGTGCTGGCGGTGTTCGCGGACGAGATTACGCGCGCCCCCAATCTCCAGACCGTGGTCTTCTTGTCGAGCCTTGGCGTCTATGCCGACAGCAGCGGTGCCTGGATCGACGAAACTGCCGAGATCGTGCCGGGACTCGCTCGCCGTGGCGGTGCCCGCGTCGATGCGGAGCTGGCTTGGCAGCACCTCGGCGCGCGCCGCCGCGTCCCGGTCGCGATCCTTCGGCTCGGCGGAATCTACGGTCCCGGGCAGAACGGCATGACCCGGCTCCTGCGCGGCACGGTGCACCGCGTCGCCAAGCCCGGGCATGTATCGAACCGCATCCATGTCTTCGACATCGCGCAGGCGATCGACGCTGCCTTTACGCGGCGCGCCGACGGCATTTTCAACGTCGTTGACGACGAGCCGGCCTCGCCGAGCGAACAGATCGCATTCGCGGCGAAACTCCTCGGCATCGCACCGCCCCCGGAGCTTCCGTTGGTCGAGGCTCGTCAGGTGATGTCGCCGTTTGCGCTGAGCTTCTACGAGGGCTGCATCCGCGCACGCAACGACAAGCTCAAGCAGGAGCTCGGCATCACGCTTCGCTACCCGAACTATCGCGAGGGCCTGCGCGCGCTCCACGACGCAGGCGACCATCTCGCCGACGCAACGCCCGCGCCGGGCTAGAACTCCGCCACCGCCGCGAGCAGCCGTTCGATATCCTCCGGCCGCGACAGGCGGTGATCGCCGTCCTTGACCAGCGTGAGCACGACATCGTCGCGCGCGATGCGCGACGTGAGCTCGACCGCATGCTGCCACGGCACGTCCGGATCCTTGACCCCCTGCAGAATCCGCACCGGACAGCCCGGCTCGATCATACTGCCAAGGAGGAGATGGTTGCGCCCCTCTTCGATCAGGGCGCGGGAGATCAGGTAGGGCTCGTCCCCATAGGCCGAGGGCCGCGTCCAGCCGCCGTGCTCCTCGATCGCGCGCCTGATCTCGGGCGGAAACTGCTTCCACATCAGTTCCTCGGTGAAGTCGACCGCGGGCGCGATCAGCACGAGTCCCGCGACCGTGGCGGTGGCGACGGCACGCTCGGCGAGCGCGCGCACCATGAGCAGGGCGAGCCAGCCGCCCATCGAGGAGCCGATCACGACCTGGGGGCCCCGACAGCAGGCATCAAAAACCGCCAGGCTGTCCTCCAGCCAGCGGCCGATCGTGCCATCCGCGAAGGCGCCGCCGGATTCGCCGTGGCCCGAATAGTCGAAGCGAACCAGGGCGCGGCCCGCCCCCGCCGCCCAGGTATCTAGCGCCTCGGCCTTGGTGCCCCGCATATCGGACTTGAAGCCACCCAGCCACAGCAGGCTGGGCGGGCCGCCGGCTCGCTTGCGGACTGCGATCTTTCGCGCCCCGTTTCCGGTTCCCACGTGAATGAATTTGAGGCAACAATCGCTCATTTCGAGTATCTCGATCGTGCGTCGGACGTTGGACGGTTGATTCGCCGTATACCATCGCGGAATGCAAGAGCGATGTGGGTCAATGAAGAAAGGCAGAAGCAGGCGCCGCTGCGGCAGCGGGGCCCACAGATGAGGGAGCGCCCGGCCGAGCCGCCGCGGACCCTTGCGGGGGCAACCATTCTGCAGATCGTGCCGGCCCTGCGGGAGGAGCCGCAGGCACGCACGGCGCTCAATGTTGCCTTCATGCTGCTGCAGGCCGGCGGGCGGGCGCTGATCGCCGGCCGCGACGGGCCGCTCGTTGGCGAACTCAAGGCCTACGGCGGCGAATGGATTCCGCTTGCCGCCGACACGAACAATCCGCTCACGCTGCGGCGCAACGTCCGGAATATCGAGAGTCTCATCGGCGCCGAACGCATCGATATCATTCACGCCCAATGCGCGGGTGGCGCGTGGAGCGCACGGCGGGCGGCGGCGAAAATCGCGGTCTGGCTTGTCACGACCCTGCCGGACGTGCCACCGGCCTCGTCCGGCGAATCCAGGCGCACCGTCGGCGACCTCGCGCAAGGGGACCGCATCATCGCGCCGTCGAACTACGCGGCGACGCCAGTCATGCAGCGCTATCGCATCCCGCGGGAGCGGATCACCGTCATTCCCCGCACGGTCGATACGGCCCTGTTCGATCCGGTCGCCGTGCATCCGAACCGCCTCGACGACCTGCGTCATGCCTGGCGGATTTCCCCGAGCCAGCGCATCGTTCTGGCGCCCGGCCGCGTCGCACCGTGGAACGGCCAATTGCTGCTGCCCGACGTCGCGCTTGCGCTGGCCGACCAGGGCTACCGCGATGTCGTCTTCGTCATCGTGGGCGAGAACCAACAGCATCGCCGCTATGCACACACCATCCTTCAACAGGCGCAGGCCAAGGGTGTCGATGCTCTGTTCCGCATCACCGGCCATTGTCCAGACATGCCGGCCGCCTTCGCGGCCGCCGACATCGTGGTGGTACCGGCAGTCGAAGCACCCGTGTTCGGGCGCGTAGTCGCGCAGGCCCAGGCGATGGGCAAGCCTGTGATCACCTCGGATGTGGGCGTGCTGCCGGAATACGTGGTCGTGCCACCGCACCTCCCGGAGGACGTGCGCACCGGCTGGATATCGGCCAAGGGCGACCCGCTCGACTTTGCCCGCGCGCTCGCATTGGCGCTCGAACTCGACCAGGAGGGCTATCAGGCGATGTCGGCGCGCGCCCGCGAATTCGCCGACTACATGTTTTCCCCCAATAGCGTTGCCGTGGCGACGCGGGCGGTCTATATCTCGCTGCTGGCGCGTGAACTCTAGCGGGTGGGATGAGGTGGGGCTTCGGCCCGGTGCTTTAACGATTTGGGGCGTTGGTGGCGCTGCAATCTCCCGCGCTGCGTGTTCCGTCCCCGGAACTGCGAGAGCAACTGACTGCTTGTACGGCCGATGCACTGACTGTGCTCGTCGTGGCTCCCAGCCTCCATGCCGGCGCGGCCGCTGCTGGTGCAGTCGAGCTCACTCGCATCCTAGCCGCCGCGGGCCACAAGCCGATCGTCGTTTCGAGCGGCGGCCGCTTGGTGCAAGACGTGACGGCGGCCGGCGCCCAGTTCATCGCCATGAACGTCGCCAGTCAAAACCCGGTGGTGATGCTGCGCAACGCCATGGCGATGGTGCGGTTGGTCCGCGCCCACCGCTGCGACGTCATCCATGCTCACGGGCGCGCCCCCGGCTGGAGCGCATATTTCGCCGCGCAGCGCACAGGCGTGGCATTCCTCACCACCTGGTACAAGGGCTTCCGTGAGCAGAACGGGCTCAAGCGCCTCTACAACAGTGTGATGGCGCGCGGCGATCACGTGATTGCACCGAGCGATCAGATCGCCGAACTCGTCAACGAGCGCTACGCCACGCCGTGGGAGCGAATCACAGTGATTCCGGCGAGCGTCGATCTTGAGAGGTTCGATCCGGCGGCCGTGAGCGCAGCGCGCCTCGATGCGGTGCGCCGCGCCTGGGGTGTCCGCCACGATGCGCGGATCATCCTGGTTGCGGGCCGCATGCTGCGCCGCAAAGGTCATCATATTGTGGTCGAGGCTGTACGGCGGCTCAAGGAGATGGGAGTTAAGGATATCCTCTGTATCTTCCTCGGCGAGCCAGAGGGCCGCACCCGTTACTCGGGCGAGGTTTGGGACCTAGTGCTGGCGACGCAGACCACGGACGTGATTCGCATGGTGGGCCCGACGGATGACATGCCGGCCGCCTATGCGGCCGCAAGCGTGGTGGTGTCGGCGTCGACGCAGCCCGAGGGATTGCAGCGGGCGATCCTTGAGGCGCAGGCGATGGCGCGGCCCGTGGTTGTCTCCGATCTAGGGGCGGGGCCGGAAGTCGTGCTTGCCCCGCCGGCGGTGTCGGACGACCGTATGACCGGCTTGCGCTTCTCCTCGGGAGACGCCGGTGCGCTCGCTGCCGCCCTCATCCGACTGTTCTCGCTCCCAGCATGCAGCGCGATCGGCGCCCGCGGACGCGCCTGGATGGCGGCAAATTTTGACGTATCAGCCGCAACGATACCCACACTGAGCCTTTATGCCGAGGTGGCGCGGCAGCGGCGGCACCCTTGAAATTCGTTGGTCCCGCGCCAATCTTCCGGTCCGCTGGCGCGTTCCTGCATGACTTGGGGCTGCGGATCCGCCATACCGGCCAATCGCCTCAATCAGCCGTATTGACGTTGACTCGCCGCTGGTTTGCCATGATTCTAATCACCCCGCCATCGCGGGACAGTCGAAACAACTTGAGGAGATCAGCGCCATTCGCCGACCAATGAGAGCCCCGCCGCCCGTCCAAAAGGACGGTCCGCGTGTCAACGAGGAGATCCGATCCCGCGAAGTGCAACTGATCGACCAGACCGGCCACAATCACGGCCCCGTCGACGTTCGGCTTGCGATCGAAAAGGCCCAGGAGGCCGGGCTTGATCTCGTCGAGATCGCGCCAAACTCAGTTCCGCCCGTCTGCAAGATTCTCGATTACGGGAAATATAAATACCAGTCGCAGAAGAAGGCGGCAGAAGCTCGCAAAAAGCAGAAAGTGGTCGAGGTCAAG
>Ga0066903_100000984_pt1 | contig 19736 bp, 16 predicted proteins | sample PanSoiMetaGPlot1_FD_67491 | JGI IMG/M metagenome (GOLD analysis project Ga0066903, IMG submission 67491) | Tropical forest soil microbial communities from Panama analyzed to predict greenhouse gas emissions - Panama Soil - Plot 1 (version 2) | ecosystem: Environmental > Terrestrial > Soil >... | reverse complement strand
CCCGTACTGCACCGGCAGCGGCCGGTCGAGGCCAAACTGGTGCAGGACCGCCGCGCGCTGCGCGGGGCCGAGACGGCCTTCGGTCCCCGCGAGGATGTCGACGATCGTCCCGGGGAGGAGCCGGACGAGCCCGAAAATCAGCACCGAGACGCCGAGGAGGGCCGCGACCGTCCACGCGCCGCGGCGCAGCAGGTACCTCACGGACGATGAGCCCCCCGCGGCGCCCCCGCGCATCCCGCGGGGGCGCCGCGCCGACGGGAGGGACCCGGCCGGGCGGGGGGCCGCCGCGCCGCGAGGGCGGGTGCGCTCAGACCAACCAGGCCTGCTTCAGCAAGAACCGGCGGCCGGTGAACGACTGCGAGAATCCCTGAAGCCGGACCGAGGTGGCATCGATGTTGTACTTGACGTGCCACCACCAGTTCGGCGATTCTTCGAGCAGCGTGCGTTGAATCTCTACGTACAGGCTCTTGCGCTCGTCGTGGTTGAAGATCGAGCGCGCCTGCACCATGAGCGGGTCCAGCTTGGCGTTGGTGTAACCGCCGTCGTTGATGGAGCCCTTGCTGTAGAAGTAGGGGTAGATGTAGCCGTCGGGGTCCGGCCGGAACGTGTTGCCGGAGCAGAAAATCTCGCCGCCTTCCTGACCGTGGGTCTGCAACTCGCGGGCGTGGTCGGCGACGAAGGAGCCCCACTCCATCTGCTTCACCTGCGCGTTGATGCCGAGTTTTCGCAGCGAGTCCTGCACCACAAGCGACATCGCGACATACTCGGGGTACTGCGGTGAACAGAGGATCTCGACCGGGAAGCCCCCGTTCGGATATCCGGCCTCCGCGAGCAGTTTCTTTGCCCCCTCGAGATCCGGCTTGTTGTACGGCAGGCTCTGCGGCGGGATGAAGTAGTCGAGGTATCCGGTCGGGATGGGGCCGGAGGGCACGGCGGCCCCAAACGCGGCCTTTTGGATCACCTCGTTGGTGTCGACGGCCATCCGCATCGCTTTGCGGACACGCCAGTCGTTGAGCGGCTTGCGCGAGACGTTGATGTAGTGGAGCGACACATTGGCCACGAGGGCCCGCAGGACCGTGACGCCCGGCACCCCCTTGAGCTGCGCTTCGCCCTGCGCGCTGATCGCCGCGTACTGAATCTGGCCGGCGCGGAGCGCGGCGAGGCGGGCATTCTCCTCGGTGAGGATCTTGAATGTCATCCCGTCGAGATAGGGCAGCGGCTGCGCCCAGTAATCCGCAAAGCGTGCGTACGCGATGTGATCTTGTGGAACGTACTCTACGAGCTTAAAGGGGCCGGTGCCGATCGCTTTGATCTTGAGATTTTCACGCTCGGCCAGGCCTTTCGGGATGATGCCGGACGCCCGCATCCCGGCGAACGAGCCCAGGAGCCCCGGGTACGGCGCGTTGAGGTTGATCTGGACCGTCAGCGGATCGATTACGCGGGTCTCCTCGATGGAATCGAACCAGCCGCGCCACGGGGAGGCGGTCTTGGGGTCGACCACCCGGTCGACGGAGTACTTGACGTCTTCCGCCGTCATCGCCTGGCCGTTGTGAAACTTGACGTTCGGTCGTAGATGAAACACGTAGGTCTTGCCGCCGTTTTGGATCTCCCACTTCGTCGCGAGCATCGGCACAAGTTTGTTCTTGTCATCGTAGCCGGTGAGGCTCTCGTAGATGTGCTCGAAGGCCTGCGCCGACGAGAAATTGGAATTTGTGTGGGGATCCAGACTGACCGGGTCTACCTCCGCCGCGGCGACGAGCATGCCTCCCCGCTTCGGCGCCGCGGCCGCAGCGAACACCTGCGGCAGGCTGCTGCCGCGAACGAGTTCAAGGCCGGCCAGACCGCCGCCGAGCGCCAGCCCGCCGGCGAGGACCCGTCTACGGGTCATCCGTCCCTCGGAACGCAAACGTGCCATGCCCCACCCCCCTGGATGTTGGTGCGCCAATCCTGGTACTACGGTACTACGGGTGCGGCCGTTCCGCTCGCGCGGGACCTGCGGCCGCACAGGTTCGTTCCATGGAATTGACGGGTCTCCCTGTGCGCGGGTTCCCGGCTACGAGTACCTCAGCCGGGGATCGAGATAGTCGCGGAGCCCGTCTCCCAACAGGTTCAGGCTCAACACGCTGAGCACGATCGCCGCGCCGGGGAAGATGCTGATCCACCACGCCTGCCGGAGATATACCTGGCCTTCGCTGATGATGCCGCCCCAGGTCGGGATCTGCGGCGGGATGCCCACGCCGAGAAAGCTCAGGGCCGCCTCGCCGAGCATGGCGTACGCGGTGATGAAGGTCGCCTGGACGATAATGGGCGAGGCGGCGTTGACGAGGACGTGCCGGATCAGAATCCGCGCAAGCGGCGCGCCGACGGCCCGGGCCGCCTCGACGTATTCCTGGGCGGCCACGACCAGCACGGACGCGCGGACGATCCGCGCGATCCGCGGCGTATAGACAAAGCCCAGCGCGATGACGACGTTGCGCGCACTCGGCCCGAGCGACGCCATGAGCGCGATCGCCAGCAGAATGTCGGGAAACGCCATGAGCCCGTCCATGACCCGCATCAGCAGCCGGTCCGCGCGCCGGTTCGTGCCCGCGATGAGCCCGACGGCGATCCCGGCGGTCGTCGCCAGCGCGGTGACCAACGCACCGACGGTGAGCGACAGCCGCGCCCCGTACAGGGTGCGGCTCAGGATGTCGCGCCCGAACTCGTCGGTCCCGAACGGGTGGGCGGTCCCCGGCGCCGCCAGGCGCGCCGGAACATCCAGGGCGATCGGGTCATACGGCGCCAGTTGCGGCGCCAGAATCGCTGCGGCGAGAATCCCGAGCAGCAGGACGAGCCCGACGGCCACGATGCGGCGCCGCCGCACCATCCGCCACAGCAGCATCGAACCTCGACGGCGCCCGGCCGGCCGCCCGGACGCGGGGAACGCGCCCGCGGGCCCGGGCGCAAGCTGCTCCGCAGTCTTCAATAGCGTACCCGCGGGTCGACGACGAAGTACATCACGTCGACCGCCAGATTGACGAGCACGTAGATGGTCGCCACGAGCAGCACGACGCCTTGGATCACCGGATAGTCGCGCCGCAGGACCGACGAGACGACCAACTGGCCGATCCCGGGCAGGCTGAACACCGTCTCGGTGACCACGGCGCCGCCCATCAGCGCCGCGAACGTGAGGCCCACCACGGTGAGGATGGGCACGAGGGCGTTGCGCAGCGCGTGGCCGAAGAGCACCCGCGGCCGCGGCAGCCCCTTGGCGCTCGCGGTGCGGATGTAGTCGTTGCCGAGGACGTCGAGCAGGCTGCTGCGGGTGAACCGGATGATGAGCGACGAGTTCGGCACCCCGAGCGCGAGCGCCGGGAGAATCAGGTAGTGCAGGCTTTCGCCGAGTCCCGCGGTGGGTGAACGGTACCCCGACGACGGCAGCCAGCCCAGGTCCACGGCGAACAGAACGATCAGCGAGAGGCCGAGCCAAAAGCTCGGCACGGCCGCCCCCAGCATGGCGAGCGCCAGGCTGGCCTGATCCAGCCAGGAATTGCGGAATACCGCCGACACGATCCCAACCGGAATGCCGATCGCCAGCGCGACCCCGAGACCCAGCAGCGCCAGCATCGTCGTAGGACCGGCGTGCTCAGCGACGTCGGCCGTCACCGGCAGATGCAGGAAGAGCGAAAGGCCGAGGTCGCCCCGCATCGCGCGCCCGATCCAGAGCGCGAACTGGAGCGGCAGCGGCCGGTCGAGGCCCAGGTCGTGGCGCAGCGAGGCCACCTGCTCCACCGTCGCGTCCTGCCCCAGCAACACGCGCGCCGGGTCTCCCGGCGTCACATGGATGAGCATGAACACCACGACCGCAACGACCAGAAGCACCGGCAGGAGCGCCGCGAGCCGCCCCGCGAGGTACGAGAGCACGGAGTTTACCCGATCGTGATTACTTCACGGCCGACACGTTCCACGGCACCACCCAGTACGACGCCCGGAAAGTGTCCAGCGCGCGGCTGCGGAGGACCACCCCGTAGAACTCGCCGGGCCGAACGATCGGGGCTTCGTGGTACATGAGGCTCTGGAGCTCGGCCCAGGTCTTCACGCGCGCGCTCTGATCGGGTTCGCTCGTAAACTTGTTCATCAACGTGTTCTTCGTTGTCGTGTCCCACCAGCCCGGGTATGCGGAGCTAAACACCGTGATCAGGGCCGGGTCGGGCACGAAGCCGTGCGCTGTGGTGAACATGTCGTAGTCCGCGGGCTTATTGCGGTGGTCGAGGACGCCGGCCCACTCGAGCACCTGCATGTCGACGGCGAAGCCGGCGTGCTGGAGCTGGGACGCGGCGACGACGGTGCTCTTGAACATGTAGTCGTATTGCTGCGTCGTCAGCCACCGGATCGGCTGGCCGGAGTACCCGGCCTCCTTCGCCAGCTCCTTGGCGCGCGCCACGTTGTGCACGTTGTACCACTCGCTGCCTGCGGTCGTGTACCATGGCGTCCCTTTCGGGTAGACGCTCGGGTAGATCGAGTACAGATCCGGGTTGCCGAACGTGGCCGACATGATCGGCTGCATGTCGAGCGCGACCAGGACCGCCTCGCGTAGTTTCTCATTCGCCATTACGCCCTGCTTCTTGTTGAAGAAGAAGGTTAGGAATGATCCCGGCCGGATGATCTCGGGGACCACGCGCGGGTCTTTGGTCAGCGACGTGTACGCGTCTTGGTTGATGCCGATGCCGATATCGTAGTCGCCGCTCTGCACCCCGGCGATCCGGGTCGCCACCTGCGACACCGGATAGTAGAAGATCTCGTCCGCGAGCGCGTCCCGGCGGCCGGCGTACCCGCTCGCCGGCTCCGTGCGCGCGGCGTAGTGATCGAAGCGTGCCAGTTTCACGTAGCGGTCGGGCGCCCATTCGACGAACCGGTAGGGCCCCGTGCCGATGAATTGCTTGATGGGGCTGGTGCCGGCGGCATCGACGATCTCGCGCGGCATGATCGCCGCAGCGCCGTTCGGCAGCGCAAGAAACGCGAGCAGCGGTGCGTACGGCTGCTTCAGCTTCATCACGACGGTATCAGTGCCGGACGCCTGCACGCTGTCGACGTGCTGGTAGACGGAGGGACCGCGCGGGCTGACGCGGCCCCAGCGGTTCAGCGAGGCGACGACATCGTCCGCCGCCATGTCCCGGCCGTTGTGGAATGGGACATTCTTCCGCAGCGTGAAGGTGTAGGTGAGCGCGTCCTTGCTGACGCTGTGCGATGCCGCGAGCAGCGGCTGTATCCGCCAGTTGGCATCGAAGATGAAGAGCTCCTCGAACACCGGCAGCGTAATCTCCGACGTGAGGTCGGCGGTGGTCGTCATCGTGTCGAGCGTCAGTGGTTCGCCGATCTCCGCGATACGCAGCGTGCCGCCGCGCCGCATCGCGGCGGCCGCCGGGCGCACCGCCGCACCGCCGAGCCACCCTTGGCCATCGCGGTCGAGCCCCGCGGCGACCGCCGCCCCCGCCGCCAGTCCTTTCAGTACTCCACGCCGTGTGACGCGCATGGGTGCTTCCACGCGATGCCTCCTTATCCGAACGCGTTTGTGGTCCAAGGCGCTAGCGGACCCGCACGAACTTCTGGAGACTGCGCAGCTCTCGGGGCGGCGTCAACTGCCGGCCGCGAATCGTATACGACACTTCGCCGACGTAAACGTCTCCGCGCGAATCCACCGTGACGGTGTGCGGGGCGACGAATTCGCCCGCGCCGCTGCCCGGCAGCGGCGCGCCGATTCGGGCGACGCGCTCGCCCGCCGGGGTGAATATCTGCAGCCGGGCGCCGAGATTCTGAATGCCCTCGCTCACCCCTACACTCGAGCACAACTCGCCGACGTAGATGCGGTCCTGGTCGCCCTGCCGATCGACGAACAGCCCGCACGGACGGTACAGATTGGTCCACTGGGTGATGTAGCGTCCGCCGCCGTCGAAAATCTGGACACGGAAGTTCTCCCGGTCCGCCACGTACACCCGACCCTGGCGGTCCACCCCGACGTTGTGGGGGAGGTTGAACTGCCCGGGATCGGTCCCAGGCTCGCCCCACGAGCCGAGATGACGGCCGTCCGGGGTGAACCGGTGGACACGGGTGTTGCCGTAGCCGTCCGTGATGTAGAGGGAACCGTCCGCGGCCAGCGCAACGTGCGTCGGCCGGTTGAACGGGAGCCCGCTCCACTTCGCGGCGGGCTGGTTGGGCGTGCCGATCGTCAGCAGCACCTTACCGTCGAGCGTGCAATGCCGGACGGTATGGTCGCCGTCGTCCACGAGCCAGAGCGTATCGTCGGGCGCCATGGTCGCGGCGTGCGGCCGCGTGAACATCCCTTCGCCCCACGAACCGAGAAACGCGCCGTCGCGATCGAGCACGATGACGGGGTGCTTGCCGCGGTTGAAGACGTAGAGGCGGTCCCGCCGGTCCGCGGCCACGCCTGACACTTCAAGGTAGGACCAGCCGTCGGGCAGCCGCCCCCAGTTGTCCTGAACCTCGTACGTATGCTCACCCGCGCCGACGCGCATCACAATCCCCCGCTGTCTTCCCGGATGCCGGACCCCTTCGCGGCCGCGTCCAGGTTTCCCTTAGTCTTCACACCCGAACGAGCAGGACGCGAGCTAAGGTGTGACGCCGCAGGGAGCGCACTATCTTCGGAACCGCGGGCGGCGCGATTGTGCTCTGCGAACGGTTTTTTGCCGAACAGTATGCCGGCGCGGCGGCCGAGGCCGCGGGCCGTGAAGAGGCGCCTGCCGCGGCGCGCGCGGGAGTCACGGGGACGCCGGAGGGAGCACAGCGACCGCGCGCGCCGTGAGCCACCGCCCCGGCCGTTTGCGCGGCGGCGTTACGACGCAGCGCGTGCCCGCGTCCGCTCGGCGGCCAGACGGCGGAAATTGCCTTCGTCGATCATCCGCCGGTGTTCCGGTGCGATCCCGCTCTCGTCGAGGTCCCGGATCGTGTCGCGAATGTACCGCGGCCCGCCCTCCGGGTCGAACGGCATATCGCTGCCAAACAGCACGCGGTCCGGCGGGAAATATGCGAGCCCGCAGCGCAGCGCGTGGGTCGCGCCGAAGAGCGCCGTGTCGGCGTAGAAACGCCGGAAATACCACGCCGGCGGGTGCTCGAGCGGCACCGGCAGCGCTTCGGTCTCCCCCTCCGCCCCGCGCGTTCCAAACTGCTCCCATCCCCCGTGCATCCGCCCGACGAAGTGCGGCACCATTCCGCCCAGGTGGTGCGTGATGATGACGGCGTCCGGGTGGCGGTCGAACAGTCCGGTAAAGACGAGGCGCGCCATCGCGATCGTCGTCTCGTACGGCCAGCCGAAGATTTGCCAGAGATCGTAGAGCGACTGGGTTTCGCCGGCGTAGTCGGAGAACGCCGAGGACCGCGCGGGATGCAGAAAGATGGGCATGCGGCGCCGGGCGGCCTCTTCGATCACGCGCAGCGTCGCCGGCTCGTCGAGCGGCCGGCCGGCGACGTTGGAGTGGATCTGCACGCCGAAAAACGCCGGGTGGGCAGCGAGCCGCTCGAGCTCGCGCAGGCTCGCCTCAGGGTTGTTGAGCGGCAGGCCGCCGAACGCGCCCGCAAACCGGTCGGGATGCACCGCCACCAGATCCGCAAGTTCGTCGTTGCCCACCCGCGCCAGCGCCGGCGTCGCGCTGGGTGAGCCGAGCCGGTCGATCGGCGGCAGCGCCAGCGACAGTACCTGCCGGTACTCCCCGAACCGATCCATCGTGCGAAATCGCACGTCGAGGTCAACCAGGCACGGGATGCCCTTCACCCGCTTCGCCATGAAAAAGCCCGGGATCGCCTCGAGTTCGGCGAAGTACCGGGCCGGCAGAATATGCGTCGCCACATCGATGCGCATGCACTCTGCCTACGCCGCCGCGGGGCCTGCTCCTCCCGCGGTGCCAGCCCCGGAGGATGCGGCATTTCCCACGTGTGCGCCACGCGGCCGTCGAGGCCGTGAGGTACACTGTTCGCTCGCCCGCGAGCGGCGTAAAGAGCGTGAAGCCGGGACACGCCCGTTCGGGATCGTAGGCGCGCAGTCCGACCCCGGCGCGCTTCGGTTTGATCTGCTCCACCGATGTCGTAGCGCGCCGGCCGTCCCCGACGGCCGTCACGGCTCAGCCGCGGTGCGATCTCGCATGACGGGCTCCCTTCCTCCTAAATTTGCAGCCGGGGATCGAAGGCGTCCCGCAGGCCGTCGCCAACGAGATTGAAGGCCATCACCGCGAGAAACACGCACAGGCCCGGGAAGAACGATACCCACCACGCGAGGCCCAGATACTCCCGGCCGTCGGCGATAATGTTGCCCCAACTCGGCTGTGGTGGCTGCACGCCCAGCCCGAGAAAGCTCAATCCCGCCTCCGTGAGAATGGCCAGGCCGACCCGCAGCGTCGCCGAAATGACGATCACCGGTACGACGTTCGGCAGCAGATGGCGGACGATGATGCGGGCATTGGAGGCGCCGGTCGCGCGTACCGCGGTCACGAAATCCCGGCTGCGCAGCGCGAGCACCTCGACGCGCACGAGGCGCGCGGTGGGCGGCCAGGCCGTCAACCCGATGATCCAGATGAGGCGGCCGACGCTCGGGCCGAACAGCGCGAGAAACGCGACGGTGAGGAAGAACACCGGGATCGCCAGCACCACGTCGGTCGCCCGCATCAGCGCGCCGTCAACGTGTCCGCCGAAGAAGCCGGCCAGCGTTCCCACCAGGACGCCTGCCACAATCGACACGACCATCGACAGGACGCCGATCGCCAGCGACACGCGCGAGGCGACCAGGACGCGGCTCAGGACGTCGCGGCCGAGATTGTCGGTGCCCATGGGGTAGGCTCCCCCCGGCGCGCGGAGGATATCGAGGACATGCGGCGCGGCGGGTGGGAACGGCGCGAGCCGCGGGCCGGCCGCCGCCACGGTCACGAAGGCGAACATGATCCACGCACCGGCCAGGGCGCGCGGATTGCGGACGAAGCGCGCCCACGGACCGCGGTGGACGCCTGCGGGCGGCGAGGCGCCCCCCGGGCTCGGCGGCCGCCCGGACCGGGGGGCGAGGTCGAGCGGCCGGCTAGCCATGCCGAGATGTCCCGTCCGCAGCCGGCATCCGCGTCGGCGGGATCATCCGTGCCGAATCCGGGGATCGAGGTAGAGGTAGCCTACGTCGGCGAGCAGGTTGCTGATGACAACCAGCAGTCCGGCGATGGCCGTCGTGGTGAGGACCATGGGATAATCGCGGGACAGCGCCGCGCTCACGGCGAGCCGGCCGAGGCCGGGGAGCGCAAAGATCGATTCGACGATTACTGACCCGCTCAATAAGAACGGCAGCAGCAGCGCCAGGATCGTCACGACCGGCAGCAGCGAATTGCGCGCGACGTGCTTGAACAGCACGGCGCGCTCCGCGAGGCCCTTGCTGCGCGCCACCCGCACATAGTCCTGGCTGAGCGCGTCGAGCAGCGACGAGCGCGCGTAGCGCACGAGGACCGGCAGGATGCCGAGCGCCTGCACGAGCGTCGGCATGACGAGATACCGCCAGATCACGAGCGGCGAATAGCCCGCCGTTCCCGTCGGACGGATGCCGCTCGCCGGCAGCAGCCCGAGCTGCTCCGTGAAAATGTATATTAGCACCAGCCCGAACCAAAACGTCGGCAGCGAGATACCGAGCAGCGAAAACAGCGTCGCGCTGTGGTCGACGGCCCCGTAGGGGCGCACGGCCGAGACAAAGGCGATCGGGAGCGCGAGCGCGCCGGTCAGCGCGAGCGACGTCGCCGTCAGAATCAGCGTGGTCGGCAGCGCTTCGGCGACCTGGTGTGTCGTCGGCCGGCGGTCGCTGAAGCTCCGAAGCCGGCCGGTGAACAGCTCGCTCATCATGGCCACGTACTGAACCGGCAACGGCCGGTCCATGCCGAGCTCGTGCCTGAACCGCGCAAGGTCCGCGGTGCCCCGCTGCTCCGGTGGAATGAGGAACAACACCGGGTCGCCCGGCGCCAGCACAAGCAGCGCAAACGTGATTGCGGTGATGCCGAACACAAGCGGGACGAGCGCCAGCAGCCGGCGGACCAAATATGCGGCCACGGGCTGCCGGACCGCTGCGCCCCGCCCCGGCTACCGCGCGGTCCAGCGAGGAATTGATCCGAAGAAGGCGCGGAGCGAATCGACGCCGCCGGGCAGCGCCAAGCGCTTCCGCACGCCCCAGATCACGTCGGGCCGCACCGTCAAAACGTGCGGCACGTCCTCGATTACCAACTGCTGAATCTGCGCGTACAGCGCCCGCTGCCGGGCGCGGTCGCGCGTCAGGATCGCCTCGTCGAGCAGTTTGTCCATCTCCGGGTTGCTGTAGCCGATGGTCCGGGCGCCGCTGCCGCTGCTCTTGAAGTTGTCCTCCAGTTCGGACTGCGGCGGGAAGAGCAGATTGAACCAGGCGATGCCGACCAGTTCGATCGGACCTCCGGGCGCGAAGTACCGTCCGAAGAAGTCGCCCCGCTCGATCGCCTGCACGTCGACGTCCATCCCAACGGCGCGCAGGTACTGCTGAATCAGCAGCGCCTGGTTCTGATAGTCCTTGCCTGCGAGGAACCCGTACTTGGCCTTGAAGCGCTGGCCGCCCTTTTGGAGAACGCCGTCCGGCCCCGGTGTCCACCCCGCTTCGGCGAGCAACTGCTTCGCCCGCGCCGGGTCGTACCCATAGCCTTTGAGGTCCTTGTCATATTGCCAAAGGCTCGGATGGATCGGACTCTGCGCCACGGTGCCGAGATCCTGATACAGTGCCCGGAGCATCTCGGGACGGTTGATCGCGAGCGCCATCGCCTGCCGCACCCGCACGTCCTGAAAGATCGGCATCCGAAAGTTCGGCGCAAACCAGTAGAATGTGTCGCCCGGCACGCGCAGCACCGCGACCTGGGCATCGCGCTGAAAACTGCGGTAGGCTTCGGGGATAATGCGGCCCGCGTCGATGTTGCCGGCGCGAAGCTCCGCGATCACGGTCGCGTCCTCGGGAATCAGTTTCAGCACCACCCGCGGCAGCGCCGGTGCGCCGCCCCAGTACCCCGACGAGGCCTCGAACGTGATGCTCTCCCGTTCCCGCCAGTCGGCCAAGCGGTACGGCCCGGCGCCGATCGGCTGCCGCGTGAAGGCCGATTCCTGGAGGCGCGACACATCGATGCCCGCGATCGCCTTCGCGGGGAGGATCGGCTGCGTACCGATCTGCTCATAAAAGAACGGATAAGGACGGTTCAAAATGAACCGCACGGTCCGCGGGTTCACGACCGTGATCCCTGTTACAGATGGCGCCTTGCCGGCCTTATAGTCCGCCGCGCCTGCGATCTCGAGCAGCGCGGGCGGGGTCGTAGGGTACTTGGGATGGAGGTAAAGCTCGTAGCTGGCCTTGACGTCCTGCGAGGTCACGGGCGTGCCGTCTTGGAACGCGGCCTCGCGCAGCGTCACAAGGTACGTCTTTCCGTCCGGCGAGACCGGGTACCGGGCGGCGAGCCGTCCCACCGCGGCGCCCTGCGCGTCGACGGCCGTCAGCGAATCGTTGATGAGCAGGCTGACGTAACTGGTCACGGCTTCGCCGCTGCCGAGAATGCGAACCGGCAGGCCCCAGATTGCCACGACCGCCTGTGCCTGGGCCTCGCCCCCGGCCGGTGCCGCGCCGGCGCCGGCGACGGCCAGCAGGAATGCGAGTAGGACTGCGCCGCTCCGTCCGCTCATGAACACGCTCCCCCGCCGCCGGGCGACGGCCGCCGCACAGGCCTGCATGCGCCCGCGCGCGCTTTTTGAATTCAGTTCGGTCGCGACGTCACCTGCCCAAAGGACTGCCGCCCGCGCATCGAGAACGCGTTCCGCCATGGTCGATGACCATCCCCGCGTGTTGACCGATCACGTCCTCATCGCCGTCCACAACCTCGCCGAGGCCGCCAAGCGCTTTGAAACCATGTACGGCCTGCGGGCGCTCGAGGGAGGACGCCACCCCGGTGTGGGCACGGCCAACATGATCATCCCGCTGGGAGCTTCGTACCTCGAGCTGATCGCCGTCGTCGACCAGGATGAAGCGGAACGGTCCGCGACCACCCGTCGCATCACGCGGGCGGTCGAAGACGGCCGCACATTTGCGACGTGGGCCGTGCGGACGGACAACCTGGACGCGCTGCGCCGGCATCTCAGCGCCGCCGGTCTCGAGCTCACACCGCCGGTTGCGGGGGCGCGCGAGCGTCCCGACGGGGTCACGCTGCGCTGGCGGAGCCAATTGCTCGTGCCGCCGGAAGATCCGAGCATTCTGCCGTTTGTGATCGAGTGGCAGGTGCCGAAGGGACAACATCCGGCCGAGACGGCGGTCTCTCACCCGTCGCGGGCGCGAGGCATCGGCACCGTCCGTCTCGGTGATCCCGATCCGGCGGCCGCGTCGTCACGCTTCCGCAGGCTCTTTGGGGACGACCTGAACGTCTCGATCGAGCGTGCCGCAACGAGCGGCGTTCTGGCGGTCGAGCTGGATGCGCCCGGCGGCGGCTTGACCATCAGCTAGAGCGGCCTCGGGACCCCCCGTTACCTGCAGCCGTGACGGACGTGACCGAAGTACGCCTCACCGCGACGCCGTCTCCGGCCCGCGTCGACGACCCGCTCCGCATCGTCGCTTCCGGCTGCCGCCAGGGACAGCCCATGACCGTCCGCGCGCGGATGCGAGATGGAGCGGGCCGCCAATGGGGATCGCATGCCGCGTTTGAGGCCGATCCTGCCGGCACGGTCGACCTTGCGGTTCAGCCCCCGATCGCCGGCACGTATCAGGGCGTCGATCCCCGGGGCCTACTGTGGTCGATGCAACTGGTCGAAGGGCAGCCGGGCGGAGGATGGATCAACGCGGCTCCGCTCGAGACGGATTTCACCGCCGAGGCGGAAACCGCCCGGCCCGCCGTGGCGCGGGTGAGCCGCTACTTCGCGGTACCGGGCGTGTCCCGGACGCAAGTCCGCGACCAGGGGCTCGTCGCCACCCTGTTTCGCCCCGACGGCACCGCGCCGCGCCCAGCGGTCGTCGTGGTGCCGGGATCCGGAGGAGGCGTCCCGGAAGCCGCGGCGGCGCTGCTCGCGTCCCATGGATTCGTCGGCCTCGCGCTGGCGTACTTCCGCGCGGAGCACCTCCCTCAGGCGCTGGCGGAGATTCCGCTCGAGTACTTCGATAACGCGATCCGGTGGCTCGGCGTTCATGAGGCTGTGGCGGGCCGGCCCGTCGGGGTCATGGGCGGCTCACGCGGCGGTGAGCTCGCTTTAGTTCTCGGCGCGACGTTCCCCGATGTCAAGGCGGTGGTCGGCTACGTCCCGAGCGGCATCGTGCACGCGGGAATTTCGGGAGGCGGTCTGCGGGAATCCAGACGGCGCCCGGCGTGGACGCACCGGGGCGAAGCACTGCCGTTCCTCTCCTCGCGCGAAGCGAGCCGCATGGACGAGCCGCCCGCCTCTCCGGAGCCGCTCGCGCTGACGCCCATCTTTCTCCGTGCGCTCGAGGACCGTGCCGCGGTCGAGGCCGCGGAAATCCCTGTCGAGCGGATCAACGGACCCGTGCTGCTGATCTCCGGACAGGACGATCAGATGTGGCCGTCACCCGTGCTCGCCGAGATCGCGATGGCGCGGCTCGCCCGGCATCACCACCCGTATCTGTACCGCCACCTCTCGTATCCGGGCGCCGGCCACCTGATCGGCCAGCCCGGTCTGCCGGCGACCGTCAGCGCGTCGGTTCACCCGCTGTCCGGACGCCTGATGGCATACGGCGGCAACCCCCAATACAATGCCGCGGCGGCCGCGGACTCCTGGCCGAAGGTTCTGGCGTTGTTCGGCGACGCGCTGGGCCTCACGGCCTGAAGAGTCCTCGACCCACCGCGACCAGCTTGCGGTCCGCTCCCGCCACTTCGACATCGGCCACCGCGAGTGACCGGCCGATCCGGACCGGGCGCGCTGTTCCCGCAAGGTCGCCCGATCGCACCGGCCGAAGATAGTCGACGCGCAAATCCACCGTGATGACGTCGTGGCCGACGGCCGCGATGACGGCGAACGTCCCCGCGATGTCGATCAACGACGCGAGCGCGCCGCCGTGCACATACCGCGCGGCCTCTTCGTCGTCGGCGAGCAGGTCCTCGCGGAACGGCATCCGGATCACGACCTCGTCGGGTGCCGCCCGGATCATCTCGAGTCCCAGCAGACGGGCGTACGGCGAGCGCCGCAACACGTCGGGCAGCGTCGCGAGCGGCATGATCGCGGACACCTAGACGCCTCCCCTCAGCGTGCCGACGGCCTGCACGGCGCGGGCCCGCAGCGCTTGACGGTCGACCTTGCCCGTCCCACCGAGCGGAGCCTCTTCGAGGAACAACACCGCCCGCGGGTGGGCGTACGCCGGCCCCCGCGCCAGGACAAACTGTTTTAGTTCGTCGGCGGCGGCGGACCGGCCGTCGTGCAAGACCACGAACGCGACCGGGGCTTCGCCCTTGACGGCGTGCGGCACCGCAACGACGTACGCTTCGCGGACCGCGGGGTGCAGCAAAAGCATATCCTCGACTTCTTTGGGATAGACGTTCTCACCGCCGACGTTGATCATGTCGTCGACCCGGCCGAGGATATAGTAGTAGCCCTGCTCGTCGCGGCGGACGAGGTCCCCCGTGTGCAGCCATCCCTCACGGTCGAACTTGACCGCGGTGAGGTCGGGCGCTTTGTAGTACCCGCGGGCGAGGCCCGGATTGCGCGTCCACAGTTCGCCCGGCTCTCCCGCCGCGGCGTCGTGTCCTCCGGCGGTCACGACGCGAACTTCGCACCCCGGCAGGGGCAGGCCGGTGCTCCCGATCTTGCGCGGACCGAACCGCGGGTTCTCAAACACCACCGGACCGCCTTCGGTCAGCCCGTAGCCCTCGCCGATGCCGGCGCCGAACGTCTCCTCGAACTCCCGCAGCAGGTCGGGCGGCACCATCGCCGAACCGCACGCCGCCCAGCGAAGCGAACTCACATCGTGGTCCGCGAGCAGTTGCTTTTGGTTGAGGACGAGGCGGAACATCGACGGCGTGCCGGTGATGTAGGTGCAGCGGTGCCGCGCGATCGCCCGGATCACTTCGGCCGGATCGAACCCGGGCAGAATCACGAGGGCACCGCCCGCCATCAGGATCGGCTTCACCGCGGCGGCCATGGCGTTCTTGTGGTACAGCGGCACGGCCACGAGCGCGCGGTCGGTTTCGTCGAGCATCATGATCCGCCGCACCATCTCGCCGTTCCAGAACTGGCCGGCGTGGGTCAGCAGCACGCCCTTGGGCCGCCCGGTCGACCCCGACGTGTACGGCTGCATGCACACGTCGTCCGGTGCCATCGCAACGCTCTCACACTCGGGCGCGGCGGCGAGCAGCCGATCGTACGATGACGCGCCCGCGGGCGGCGTCCCGGTGACGACGAGCGCGCGCAGCGCCGGGACGTCGGCGAGCAGGCGCGCGGCCAGATCGCGCAAGGTTCCCGACGCGACGAGCACCGCCGCATCGGAGTGCTCGACGCAGTATCGCAGCACGTCGTAACCCAAGCGGATATTGAGCGGCACGGGCACCGCGCCGGCGCGCATGGCGCCGAACATCGCCTCCACGAACGGCCACTCGTTCGGAAAGAGCAGCGCCACGCGCGTGCCCGGCGACACATCGAGGGTCCGCAACATGCCCGCTACACGCATCATGCGGCCATCCAGGTCGCGGTAGGTGAGCGTAACGTCGGCCTGCACCACCGCGGGCCGATCCGGAAACGCCCGCACCGGCACGTACGCGAGGTCCCCGAAGTTGCGGCGTGCCGCGGGCCAGGGGTTCGCGGCGCGACGGCTCCTATCGGGAGGCAGGATCACAGCTACTCAAGAGGATGAATGATCACTTTGCCGACGGCCTCGCGGTCCTCGAGCAGCCGGTGCCCTTCGGCGGTTTGCGCAAGCGGCAGCACCCGGTCGATCACGGGCCGGATACGCCCCGCCCGCACCGCCGCGAGCAGTGCGTCGAGGTCGGCGCGCGTCCAGCCGTCGGAGCCGAGAATCGTCAGTTCGCGGGCCCACACGTACCGCAGGTCGGTGCGCGCTTCATAGCCGCTCGTCGCCCCGCAGGTCAATAGCCGGCCTCCCCGCCGGAGGCACCGGATGCTGCGGGGCCACGTGTCCGCCCCGGTGTAGTCCACGACAACATCGACGCCGCGCTTCCCGGTGAGGCGCCAGATCTCGCGGTCGAACTCGACGTCGCGGTAGTTGATGAGATAGTCGGCGCCGAGGTCGCGCAGCCTACCGAGTTTGTCCTCGCGCGAGGCGGCGGCATAGACGGCACAGCCGGCCATCTTGGCGATCTGCACGCACGCGGTGCCGACGCCCCCCGCGGCGCCGAGAATCAGCACCGCTTCGCCCGCCCGGACGGCCCCGCGCGTGAGGAGCATCCGCCAGGCCGTGCCGTACGCGATCGGCAGCGCGGCCGCCTCGTCGAACGACAACTCGTCCGGGAGCGGAATGAGATTGGCCGCGGGCACCAGAACGTACTCGGCCAGGCCGCCGGGGACGTCTTCGCCGATCGCGCCGCCTTCGACGGCCGGGTCCACGAGCACCCGCCACCCAACGGTAAGGTCACCGTGGCCGGGCCCGATCTCCGCAACGGTCCCTGCGATATCCCCGCCCGAGACGAACGGCAGCGGCGTGGGCTTGCCCGGCATCCCCCGGCGGACGAAGACGTCGAGGTGATTGAGCCCGCAGGCGTGCACCCGCACGACCGCCTGTCCCGGCCCGGCCTTCGGGACCGGAACCCCATCGTCGAGCCGAAGCTTCTCGCGGCCGCCGTGTTCTCGGATGACGATGGCCCGCATGACTGACCGCAATTCGCCCCGTCTGCGGCGGAACCTCCGGCCACCTTGCTTCGCGGCGGCCTCCTGCCCCGTCTGCCGCAGGACCTCCGGCCGCCTTGCTTCGCGGCGGCCTCCTGCCCCGTCTGCCGCAGGACCTCCGGCCGCCTTGCTTCGCGGCGGCCTCCTGCTACTTTGCCTAGAAAAATACCGAGCGATCTGCCGGGCTAGACACGATGTCTGGGGTCGAGGAAATCCCGAACCGCGTCCCCGAGGAAATTGAACGCCAGCACGGCCGAAAAGATCGCCGCGCCCGGAAACCCCGCGACCCACCACGCCTGCGGAAGCTCACGCCCTTCGCTCACCATCGCTCCCCACTCCGGGGTGGGCGGCACGGCGCCGAGGCCGAGGAAGCTCAAGCCGGCCGCCGTGACGACCGCCGAACCGAGATCGACGGTGGCCAGAACGATGATGCTGCCGAGAATGTTTGGCACGATGGCGCGCTGGAGGATGCGCCAGGGACGCTGCCCGAGCGCCACCTCCGCGTCCACGTACTCCATTCGGCGGATGTTCAGCACTTCGCCTCTGGCGAGCCGGGCGTAGGTCGGCCACCAGACCAGCGCCATCGCCAGCGCCGCGTGGAGCACGCCCGGGCCGAGCGCAACCGCGATCGCCATCGCGAGCACGATGGACGGGAACGCCATGATCACCTCGGTCGAACGCATGATGAATTCGTCCCGCCCGCGGCCCGCGTACCCCGAGACGGTGCCGATCGCCATGCCGACGACGCTCGCCGTCGAGACGACTCCGATGCCGATGAGGAGCGTCACGCGGCCGCCGTACAGCACCCGGGTCAGGATGTCACGGCCCAAGTTGTCCGTGCCGAAAAGGTGCCGGGGCCCGGGCGGCTGCAGAGTTTCCGTGACGCGCTGCTCGTCGTAGCCGTACGGCGAGAGCAACGGCGCCGTCGCGGCGAGGACGGCCCAGGACGCGAGCACCGTCGCCGCCGTCACCACGCCCGCAGTTCGCCAGACACGCCGAGATCGGACCGCCCGTGCCAACTCGGCGATCGCCGCCGGTTCGTCGCCGCGCACAGCGGCTTCGAGACTACTCATAGCGGATACGCGGATTGATGTAGGCGTACAGCACATCGATCATAAGGTTGAGGCCAACGTAGAATAGACCGACGACGAGCGCGACGCCCATGATCGCGGGAAAGTCGAGGTTGCCCGCGGAGCTGAAGGCGTACCGCCCCAGGCCGGGCCAGGAGAATATTGTTTCCGTCAGCACGGTGCCCGACATCAGCTGCGCGTACAGGAGTCCGATGACGGTGATAATGGGGATCAGCGCGTTTCGAACGGCGTGGCGCCAGACCACACGTGCTTCCGCCAGCCCCTTGGCGCGGGCGGTACGCACGTATTCGCGGCTGAGGATGTCCACCACCGTCGCCCGTGTGATGCGGGCGACAAATCCCACGCCGACCGTGGCGAGCACGACGGCGGGCAGCACAAGGTGCGCGAGGGCATTTCGGAAGACCGGCCAATCGCCCCGCAGAAAGCTGTCGACGACGTACATGCCGGTGATCGGCGGGGCGGGAGTCAGTCCCGCGTCGAGCTGGCCTGGGCCGGGCGCCCATCCGAGGACGAAGTAGAAGACAAACAACAGCAGAATCGCGTACCAGAACGTCGGCATCGCAACGCCGGTGGCCGTGACGCTGCGCACGGCCAGATCGGCGAGGGTGTCGCTGCGCGCGGCCGCGGCGACGCCCAGCAATCCCCCGATGACGATCGCGGCGAGCATGCCGGCCGAGGCCAGTTCGACGGTGGCCGGCAGCGACAACGCGAGCTCCGTCCGCACCGGCCGCGCGGTCGCGATCGACGTGCCGAGATCGCCTCGCAGCAGGTGCTCGACGTAGATCAGATACTGCACAGGCGCCGGTCGGTCGAGGCCCCAGCGTTGGCGGAACGCCGCGACGAGCTGCGGGTCCTGCGCGGCGTGGTCCCCGAGGTTGGCCAGCACGAGATCGGCCGGCAGCGCACGGGAGATCAAGAACGTGACGAGCGTGATGCCGAGCAGCGTCGGCACGCTCAGCGCGACGCGGCGGACGATGTAGCGCAGCATGCGGAGCGCCCCGGCCCCGAGGCCCTCAGGTCCTCGGGGCCGGTGGGGTCACGTGACGGTCGGTGCCCGGGCTACTTCCGCCGCAGTGACTCGAGCTGCAGGAAGTAGATCGGGTGATAATGATACCCGGTCAGGTTGTCACGGGCGGGCACGATGGCATACGGCTGCACGAGAAAGACGTACGGCGCGCCGGGCTGCGCGAGACGCCGGTTGTAGTCTTCGTAGAGCCGCCCGCGCACCGCCGGACTGCCGGCGGCCGCCGCGTCCTCGGCGTCCTTCTTGGCGACTGCGTCCTCCCAGTTGAAGCGGCGGGCGACGAACCCGCTCGCGAAGTACGTGAAGTTGTCGGGATCAAGGTAGTCGGGACGCCAGATGTTGAGGATCGTGGGCGGCTTGCCGGTCCGCGCGGTGGTCAAGAGAATCGACCCCTGGACCGGCTTCGGATCCAGGATGATGCCGACGCGCTGGAGATCGGCGCGCAGCTTCTGCGCGATGTCGTCGGCCGACGCCGAATCGTAGGCGAGGCCGAGGCCCCACACAAAGTCCACGTGCACGGTCCCGACCCCGGCCTCCCGGAGCAGCGTGCGGGACTTGTTCAGATCCTGGTGGTATAGCAGCTCCTTGTTGAGCGACTCGGGAAAGCCCAGAAGGCCCGGCATGAAGATGCTGCCGAGCTGCCTCGCCGAGCCGTGCAGCACCCCGTTGACCAGGCCGTCGTAATCGACCGCGTACTTGGCTGCCTCGCGGACGCGGGCATCGGTCCACGGCTTGACGGCGGTCTTCATACCGAGATACGCGGTGTAAGACGACGGCGACTG
>Ga0066903_100000983_pt1 | contig 19737 bp, 16 predicted proteins | sample PanSoiMetaGPlot1_FD_67491 | JGI IMG/M metagenome (GOLD analysis project Ga0066903, IMG submission 67491) | Tropical forest soil microbial communities from Panama analyzed to predict greenhouse gas emissions - Panama Soil - Plot 1 (version 2) | ecosystem: Environmental > Terrestrial > Soil >... | reverse complement strand
TCTCGCTCACCTCGCTCGCTACCAGCGACTACACCGACGTGGTGGCGGCGATCGAAGGGATCAAGCAGCTGCGCCCCAACCTGCACCTGTCGCTCCCCTCGAACCGGGTCGACACCGGCCCGATCGCACTGACCGCGGCGGCCAACGCCCGCCAGTCGTCGATCACGCTGGCACCCGAGGCGGGCACCCAGCGGATGCGCGACATCATCTGCAAGACGATCACCGACGAGATGATCGAGGGCGCGATCCGGGCGGCCTTCGTAGCCGGCTACACCAGCCTCAAGATGTACTACATGATCGGCCTGCCCCGGGAGACGCATGACGAAGTGCAGGGCATCGTCGATTGGGGCGTGCGCGCCCGCGAGATCGGCCGGCACACCGTCGGCGGCCGCTTCAGCGTGCACGTCAGCGTCTCGAACTTCGTGCCCAAGCCGCACACGCCGTTCCAGTGGGAGGGCATGTCGTCGCGCGAGCAGCTGGTGGCCAAGCAGGCGTACATGCGGCGGGCCACGCCGACGCGCCAGATCCGGCTCTCGCTGCACGACGTGCGCACCTCGATGCTGGAGGGCGCGCTATCGCGCGGCGACGAGCGCACCGCCGAGGTGATCGAGCTGGCCTGGCGGGCGGGCGCCCGCTTCGACGCCTGGACGGAGATGTTCCAGGAGCAGGCCTGGCACGACGCCTTCCACGCGCTGGGCACGACCATGGACGAGGAGGCGACCCGCGAGCTGGGCGCCTGGGACGAGCTGCCCTGGGGCAACGTCGAGTCCGGCGTCACGCCCGAGTTCCTGCTTGACGAGTGGGAGCAGAGCAAGGCCGAGCGGGCCACGGGAGACTGCCGCTGGGACGGCTGCAGCGACTGTGGCGCCTGCTTCGGACCGGTGCGCAACCGGCTCGTGCATTGATCTCCGCTGTCGCGGCGCCGCCCAACCGCAGGTACAGTGCAGGGGAAGAGTTTTTACCGATTCGCCCCGGGGCAGCGGCCCTGAGCGCGGCGGTCGGGGAACGCGGCCGGTCTGGCCGCGAGCCAACCACGATCGAACCATTGAGAATCGCTGTTGACATACAGGATCACCTTCGCGGTCGAGGGACGCGCACGCTTCCTCTCGCATCTCGAGACCGTTGACATGCTGCTGTCCGCGCTGCGACGCGCGGGCTACGAGATCGCGCTCTCCCGGGGCATGAAGCCTCGCCCCGTGATCTCCCTCGCGCTGCCCCGCGCGGTGGGAGTGGAGAGCACCGCCGAGATCGCCGACGTCGAGCTTGTCGCCGATCCCCTGCCCGAGCAGCTCGCCGAGGGACTCTCCCGGCAGGTGCCCCGGGGCGTCACCATCACCACCGTCGTCCCCGCGGAGGGCCGCCCCGCCTCCTCACGCGTGCGCCGCGTGCGCTACGAGGCCACGGTCGCCGAGGATCTGGACTGGGACGACGCTCTGACCCTGTTCGAGCAGGCCGACGAGGCCGTTGTCGTGCGCGAGGCGCCCGGCAAGCCGGACAAGCGGGTCGACGTCAAGCGCTTCTGCTCGGGCGTCGAGCACCGGCCGGGACGGCTGCTGCTCGCCATCGAGCTGACCGGGGAGGGCACGGCCCGCCCCGAGGAACTCATCCAATCGGTCGCAGCCCAGCTGGGCGCGACCCCGTCCATTGACCGGATCGTGCGCACCGCCATCGAGCTGGACGACGCTCCGGTGGGAGTACCAACGTGACCGTACTGACCAACCTTTCGAAGACGATACTGATCTCGTCCGACCTCTCCGAGCTGCGGGTTGCCGTGCTCGAGGAGAACCGGGCGGTGGAGGCATACGTCGAGCGCCGGGGCGAGGGATCGCTGGCCGGCAACATCTACAAGGCCCGCGTCGACAACGTGCTGCGCGGCATGGAGGCTGCCTTCATCGAGATGGGCCTACCCAAGAACGGCTTCCTCCACGTCGACGACGTCGTCATCCCCGGCATGGACCTTGCCACGCGCCGCAAGAAGAAGATCGACGAGCTGCTCAAGCCCGGGCAGGAGGTGCTCGTCCAGGTCGTCAAGAACCCGATGGGCAGCAAGGGCGCCCGGGTCACCATGGAGCTGTCGGTGGCCGGCCGTTTCCTCGTGCTCTCGCCCGACGGCGAGGGCGGCGGCGTGTCCAAGCGGCTGCCCGACGCCGAGCGCGAGCGGCTGCGCAAGGTGATCAAGCAGCTCGACTCCAGCGACGTGGGCGTGATCGCCCGCACGGCCGCCGAGGGCGCCACGCTCGAGGATCTCGAGCGCGACCTGCGCTTCCTGCGCAAGCTGTGGGCCCAGATCGAGATGCGCGCCCGTGAGGCCAAGTCGCCGTCGCTGGTGTTCCGCGAGGCCGACCTCTCGCTGCGCGTGATCCGCGACCTGCTGTCGCGCAACGTGGACGAGGTGCTGGTCGACAACGAGCGCCAGTTCCGGCGCATCCTCGGCTTCGTGCGCACCACCCAGCCGGAGCTGGCCGAGCGCATCAAGCACTACACGAACACCCGCCCGCTGTTCGAGAAGTACGGGGTCGAGGCGGCGATCCGCTCGACGCTCAACCGCCGCGTCGACCTGCCGTCGGGGGGCTATCTGATCTTCGACTACGCCGAGGCGTTCACGGTGATCGACGTCAACACCGGCCGCTTCGTGGGCAAGACCGGGCGGCTCGAGGACACGATTACCAAGAACAACATCGAGGCCGCGCGTGAGGTGATGCGGCAGCTGCGGCTGCGCGATATCGGCGGGATCATCGTCATCGACTTCGTCGACATGGAGAAGGCCAAGAACCGGGCCGAGGTGCTGAGCGTGCTGCAGGCCGAGCTGGCCAAGGACCGCACCAAGACGTACCTGGTCGAGATCTCGCCGCTGGGCCTGGTCGAGATGACCCGCCAGAACGTCACGCAGGGCGTGCGCGAGCTGCTCACCTCGACCTGCCCGACCTGCGGCGGCGAGGGCCGCGTGCTCTCGGTTGACACGATGGCGGTCGAGGCCGAGCGCAAGCTGCGCAAGCTGGTGCACGGCAGTGCCGCCGAGGCGTTCCAGATCAAGCTCAACGCGAAGGTGGCCGCCCGCCTTGTCGGCCCCGGCGGGGCGCGCCTTGTCGAGCTCGAGCGCGAGACCGGCCGCAGCTTCGCGCTGGACGCCGATGCCCGGCTGCCGCTCGAGGAGCTGGACGTGGTGGCCGAGGGCAGCCGCAGCCAGATCGACGGCACCACACCGGTCAAGGCCGGCGAGGAGATGGCCCTGAAGATCTCGGAGCCCCACCAGTACAACCTGTCCGACGGCGTGGCCCGCATCGACGGCTATCCGGTGGTCGTGGGCGGGGCGATCGGCTACGTCGGCCAGGAGCACAAGGTGCGGATCGACCGGGCCGGGCGCAACGTCGCTTACGCAACCCTGATGGACGCCGCACCCAAGACGATGGAGTCGCTCTACGAGCCGGCCGAGTTCGAGATCCCCGAGCTGGAGCGCGAGGTGGGCGAGCGGCTCGAGCTTGATGACCGCGGCCGCGGCCGCCGGCGCACGCCGCGCAAGTCGGTCGAGAAGGCAGTCGAGAAGCTCGAGGAGCAGATCGCCAAGGAGGAGGCCGGTGAGATCGTGCCGGTCGTCTCCGAGAACGGGGACATCGAGACGGACGAGTCGGCCGAGTCCGCGGAGGGCGCCGCCAAGCCGCGCCGCCGCCGCGGGACGCGGGGAGGACGCGGGCGCAAGAAGCCCGAGACCGCGACCGCCGATGCGGCGGCAACCGACGGCGAGGTCGTGACCGATGAGGCGGCCGCCGAGGCCGAGGGCGAGGCCGGGGAGGAGGCGCCCAAGCCCCGCCCCCGCCGCCGAGGCACCCGCGGAGGCCGCGGCCGCACGACCAAGGCGGCCACGGACGCAGCTGCGGCCGACGGCGAGGTGACTGAGCCGGCCGCGGAGGCGACGGCCGACGAGGCGCCCGCCAAGCCCAAGCCCGCTCGCAAGCCGCGGGCGCCGCGCAAGCCCAGGGCGGCCGCCGCGCCGAAGCCCGACGAGGGTGTGGCTGCCACGGCGGCGCCGGAACCGGCCGCGCCACCCGCGCCCAAGCCGGCGACACGGACTGCCGCGAAGGCTGCCGCCGAGCCAGCCCCGGCACCCGCTGCGGAGCCCGCTCCCGAGCCTCCCGCCGCCCCCGCCGAGGCGGCCGCGACGGGCAAGCCCAAGAAGCGTCTGATCAGCCGTCTGCTGGGGGAGTAGCGCACCGCCGCGGGCAGGCGCGTGCTACTCTTCTTCGGCCCGCGACAGCGGGCGTTCGTTTGCGCTGGAGTCACACATGTACGCAGTCATCAAAGTTGGTGGGAAGCAGTACAAGGTCGAGCAGGGGCAGAAGCTCCTGGTCGATCGTCAGGCCGTGGAGCCAGGCAAGACGTTCCAGCCCGAGGTGCTCATGACCGGCGGCGACAGCGTCGTCACCGATCGCGCCAAGCTGACCGGCACGGTCACGGTGGCGGTGGTCGAGCACCTGCGCGGCGAGAAGATCAAGGTGTTCAAGTTCAAGCCCAAGAGCACGTACAAGCGCACGAGCGGCCATCGCTCGGAGCTGTCGCGGATCGAGGTGCAGAGCATCGGCGCGGCCAAGAAGCCGCGTGCCCGCACCAAGAAGGCCGCTGCCACCGAGGAGGCGACCACCGATGGCGCATAAGAAGGGACTCGGGTCCTCCAAGAACGGTCGCGACTCGCACGCACAGCGGCTCGGCGTGAAGGTGTTCGCCGGGCAGACCGTGACCGCCGGCTCGATCATCGTCCGCCAGCGCGGCACCCGGTTCTACCCGGGCGTGGGCGCCGGCCTGGGCGGCGACGACACCGTCTTTGCCACGGTCGACGGCACCGTCGATTTCGCACGCCGTAACGGCAAGCGCTACATCGACGTGCTGGCCGCCGAGACGGCCTAACACCCCGGCACACGGTGTTCTCCGACCGAGCCACCGTCTTCGTGCAGGGCGGGCGCGGCGGTGACGGCTGCGTCAGCTTCCGGCGCGAGAAGTTCGTGCCCCGCGGTGGCCCCGACGGCGGCGACGGCGGCCGCGGCGGCGACGTCACCCTGGTCGCCACGGACGAGCTGCGCGACCTCTCCAAGTTCCGGTTCGCCTCGCACTTCAAGGCCCGCCGGGGCACGCACGGCAAGGGTGCGGCCCGCGCCGGCAAGCGCGGCGACGACCTCATCGTCGACGTGCCGGTGGGCACGCAGGTGTGGCTGCGCGACGAGGGCGTGATGCTGGCCGACCTGGCTCACCCGGGGGCGCGCATGGTGATCGCGTGCGGCGGGGACGGCGGGGGCGGTAACCGCCGCTACGCCACGGCCACGCGGCGCGCGCCGACGGTGGCCGAGCTGGGCGAGCCGGGGGAGGAGCGCTGGCTTGAGCTGCGGCTGAAGCTTGTCGCCGACGCCGCCCTGCTCGGCTTCCCGAATGCAGGCAAGTCGTCGCTGCTGCGGCGTATCTCGAACGCGCGGCCGAAGGTGGCCGACTACCCGTTCACCACGATCGAGCCGGTGCTGGGAACGGTCGAGGCGGACGACGGCACGCAGCTGACCGTGGCCGACGTGCCGGGCCTGCTCGAGGGCGCCAGCCAGGGCGTGGGCCTCGGTCATGAGTTCCTGGCCCACCTCGAGCGAGCGCGGCTGCTCGTGCACCTGGTGGAGGCGGCGGATGCCGGCGACGCGAGGGCGCGGCGGGCGGCGATCGACCGCGAGCTGCAGTTGCACGGCGGCGGCCTGGCCGAGCGGCCCCAGCTCGTCGTGCTTTCGAAGATCGATCTGGTTAAGCCCGCAGAGCGGGCCGCGCTCGTCGCGGCGACGGGCGCCGAGCTGGCCTGCTCCAGCGCCACCGGTGAGGGTGTCGAGCAACTCAAGGCGCGCCTGTTCGAGCGCATCGCCGAGACGCCGGCGGCGCCGGCGCCCCGGGGCGGCGGCGAGGAGGCCGAGCTCAGCGACTACGTGGTGTACCGGCCGCGTCCCGCGGCCCGCCGCGAGTTCAAGCTGCTGCGTGACGAGGGCGCGCTGCGGATCGCCGGCCGCGGCATCGAGGCGCTGGCGGCGGGCCTCGACCCCGAGGACCCTGCCGACGTGGCCCGGCTGTCGGCCGAGCTCGAGCGGCTGGGTGTGGAGGACGCGCTGCGCGGGGCGGGCATCAAGTCCGGCGCCGAGATCCTGGTCGGCTCGCACAGCTTCACGTTCCAGCCCGCGCGGAGTGAGGCGCGGTGAAGCTGGGCGTCTTCGGCGGCGAGTTCGACCCGCCGCACCTGGGGCACCTGGCGGTGATCCGCACCGCGACCGCGCAGCTGGGGCTCGACCGGCTGCTGGTGGTGCCCGCCGGCCACCCGCCGCACCGCGAGCGCTCGCGGCGCAGCGGCGAGCAGCGGCTGGCGCTGTGCGAGGCCGCGTTCGGCGAGGAGGCGGTCGTCGAGGTGACCGATCTCGAGGTTCGGCGCGAAGGGCCCAGCTACACGGTGGACACGCTCGAGCAGCTGGCCGGCGACGGCGAGCTCTTCCTGGTGATCGGCGCCGACCAGTACGCCGCGTTCGAGCGCTGGCGCTCGCCGGAGCGGATCCGGGAGTTGGCGACGCTGGTGGTGGCGCCCCGCACGGGCTTTGCGGTGGGGCTGGATGCGGTGCTGCTCGACATGGCGCCAGTTGATCTCTCCTCGAGCGAGCTGCGTGAGGCGATGGCTCGCGGGGAGCGCGTTTCCGACAAGCTTGCGGCGTCCGTCAGCGAGCTCATCCAGCGCGCCGGGATGTACGCGTTCTGACGTCCCGGACCGGTGCTAACCTGCCGGGTATCCGATTAGGGACGGATCGCCTGAGCAGTCCAATTCAGCTTGCACACCGCATCGCCTCGATCGCCTCAGAGAAGCTGGCGACCGACATCATGATCCTCGACATGCGTGACGTGGTCAGCTACACGGACTACTTCGTGATCTGCTCGGGTCGCAACCCGCGCCAGACGCAGACGATCGCGGGCGACGTGCGGGAGAAGATCAAGCAGGAGCTCACGGTCGTGCCCAACGGCATGGACGGCGAGCGCCACGGCGACTGGATCCTGATGGACTACCTTGACGTGGTGCTGCACGTCTTCACGCCCGAGGCGCGCGTCTTCTACCGGCTCGATCAGCTGTGGGGCGAGGTGCCGAGCGAGGCGTTCGCCGGCTGACCGGGCGGCATGGCGGATGAGCGGCTGTTCACGGTCGACGAGGCCCAGGCGCTTCTCGACGGCGGGGTGCGGGAGCTTGCCGAGCGCATGGTCACGCTCGGGCGCGAGATGGAGCCGCTGCGCGCGCGATGGCGCAAGATCGTGCTCGCGGTGGGCTCCAACGGCGGCGGGCTCAGCGCCGAGGACGCGGAGCAGCTGCGCGGCAAGCTCGAGGAGCTGAGCGAGCAGGTGCAGGCGGTGGCCGAGGAGATCCGCGGCCATGGCATCCAGATCAAGGACATCGAGCGCGGCCTGCTCGACTTCCCGGCCGTGATCGAGGGCCAGGGTGCGCTGCTGTGCTGGCAGGTGGGGGAGGAGCGGATCGCGTTCTGGCACAGCCCTGAGGACGGCTTCGCCGGGCGCCGGCCGCTGCCATGAGCGCGGGCACGCATCTGGACCAGGCGCTGGCGGCCGAGGCCGAGGCGTACGCGGCGCTGCTGGCCGGCGGCCCCGCGGGCGAGCCGCTGGCACGGGCCCGCGACGAATACCTGGCCTCGCACGCCGAGACCGGGCCGAGCAGCTGGGGGAGGCTGATCGGGGCCCTGAAGATGGCGGTGCTGGCGGGAGACGGGGCCGAGTCGATCGCGCAGCAGGCGCTTGCCGAGACAGCAGCCGCCGAGCCTTCGCCGGCCTCGGCCTATGCCCGTGCCCTGGCCCAGCTCGTCCTCGGCGAGCGGCCTGAGGTGGAGCCGATGCTGGCCGCGGGCGACGCCTTCGAGCGCACCGGCCGCGCGATGGCGGCGCTCGCTATGGGTGACCGCGAGGCGTACGCGGCGTCGCTGGCCGAGATCGTGGACGACTTCGCGGCGCGCGAGGCACATCTGTCCGGCGTGGCCGTCGCCGACACCGCCCTGGTGCTCGAACGGCTGGCCGCACAGCGCGGCCTGGCGGCCGGGATCCAGAGCCCGCTGCTGCCGGGTGTCTGAGCCCTGGCTGGGTATACTTTGGCCTTCACGGGGCTATAGCTCAGTTGGGAGAGCGTCGCGCTGGCAGCGCGAAGGTCACCGGTTCGAGCCCGGTTAGCTCCATCGCCTGTCCGTTTGCCTCCCCGACCGCCGAGCCGCATCACCGGCGTCGGCCGGCTCCGTTGTTACGCATCAATCGCCCCCCGTTCCCGGGCCCAAGTATGCGTTGTCACATGTGCGGAATAAAGCGGACGACATGACCGCGATCCTGACACCACATTAAACCGCGGAGGTGGTAGGTTCGCGCTCCGCGAGAGAGCGGCTCTGCGGAACTGAACACTGGGAGGGGAAGGATATGTCCCGAGGATCGTCGTCATCTCGTCGGCGTCGGTGGGCCGCTGCGTGCGGCTCGCTGGCCCTGGTGGCGGTGTTGTCGTTCGGCTCTGGGGTGAGCGGCGCGGCCGGTCGGCCCACGGTGGCCGCGGTGCCACATTCGGCGGTTGCACCGGTGGCGTCCGGCGCGGCCACGAAGATCAGCGCGCATAGTCCTTCGGCGACGCTGGAACTTGCGATCGGGCTTCAGGTGCGGAACTCCGCCGAGCTTGACCGGCTGATCGCCGCTCGCGTCAAGCTCTCCCAATCCCAGTACATGGCTCGGTACGCCCCGACCCGAAACCAGGCCCGAGCCCTCGAAGCCTGGCTCAAGGCGCGCGGACTCCACGTGACTGGAGTCGCGTCCAAGAACCTCTATGTGAAGGCGCGAGGCTCGACCCGGCAGGTGGAGCAAGCCTTCGGCGTCTCGATCAGCAACTATCGCTATCAGGGCCGCCTGTTCTACGCGAACGACCACGCAGTGGTGGCGCCGGCGAGTCTTCGGGTGAGCGGCATCGATGGCTTGAGCGACTATTACAAGCCGGTTGCCACTTCAGCCACGGGTCATCAGTCCTCGGGGAAGAGCGCAACCGGCGGCGCCAGGCCCCTCACGTCTCCGCCGTACTGTCCGAGCACCTACAGCACCGCTTATGGCGTCAGCCATAACGCCTCGGGCCAAACGATCGACATGGTGCTCTGGGGTATCCCGCTGCCGGCGTCCGACATCAACCTGTTCAACTCCAAGTGCGGAGGATCGCTCAGCATCGGCCCCGGCGCTGACCAGGTGGAGTTCGTTCCCATCGACGGCGCGTCGGTCACCAACGCTCTGAGTGAGGTCGGCCTCGATGTCGAGCAGGGGCATGGAATCGCTCCGGGCTCGCACATTCGCTACTACGAGTCAGCCACGGCCAGCACTGCCCAGGGGGTTGACGCCGAGTCGGCGGCTGTGAACGACCCATCCTCGACGGTCATCTCGAACAGTTGGGGTTATTGCAAGACCAACTGCGACTACGTCGACGGCGTCCTGGATGGCGTGCTGCAGTCGGGCGCCGCCGCTGGGAAGTCGATCTTCTTCTCAACCGGCGATGACTCGCAGATCAGCTACCCCGCCACATCTCCATACGTGATCGCAGTGGGAGGCACCGTGCTCGGCACCGATGGCAGCAACCATCGGAGCTCGGAGCCGACATGGTCCGGCGGCGGCAGGGGATGCTCGGCCGCCGCGCCGCGCCCGGCGTGGCAGCCACAAGCGCTGACCGGTTGTGCCGGGCGGGCCGAGCCGGACATTTCCGCCGACGCGGCCGCCGGCGCTTGGAATTGTTTCAACGGTTCGTGCGGTTCATGGGGCGGCACGAGCCTGTCAGCGCCGCTGTGGGCAGGGATCACGGCTGACTGGAACAGCTCAATCCATGCCGCTGACAATGGCGTTGGGGTGGGTTTCCTTGCACCGCTGCTGTACAAGACCAGCCCGACGTGCTCGCCGCAGGTGCTGCACGACAGCATCACCAGCTCGATCTCGAACACGATCGAGCACTGGCCTGGCGGCTCGGTGACGCTGGGCAGCGGCGGCTGCACGGTGGTCGTGAACCGCCCCTCGGGTGATATCGACCTGATCGGCGGAACCATCGGCGTTGACAGCTGGTCGATCGGGACGGTCACCGGGTTCAGCGCTACGAACCTGGTGGTGCACATCCCCGACTGTGAAAGCGTGGGCGCCGTCGGCAGCGTTGCCCAGAACCGACCGACCTGCTCGAACGCCTCGTCGGTGTTCGAGGCCGATCATTCCCACGACAGCATCACGATCACAACCACGCCCTTCTACGACGTCACCTCGGGATGCACCGGGGGAGTCTGCGCCGCCGAAGGCTGGGACAACGCGACCGGCTGGGGTACGCCCAACTTCGGTCAGATGATCGCCTCCAAGGTGCCGCAGACAATCACGTTCCCGGCGATCCTTGCCCACACATTCGGCGACGCCCCGTTCAGCGTGACGGCGACGTCCTCGTCGGGACTGACTGTCGGCCTGACATCGGCCACGATACCTGTGTGCACCGTGTCGGGTACGACGGTGACGATCGTCGCCGCCGGTACCTGCACGCTGAACGCAAACCAGGGTGGTGACAGCAAGTACCTGGCAGGCACGCAGGTTCAACAGTCGTTCACCGTGAACAAGAAGGCGCAGACCATCACGTTCCCGCAGGTGCCGACGCAGACGTATGGGCCGAACTGGCCGACGGTGACTCCGTCGTCCACCTCGGGCCTGTTCGTCACCGTTGCCGCCTCCACGCCGACGTGCGCGGCGGTCAACTTCAACAACTCACAGACGTTCACCATCGAGTTGCTGGGTGCGGGCACCTGCACGCTGACCGCCAACCAGGCAGGCAACGCGAACTACCTGGCGGCGCCGCAGGCGCAGCAGTCGTTCACCATCAACAAGGCGTCACAGACGATCACGTTCAACGCGATCGCCAAGCAGAAGCTGGGCGGCACGAACCAGATCACCGTCAGCCCGACAGCGACGTCGAGCCTGCCGGTCACGGTGACGTCCAACACGCCGAGCCTGTGCACGGTCTCGGGCAGCACCGTCAATCTGCTCAACCCGGGGATCTGCTCGCTGACCGCAAACCAGGCCGGCGACGGCAACTATCTGGCAGCGACCCCGGTCACCCGCACGTTCGACATCCAGACGCCGAACGTGATCAAGGACGGCAGCTTCGAGACACCTGCCGAGCCGCCGGGAGGCGGCGTCGAGTTCAACGCCGGCCAGAAGATCGGCCCGTGGAACGTGACCCAGGCCAGCGTCGACCTGACCACGACGTACTGGCAGAACGCTGACGGCGCTCAGTCGCTTGACCTGGCAGGTCTCGCACCGGGTGCGGTCAGCCAGACCTTCACGCTGCAATACACCGGGAACTACACCCTCAAGTTCCAGTTCGCAGGGAACCCCGGCGGGGCGCCCGTGAAGAAGCACATGACGGTGACCGTGAACTCGCCGTCGTGGCTCGGCCCCGTGTCCGTGTCCAAGGTGTTCGACACGACCGGACTCTCGATCGCGAACATGGGCTGGAAGAAGGGCAAGCTCCTGTTCCCGGCCACGGCGGGGGACGTCGTGACGTTCAGCTTCACCGACACCGACGGGGCCACTCCCTACGGCATGGTGATCGACGCCGTGGGTGCAACCGCCAGTTAGTCCCGAATCCGATAGTGCCCACCGGGCGGCGCCCCAAGTAAGGAGCGCCGCCCGGCGGCAGCGTTAACGCTTCACACGCGAGTCGGTCTAGCGGTGGTCGACCGACGCGGTGAAGTCATTGATGAACGTGTTATCGCCCGTCACGAGCGACCAGCCCTGCATAGTCACCGTGTGCAGACCCGGAGCGATGCTCGGGAACACGTAGTCGTAGCTGTAGCTGTCCGAGAACGTGCCGGGGTCGTCACCGGCGATCTGGATGTCGCCGCTGACGGAGTTGACCCCGTCGAGCAGGGCGTGCGCGTACAGCAGGTGGCTCGGCCCGTTTGCATACGCCTGTGCCGTCAGGTGCACGATCACGCACGTGTTCACGCGGCCCTTCACGTTGATCGGGATGGTCGCGAACGTCGCGGGGGTGCTCGTCGTAAACTGCAATCCGCCACCGGTCACGGCGTCCGTTGTGGTCGTCTTGCAGCTGCCGACGGCGACGCGCGGGCCGGCGGCCTTCGCGCCGGCGCCGCCCGGCGTCCCGTCGTTCTGGCTCGCGCTGTAGGCGACGCCACCGCCGACCGCGAGCGCGGTCATGACCAGCGCCGCGATCGCGACGATCTTCCTGGACAACATTGGTTTCCCCCTTCGGGTCGGTGCAGGGGGTCGGCGCAGGCCGAACAGTTTCACCATGGCGATCGATGGAACAGCTCAGGAGCGCTGACCTCTCCTGCTGCCGTCTCGCCACGGCACTGACTGTGGACGGCGCGGAGTATTTCGTATCAATCCGCACGTGTCAACCACCGCCGTTGCGCCTCCAATACGGCTCCAACTCGTAGGCCGCGGCCGCGTCGAACTTGACAGGATCCGAGCCGTTGCCTACCGTCGCGGGCGGAGGTTCGGGTCAGGATTGGGGGTGGGCGCGCCCGCCTCGACGCTCCAGTGGGGGGGATGATGTGAAGCGATCGGTTGCGGTGCTTGCCCTGCTCGCGGTGGCGGCCGTGCCCGCTGCCTCGGCGGCGGGTGGCGGCGGCGCGCCGGGCCTGTGGTCACGCGTGGCGAGCCCCAGCACGACGGCGGGGCCGGCCGTCCGCATCCAGGCCACGCACATGTCCACCTACGCGCTGGATGCCGACGGCATGCGGGCCGTGCTGGCCGGCGCCCCGACCGAGTTCACCCCGGCGTCGCGCACGCATCCGGCCATCGTCTCGCTGCCCTCTCCCAACGGCAGCTTCCAGCGATTCAAGGTCGTCTACGCGCCGGTGATGATGCCCGGCCTGGCGGCCAGGCACCCCGAGATCCGCACGTACTCGGGCCGCGGCATCGACGACCCCACGGCCTCCGTGCGGATCGCGATGACGCCGCTCGGATTCGATGCCTCGGTGCGCGGCATGGCCGGCCCCTGGTACATCGATCCCTACTTCCACACCTCCCAGCGCGTATATGCGACCTACTACGGCCGCAACCTGATCAACGACCGGGCAGCGTTCACCGAGCGGCACCTGGCGAGCCCCGGGCCGGCGGCGCCGGCCGTCACGTCCGGCCAAAGCAGCGGCAAGACGCTACGCATCTACCGGCTGGCCCTGCTCAGTGATCCCACCTTCGCGGCGTACTGGGGAGCGGGCAACGTCACCTCCGGCAAGGTGATCCTGATGACCCGTGCCGACCAGGTCTACGAGGATGAGTTCGCGTACCGCATGGATCTGATCGACCACAACGACAACCTGAACCTCGACACGCCGCAGCAGGCGTACGAGCCCAACGGCCCGTGCGGCACCGCGGCATGCTTCACGCAGCTCCAGCTGTCGGCCTGCTTCGGCCAGACGCTGGTGCGCAACCGGATCGTGCTCGGACAGCTGGTCGGCGCCGAGAACTACGACATCGGGCATGTCTCGGTCGGCCAGGACGGCGGCGGCGTGGCCGCCCTGGGCGTGGTCGGCGGCAGCAACAAGGCGATGGGCTGCACCGGCATCCCGCAGCCTGACGGCGACTTCTACGTGATCGATTACCTGACGCACGAGATGGGCCACCAGTTCGGCATGAACCATCCGTTCAACGGCACGCAGGGCGCCTGTGCCGGCGGTAACCGCAACGCCCCAACGTCCTACGAGCCGGGCTCGGGCTCCTCGATCATGGCGTACGCCGGCATCTGCGGGGCCGACGACCTGCAGCCCCACAGCGACCCGTACTTCACGGCCATCTCCTACCAGGAGACCATGCATTACACCGGCCGCACCCTGCGACCGCTCAACGAGGTGCAGACCGCCTCGCTGCGCCACTTCGGCGGCGGGGACGAGGTGCAGACGGTCACGTTCGGGCCCGGCTTCAGCGGCTCGAGCTCGTCCTTCAAGGTGAGCATCGGCGGCTCGAGGTCCGGCCTGATCGGCTCGGGCGGCATCCAGTACACCAACGCCGACCTGGCCGCGGCCATCAACGCCATCGCCGGGGTTGGCGGCACCGTCACCGTCACGGACGCCTCGGACACCGGGTTCACCGTTACCTACGGCGGCGGCGCGTGGCAGGGCACCGACGTGCCCAACCTCAAGATCGTGGGCGCCAGCTGCGGCGGGTGCTTCACGGCCGTCGACGAGGTGAATCATGGCGGTGCGTTCGACTCGTTCACGATCAAGTACGGCTCGAAGGCAAGCGCTCCGATCATCAACGGCGCCAACTACACGGCGCAGGGTATCGAGGACGCCCTCACGCCGATCCTGCCCAGCGGCGCCACCGTCACCGTGTCGGGATTCGGCGGCGGCGCCTTCACCAACACCGGGTTCCAGGTCGGCTTCGGGGGCACCCTGGGTGGCGTCGAGGTGCAGCCGCTGGCTCTGGTCAGGTTCTCGGCCGGCGCGTCCGGCTTCGTGGGCGAGACGGCCCACGGCGGCCCCGCCCCGTACAACCAGGGGTTCGTCCAGCAGGCAACCGGCAACAAGCCGCCCTCGGTGACGGTGCCCGGCGACGTCACGATTCCGTACCAGACGCCGTTCGCCCTGACCGGCGGGGGCACCGATCCCAACGGCCAGGACACGACGTTCATGTGGGAGCAGTTCGACCGCGGCGGCGCTTCCGGCACGGCGCTGCAGAGCCCGACCAAGACCAACGGGCCGCTGTTCCGCGAGTTCGGCACTGCCCTCAACGGCGGTCTCTACGACCCGCTCGCGTACGGCACCCAGCCGTGCTCGAACGGGGAGAACTGCGTCAACACCGACCCGACGCGGGTGTTCCCCGACATGGCACAGGTGCTGGCGGCGCACACCGACGCCGAGACTGGCGATTGCCCGGGCGGCGGCCAGAACAGGGTCGACTGCTTCTCGGAGTTCCTGCCCACGCCCGCCTACGCGGGACCGATGCACTTCATCCTGACCACGCGGGACGGGATCGGTGGACGTTCGGCCAGCCCGCTCGTCACGGTCAACCTGGCAGCGGGCACGGGGCCGTTCCTTGTCACCCAGCCCAACACGAACGCCAGCTACCTGAACCAGTCGTCGCTGACGGTGAAGTGGGACGTGGCCGGCACCGCCGCCGCCCCGATCGGGACGACCCGCGTCGACATCCTGCTCTCCACCGACGGCGGTCAGACGTTCTCGACCCCGCTGGCGGTGCACGTCAGGAACGACGGCAAGCAGGCGGTGATCCTGCCCAAGCTGACGACGAACAGGGCCCGTATCGAGATCCGCGCGGTCGGCAACGTCTTCTTCGACGTCTCGAACGTCAACTTCAAGATCACCAGCTGATTACCCATCGTCGTGCCGCTCGATCCCTGGGGGCAAGCCCACCCAGGGATGGGCGGCACGCGCGTGGTAGGCGGCCGTGGGCGCCGGGAAGCCGGGGTCGGCGAAGCACCCGACTGCGATCCCGACCTCCGACTCGCCGCTGCCTTCGTACCAGTACACGGTCGAGCCGCAGGTCGGGCAGAGGTGGAAGGTGACGACTCCCTCGCTCTCCGACGTTCGCGCGTAGAGCGTCTCCTCGCCGTGGATCTCGACGATCGCGCGGGAGGGGAAGGTGGCGCTGACGTGGAGCACGCTGCCCGTGCGGCGCTGGCACGCCAGGCAGCTGCAGGCGAGAACAGCCGTGGGCTCGCCCGAGACGGTGATGGCGAGCTGCTCGCACTGGCAGCGGGCGGTGCGGCGGTCGGGCATCGCCTGACCATACCTGGGCTCGGATCTTCACCCGGCCTGTTCCAGCCGCTGGGCGGCGCGCTCCTGGCCCTGCGCCCGCAGGCGCTCCGCCAGCCGGGCCGAGGCCGGGCCGGGCCGATGCTCCGCCAGTTCGATGAAGGCATCCAGCGCCAGCCGGCTGTCACGCAACGAGACGTTCTCGCACGCCCGGCAGTATCGCTCCAGCCAGCGCACCGCTCCACGCGGGTAGCGCTCGGCATCCGAGCGCAGCAGCAGCACCAGGCTGAGCGCGTCGGCCAGGTCGAGCGAGCGCAGCTCGCGGGCAGCCGCCAGCGCGATCTCGGGATTGCCCGTGCGCAGTGCGCGCTGGAACTGGGAGTAAGGGCGCCCTTCGGAGGTCATGAGCGAACACATGTTCGCCTGTGAGATGACCGCCGTCAAGCCCGGTACAGTCCCCCGAATGACGACCGCCGAACGAGCCGGTGCCGCGGGTGCGGGCGTGGTGCTGCTGACGCTCGCCGCGGGCCAGTTCTTGATGACCCTCGATATGTCGGTCATGAACGTGTCGATCGCCACGGTGGCCGAGGATGTGGGCACCACCGTGACCGGCATCCAGACCGCGATCACGCTGTACACCCTGGTAATGGCGACGCTGATGCTGACCGGCGGGCGGATCGGCACCATGATCGGCCGCCGCCGCGCGTTCATGATCGGCGGCGTGATCTACGGCTGCGGTTCGGCGACGACTGCCTTTGCGACGAACCTGACCATCCTGATCTTGGGCTGGTCGTTCCTGGAGGGCGTCGGCGCTGCCCTGATCATGCCGGCGATCGTGGCCCTGGTGGCGGGCAACTTCCCGCCGGAGGGGCGGCCGCGGGCGTACGGCCTGGTCGCTTCGGCGGGGGCGATCGCGGTCGCCGCGGGCCCGCTGCTGGGCGGCCTGGCCACGACCTATGCGACCTGGCGGTTGGTCTTCCTGGGCGAGGTCGTGATCGTGCTGATCCTGCTCGTGCTGGCGCGCCGCATCTCCGACGCCCCGCCCGAGCAGCGTGGGAAGCTCGACCTGGTCGGCTCAGCGCTCTCGGTGGCGGGGCTGGGCATGGCCGTGTACGGCGTGCTGCGCTCGGGCGAGTGGGGTTGGGTGCAGGCCAAGTCCGGCGCACCCGAGGTGCTCAACCTCTCGCCCGTGTTCTGGCTGATCGTGGCCGGAGGCGTGCTGATCTGGGCCTTCTTCTGGTGGGAGTCGCGGCTCGAGCGGCTCGGCCGCGATCCGCTCGTGCAGCCCTCGATCCTCGCCAGCCACCAGCTCACCGGCGGGCTGACGATGTTCGCCTTCCAGTTCTTCATCCAGGCCGGCCTGTTCTTCTCGATCCCGCTGTTCCTGTCGGTCGCTTTGGGCGTCTCCGCGGTCGAGACAGGCGTGCGGTTGATGCCGCTCTCACTGACGCTGCTGCTGGCGGCGGCGGGCGTCCCGCGGCTGCGGCCCAACGCCTCGCCCCGCCGCGTCGTGCGGCTTGGCTTGCTGACACTGCTGCTCGGCAACCTGATCCTGATCGCGGCGCTCGACCAGGGCGCCGGGGCCGACATCGTGACCGTGCCGCTGCTGCTGATGGGCCTCGGCGTGGGCGCGCTCGCCTCGCAGCTGGGGGCGGTGACGGTGTCCGCGGTCGGCGACGAACAGAGCGGCGCCGTGGGTGGCCTGCAGAACACGGCCACCAATCTCGGCGCCTCGCTGGGCACGGCCCTCGTCGGCTCGGTGCTGATCGCCGCGCTGAGCGCCACGCTGCTGAGCGGCGCCCTCAGCAACCCGACGCTCGCCCCGTACCTGTCGGATCAGGCAACGACGCAGCTCGAGAGCGGCGTCCCGTTCGTGTCGGACGCCGATGTGCAGGCCGCTCTCGACCAGGCCGGCGTCCCGCCCGACGTAGCGACTGCGGCGAGCGACGAGTACGCGAAGGCGCGCATCAGCGGCCTCCGCGCGGGGCTCGGCATCGTCGCCCTGTTCACGCTGGTTGCCCTCTTCTTCACGCGGGCGATCCCGGCGAGGCTGATCGCCCCGGAGGCCGACCCGCTCAGCGGCTGACGACGACCGCCAGCGGATCGCCGCCGCCACCGCCTGAGGTCACGGTGAACGTGTAGACGCCGCGACCCGGGAACCGCACGACGATGCTCCCCCCGCGCCGCTCGAGCGTGACGCTGGAGCCTGACACCTGCACCAGCGTGTGCGGACGGCCGTCGCGGATGTCAACGACCAGGCTGCGACCCGGGATCGTGATAGAGCTGGGCGTGACCGCGGAGCCCTGGCCGGCTGCCGCGACCGTGACGTGGGTCGCCGGTTGCCCCGTGGCCGCCTCGTGCATGCGCTGCAGCGCAAGCGGCGCCACCGCCAGCGACAGCGCGGCGACGACGATCGCCGCGATGGCGTAATGAGGGGCGCGGGTCACCTCGACCCGTAATCGGCGGGCCGGCCCGCGAATTGCGGTCTAGATCTCGGCCTCGGCCGCGGCGACCATGCGCTCGAGCTCGACGAACGCCGAGTCCCAGACGTCAGCCGCGGTCAGGTCGACCCCCAGCGGGCGCAGCAGCGTGGCAGGGTCCCCCGAGCCGCCGGCGGCCAGCAGCTCCAGATAGGGCCCGGCGAACGCGTCGCCGTCCTCGCGGTAGCGGGAGTACAGCACCAGTGCCACGAGCTTCGCGAACACGTACGCATAGGTGTAGAAGCGCGTGTTGATGAAGTGAGGGATGTAGGCCCAGCCCAGCCGGTAGCCGTCGGGCAGGCCCAGCGCATCGCCGTAGTAGCGAGCGTTCTCCTCGACCCAGATCTCGCCCAGCCGGTCGGGCGTCAGCGCGGTGGCGCGCGCCCGCTGCGCGTACGCGCGCTGCTCGTAGCGGGCGAGCACCGACTGGCGGAAGATGCTCGCGAAGGCGCCCTCGGCCCGCTCGGCCGCGAGCACCTTGCGGGTGACGGCGTCCTGCTCTCCGGCCAGCAGGTGGTCGAAGGCGATGAACTCGGCGAACGTCGACGGCACCTCCGCCAGGGCCAGCCCGGTGTAGGCCGAGTGCGGCGTCTGGTGGGTGCCGGCCAGGGCGAAGTGCATGCCGTGGCCGAGCTCGTGGGCCATCGTCAGCACGTCCGTCATGTGGTCAGTGAAGTTGAGCATGACGTAGGGCGCGGCATCCTGGGCGACGGGGGCACAGAAGGCGCCTCCGCGCTTGCCGGCCCGGGGCTCGGCGTCGATGCGCTGCTCGGTGAAGAAGGCGTCGGCGATTTCGCGCACCGTGTCCGAGAAGCCGGCGAAGGCCTCGTCAACGATCGCGCGCGCCTCCGTGTAGTCGACCGAGCGGGCGGTACCGACCGGGGCGTACTGATCCCACAGCTCGAGCTTCGGCAGGTCGAGCATCGCGGCCTTGGCCCGGAACCAGCGCTGCGCGATGCCGACGCGGGCGTCGACCGCGTCCAGCATGCGCATGACCACGTCGCCGTCCAGTTCGTTGCGTAGGTGCGTCTGGCGCATGGGGTCGTCGCCGTAGCTGCGCAGGCGGTCGATCACGAGGCGGTCGCCGACGAGCGAGTCGTAGCAGTGCGCCAGCACCTCGGCGCGCGGCTCGAGCGACTCGTACAGCGCCTCCAGCGCGCGCTGCCGCACGTCGCGGCGCTCGTCGTGCACGTAGGCCAGCAGCCGGTCGATCGTGTGCGGCTGCTCGCCGCCCCCGTCGTCGAAGGGCACCTCGATCGTGGACGTGGTCTGGCCGAAGAGGGCCTGCCAGGCGCTGACCGCCGCCGCGTCGCGCTCGGCCAGGACGCGCTCCTCCGGCTCGCTCAGCGTGTGCGGGGCGTAGCGGCGCTGCGAGATCAGGTGGTGGCGGTCGGCGGCAACCTCGGGCGCGGCGGCGAGCTGCTGGGCGCGCTCGTCGGGCAGCGCCAGCCACTCGAGCTCGAAGAAGCGCAGGTGGTTGACGGCCTCGACCA
>Ga0066903_100000981_pt1 | contig 19759 bp, 17 predicted proteins | sample PanSoiMetaGPlot1_FD_67491 | JGI IMG/M metagenome (GOLD analysis project Ga0066903, IMG submission 67491) | Tropical forest soil microbial communities from Panama analyzed to predict greenhouse gas emissions - Panama Soil - Plot 1 (version 2) | ecosystem: Environmental > Terrestrial > Soil >... | reverse complement strand
ACCACACGTACGAGATGGACGCCGACAACGTGAAGGAGATCGGCCACAAAGGTTTCACGATCGACGCCGAGACGATGACGGCGATCCTGTTCGATTTCGCGACCCACCCGGAGTATCGCGCGGCGGTGAAAAGAGAGTTCGACGGGGTGAAAGCGCTCTTCGACGAATACCTGGCAGCGCTCAAGAAGACCTACACCGCACCGACGGTCGGCGAGCCGAAGTAGCCGGCGCTAATTGGGGTGTTTGACTTCGCCGCTCCAGCGGGTCATGTCCTCGGGCCGCCAGTTGCTGTAGCCGTTGACGTTGCACGACGTGAACACGACGGTGTAGACGTCGGGAGGGACGATCAGATCGATGGGCCGCGGGAAGTTGTCGTACTGACCATTGGTGTGGCCGAGCACGTGATTGGCCGAGTCCCGAACGTCGATGCACGTGTCCGCCTGCGCGGACGCCAACTCGTTGCTGTTGGTGAAGGCGGCGTGCAGCGTTCCCGCATGATGGACGGCGAAGCGGAACGTGCGCGCAGCGACCGGGGTCGGAGAGCCCGGATAGGGGACGTAGTCGAACGACTCGTTGACCTCTCGCAATACGGGCACCAGCGCGAGCGACACCGTCCCCCGGGTCACGTCCGCGTTCGTGGTGGCGGTCTCGTATCCGGCGGCGGCGACGGTCACCTGCGCAACGCCGGGAACCAGATTCAGCGTGAACGCCCCGGACGCGTCGGTCGTCGCCGAGACGGTGGCGCCGTCGGCTCCCACCGCCGTCACGGTCGCTCCGGCGATGGCCACGCTCTCGGTCGGGAAGCTTTCGTGAACCTTGCCGGACACCGATCGCGGCGCGGCGTTGACACGGACGGCGGTCGTGCCGCTCACAGTGTTGAACGTCGCGCGGATCTGGCTTTGACCGGCGCTGATCGCCGTGACGACGCCGCGTGCGTCGACGGTCGCGATGCGCACATCGTCCGACGCCCAGCTCACGCCGCTCGTCACCGCTTGCGAGGACCCGTCTGCATAGTGCGCCGTGGCGGAGAGCGTGACGCTCTCGCCTTCGGTGAGCGTCCGCGCGCCATCGACAGTCAGCGACGTGAGGGTCGCCGAGGGCTTCGTGGACGACCCCGAGCAGCCGGCAACGAGGCCGGCGCCGATCATCGCAAGTGCGCCGATGAACCGCCTGACGATCCTCACGCTCGCTGACCATACTAGCCGACTGCGACGCACACGTGAATACGTGGCGTCCTTGTCGTATGCTGGCCTCATGCGTGGTCTCGCCTGGCTCTCCGGCCTCGTCCTGCTCCTGGTCGTGCAGGCCGGATCCGATCGTGCCCGCGTGGACCGGGCGGTCCAGGCCGGCCTGTCGGCGTCTCACGCGGCTGCGAACGCGCCGGATGCCAGCGACACCGACGACCTGACGGCCGGTCCGGCGCTCGCGGCGGAGCCGTCGCCGGGTCCGGCGTCGGAGCACCGCCGCGTCTCGCGCGAGACCGTCCGCCTGCCCTATGCGTGGGCGCCGCTCGTCGGTCTCAGCCCTCGCGCGCCGCCCCGTTTCCTCCCGCTGTCCCCCTGGTCGCAACCATGACGCAGTCGAGGAGAAGAGCACGATGCACGCTATCGGACGATTTGGCACCAGAGTGGTGCCCGAGCTGAACCAGATCATTCAGGACTGCCGCGCAAAAAAGCAGCTCATTCAGGGTCCCCACATCGAGGCGTTCGAGGAGGACTTCGCGCGGTTCCTCGGATCGGGGCACGTGCGCACGTGTTCCACGGAGTACGGGCGCATCGCGCTGTACTTCATCCTCAAGGCGATGGACCTTCCGCCGGGTTCCGAGATCATCGTCCCGGCGTTCACCTTCTGGGTCGTGCCGGAGATCACGCGCGTCGCCGGCCTGACGCCCGTGTTCGCCGACGTCGATCCGGCGACGTTCACGCTGTGCCCGAAAGCTGCGGAGCGTGCGATCACGCCGAAGACGCGCGCGATCCTGCCGACGCATCTCTACGGTCTCGCGTGCGACATGGATCCGATCACCGACCTGGCGCAACGTCACGGCCTGAAAGTGATTGAAGACTGCGCGCACGCGCTGGGCGCCACCTACAACGGCCGGATGGTCGGGACGCTCGGCGACGCGAGCTTCTTCAGCTTCCAGGCGTTCAAGCCGCTCAACACGTACGGCGGCGGGCTCGCGTGGATGCGCGACGCCGAGATCGCGCGCAAGGTCGGCGCGTTCGCCGACGGCGAGCAGTGGCCGGAGGAGAAGCGCATCGAGAGCATCCTCTGGTCGGGCAAGTGGCAGCACACGTTCATCCGCCCCAAGGTGTTCACGTACTCGCTCTTCCCGATCTGGTATGCCGCGTCGTTCACCGGCGGCAAGCCGGAAGAGCGCCTCTGGGAAGGCATCCATCGCCTCGATCCGCTGCCCGATCAGTATCGCGGGCGGTTCACGAACGTGCAGGCGGCGATGGGACGCGCGGGGCTCAAGCACCTGCCGGAGTTCATCGATCGCACGCGGCGTCACGCGAAGGTGCTCGACGAGCTGCTCGGCAACGTCGACGGCATCACGATTCCGCAGACGCCGGCGGGTCGCACGCACGTCTACTATCAGTACTGCCCCTACGTGCCCGACAGCGCGACGATCGTCAAGCGCTGCATCCGCCGCGGCGTCGACGTGGCCCCGATGCACGTCGACATCTGCACGAAGCTGGATCTCTTCGAGTGGAAGGGGCCCGGGATGCCGGGCGCCGACACGGCGTCGACGGCGGTGCAGGTGCCCGTCTACGAGTCGCTGTGCGATGAAGAGATCGATCGCGTCGGCCGCCTGGTCCGCGATCAGGTCCTGAAGCTCCGGCGCGCGGCGTGACGACCATGCGCGCACGATCCCGCTCGCTCGCGATCGGGATCGTCGCGCTGGCGCTGCTCGGCATCGCCGCAGGATCGCTGCCGCCCGGGCGGCGCCCGCTGCGGGTCGTGCTGTACCCGTTCGTTCCCGACAAGGTCGGCCTCTTCTGGCAGGTCGAGCAGTCCTTCGAACGCCGCCACCCCGAGATCGATCTCCAGATCGTGGATCTGTCGGACAACTACTACGACACGGATGCGCCGAACGCCGTGACGAACACCGACGCCGACGTGGTCGAGGTCGACTCGGTCTTCATGCAGGATCTCATCGACGGCCGCAGGATTCAGCCGCTGCCGTCCGGCCTGCGCAGGTCCGCCGGCCCGATGCTCCGGGTCGCGGAGGACGCGGTCACGAGCGGATCGTCGTGGTACGGCGTCCCGCACTGGCTCTGCACGAACTTCCTGTTCTCGTGGCCGCCGGAGCCCCTCAACGTCGCGGCGACGCTCGACGACGTGGTGCGCGCCATCGGCGTGCGCCACGCCGCGGGAGAAGGCCTGCTGATCGATCTCAAGGGGCGGTCGACGCTGGGCGAGCTGTATCTCGACGCGTTACTCGACAAGTACAAGACACTGTCGGCCGCCAGACCTTTTGTCGCCGTCGCCACGCGAGACCAGCAGGTCGTCGACGACCTGAAGACGGTTCGACAGTTGTGCGACAGCGACTTGTGCCGCGACGGCGACTACCACGACAAGGTCGGCTTCTACGCCCGCCTCTTCGCGCGCGGTCAGGGCCGCGCGCTCGTCGGCTATTCGGAACGTCTGTATTACGTGGCCGACGAGGCCCTGACGTGCAGGAAGGGGGAGTGCCTGGGTCTCGATCACATCGCCATGGTCCCCCTTCCGCTGTCGTCGCGAGGCTCGCAGCCGTTCGCCTGGGTGGATTCGTTCACCGTGTCGAGCCGTTGCACGAAGCAATGCCTGCGCGATGCCGAGAGCTTCATTCAATACGTCACCAGCATCGACGCCGTCCGGGCGCAACTGACGCCGGGATGGGGCGAAGCGCCGCGCTATCTGATGCCGGCGCTGGCCGATCTCTACACCGACGCGCAGTTGCTCAAGAGCGCCCCGCTGTATCCCAAGCTCTACCCGGCGGTCCAGCACGCGATCGCGGTTCGGGAGGCAGGGCTGAACACGGCGCTGAGGGAGATGGGATCTCACCTCGACAAGAACGAGCTGCCGAAATGAACGCGCATCGCCGGCGCGACGCACGCAACGATCGACAGCGCTGAAACCACCGCCGCGGCCTGCACGAAGGTCGCGGCGTCCGTCGCCTCGACACCAAACAGCAGCGTCGAGAGCAGACGGACCGTTCCAATCGCCATCACAAGGCCGGCGGCGACGCCGGCGAGGACGAAGCGCACGCCCTCGCCCGCGACGAGGCGCACGATGCGCGCACGTGAGGCGCCAAGCGCGACGCGAATGGCGAGTTCGTGCGCGCGCCGCCCGGCCGCGTACAACACGACCGAATAGATGCCCGTCACCGCCAGGGCCAGCGCCGACAGGGCGAACGCCGCCATCAACGACAGCGTGAACCGCCGCGGCGCGATCGCGTCGGTCAGATACCGATCCATGGGCCGGATTTGCGACGCGGCGACATCCGGATCGACCGCGCGTACCGACCGCTCGAACGCCGTCGCGGCGGTCATCGGATCGCCGGTCGTCCTCGCCACCCAGAACATGTTGCCCGCGGCCGTCCCGACGTTGTCCGGATGGAGCTGTGTGTAGGGGAGGTACAGATCCCACGTCGGTCCGCCGTCGACGGCGATCTGCGTGACGCTGCCGGCGACGCCGACGATCTCGATCGGCCGCGCCGACGTGTCGTTGTCGTCGACGAGCAGTCGGGCACCGATCGGATCGAGCCCGTCGAGCCACTGCCGGGCCAGCGCGTCGCTCACGATCGCCACCGGACGCGTGCGCTCGGTGTCCTGGTCGGAGAACACCCGCCCGCGCGTGAGCGGGATCCGCGCCGTCTCGAAATAGCCCGGCGTCACGAACCGGTACTGCGCGTACGGTACGCGCTCGCGTTCCATCGGTCTGCCCTCGACCGTGAACGGCACGCGCCGCAGGAGCCCGGACAGCGGCAGCACCGAAATGGCGCCGGTCGCCGTCACGCCCGGCATGGATGCCGTCCGTTCGATGAGCGCGCGCTGAAACGTGAGAATCGCCTCGCGGCTGCTGAACCGCGTTGCGGGCAGCGTCAGCCTTGCAGACAGCACACGGGCGCCGTCGAAGCCCGGGGCGACTGCCTGCACGTTCGCGAAGCTCTTCGCGAGCATCGCCATCGCGATCACGAGCGCGACGGCGATGGCGACCTCGGCGCTGACGAACGCGCCTCGTACGTGCCGTCCACCTGCGCTCGACCCCCGGCTGCCGTCCTGCAGCGCGTCGCGCACGTCCAGGCGCGCCGACGTCACCGCGGGGACGACGCCGACGAGCGCGCCGGTCAGCAGCGACGCGGCGAGGGAGAACGTGAGGACCGTGAGATCGACAGAGATGTCTGCCGTCCTGGGCAATGCCACGGGCGCCGACGCGACGAGTCCCGTGACCCCCCACGTCGCGCCGAGCGCGCCGAGCAGTCCGCCGGCGGCGCCGACGAGTACGGCTTCGACCAGCACGCCGCGCGCCACGGCCCACCGCGTGGCCCCAAGCGCGATCTGCACCGCGAGATCTTTCCTGCGGCTCGCCGTCCGCGTCAGCATCAAATTGGCGAGATTCGCGCACGCGATGAGGAGCACGGCGCCGACGGCGGCGAAGAGCGTCACGAGCATCGTTCTGAAGGGACCGGCAACGCCGTCCAGAACGGCGACCATGCGGACGCCACGCTTTCTCGCGTTCTCCGCGGGAAAGCGTTCCTGCAGCCGCCTCGCGATCGCGTTCAGATCGGCGGCGGCCTGCTGCGGCGCCGTTCGCTCGGCGAGACGGCCGACCGCCTGAATGAAGTTCACCGAGTTGCGCGCACCGCGCCGCGGATCCCGATCGGGCGCGAAGGGGAGCACGACGTCGATGTCGCGAATCGGCATCGCGAAGCCGGGCGCGATGACGCCCGCGACCGTGAAGGTGCCGGCGTCGAGCCGGATGCGGTGTCCGACGATCGATCGGTCGCCGCCGAAGCGCCGGATCCAGAACGGCTCGTTCAGCACGACCACGGGGTCGGCGTCAGGCCGCTCGTCGTCGGGCCGGAGCAGCCGTCCGGCGATCGCCCGCGCGCCGAGCACGTCGAACAGATTGCCGGTCGCGCGGATGCCCTGTACGCGCTCCGCCGAGGCTTCGTCGCTCAGGTTCGCGCTGTACGCGAAGTAGCCCGCCAGCCCCGACAGCGTGCGGTTCGTCTCGCGATAGTCGATGAAGTCGGGCACGTTGAACGGCACGCGATCGCGCCCGGGCTGATCCGACCAGATCCAGAAGATCCGCTCCGCGTTCGCGTACGGCAGCTGGCGCAGCAGGACGCCGTAGACAACGCTGAAAATCGCCGTCGTCGCGCCGACCGTCAGCGCGACGGTGGCGACGGCGCCGAGCGTGAACGCCGGCGTGGTGCGGAGCGCGCGCAGAGCGCAGCGAAGCGTCAGCATCACGGCATCCTACGCATACACGGCACGTCGAATTCCGACAGAGATCCTGCGGAATCCGACAGCGACGGCGATCGGCTTGCGAAACGAGTCCTCAGGCGGGATAGTGGGCAGACCGATGCCGTCCGCCGCGCAGAAGTCCCGCCGCATCGTCGTCGTCGTCGTGCCGCCGGTCGACGAGCTCGATCTGGTCGGCCCGCTGCAGGTGTTCAACTCGGTCAACCGGCTCGCTGGCCGGACGATCTACGCGATCGACGTCGTCACGAACGGCGACCGGCAGACCGTCGAAGGCGAGGGCGGTGTGCTGACGTTCGTGGCGCGGCAGCACTTCGGCAAGGTCGAGGGCGCCTGCGACTCCGTGCTGCTCGTGTGTGGACTGCAGTCGCGGTCGGTGCGCGACGCGGCGCTCTCGGCGTGGCTGACCGCGATGGCCGCGAAGGTCCGGCGGCTGGGCGCCGTCTGCGTCGGCTCGTTCCTGCTCGCCGAGGCCGGCCTGCTCGACGGCCGCCGCGCGACGACGCACTGGAAGTTCGGATCGGAGCTGGCGAAGGCGTATCCGGCCGTCCGGGTCGAGCACGAGCCGCTCTGGGTACGGGACGGCAACATCTATACGTGCGCCGGCATCTCGGCCGGGATCGATCTCGCGCTGGCGTGGGTCGAGGAGGACTGCGGTGCGGCGCTCGCGCACGAAGCGGCGCGCGAACTCGTGCTGTTCCTGCGCCGGCCCGGCGGCCAGCCGCAGGTGAGCGTGTCGCTCGCGTCGCAGGCGTCCGAGATGAGCTCGCTCCGCGAGCTGCAGATCTGGATTGCGGAACATCTCCAGACGAAGCTGTCGGTCGAGGATCTCGCGGCCCGGATGGCGATGAGCGTGCGGAACTTCGAACGCGTGTTCACGCGCGAGGTCGGCACGACGCCGTCGCAGTACGTGCTGCAGGTGCGCGTCGAGGCGGCGCGGCGGCTCCTCGAGCGCAGCGATCGAGGGCTCAAGCAGGTCGCCGCCGCCACCGGTTTCGGCACGGTGGATCTGATGCGCCGCGCGTTCGTGCGCCTCCTGGGCATCACCCCGAGCCGCTATCGCGAGCTCGCTTAGCCGCGGGTCTCGGGATACTTCGTGTCGACCGACGCCGCGAGCTGCACCAGCCACTCCGACATGCCTCGATAGTCGAACAGCACGTTGGGCGGGTCCTGGGTGGGCAGCTGCGGATTGTTGAGCGGGTAGAACAGATCACGCTCGTGACCGGGCGTGGGTGCCTGCGTGTCTGCCGCAAGCCACAGCGATCGCAGCCGCGCGGCGGGGAAGAGGAGCATCCGGATCTCGTACGAGCCGTTCTGCACGCGCGGATCGGCCTGCAGTTGCTGCACCGCGCGCAGCGTCGCGATCGGCGTCGAGCCGCTTCGCACCGCCTCCACCTTGTAGCCGCCGCCGGGTTCCGTTCGGACGTCAGCAGCCTGCGGGAGTGCCGAACCTGCGCCGATCAGATAGCGCCACGCCGTGGGCCTCGCGGCGCTCACGCCGAGGCCCGCGCGGACGTCGTCCAATTCGAGCGCGAACACTTCGTGAGGAAAGAGGTCCGTCGACCGGTCCGCGGCGGCGGACAATCTGGCCGACTCGATCTGCATGGCGGCGGCGCCGCCTGCGGCCTCGGCGTAACGCGGCAGGTCGTCGGCGAGCCCGGTGACGGACGCGGTTGGCGGTTGACCAAACTTGAGAGGCATGCGTCACCTACTGGGTGAAGTACGAATGGCTCCACGACCCGATGCCTTCATAGCTCGAGACGAACCTGTCGTAGTCGAGCGTGACGGATTCGTCTTCCAGCGGATCGGAGACCGTGACCAGATTGTTGATCGTGTCGCAGCCGGTAATCGCGACGAAGTGGCCGCCCTGCCCTCGCCACTGGATTCTCACGCCAAGCGGCAGATCGCTGTCGATCTCCGATTGAATCGACGCCAGGGACTCGGCGCCGCTCGAGAACGCCCGCAGGTTGCCCGTGCGGTTGAGCGCGCGATTGAGGAACCAGTCGGTGTCACAGGTGCCGGCTGCGCAGCAGTTGCCTTGTCCCAGCTCCGCCGTCGCCAGCTTGCACTGCGTCCACCCGCTGGCCGCGCTGCGAAAGAGCGCGATGCTCGTCGCCACGGCCGACCAGCACCAGTTGTTGCGTTCCTGCCGCTGCATCACGAAGACGAGTTGTTTCATGACACGTACCTAGACGGACGCGGTCGCGACTTTCCGAAAAACTCTGCCCGCGTCCGTCTTAGTCCCTCGACTGGCCAGCGCTCATCGGCGCATGGCATTTCGAGGAGGTCGCATGCGAGCGTTCCGTCGGTCGTGTCTGATTTTCGTCTGTCTCTTGTGTCCGCGGGTTGTGAGTGCGCAAACGATGACGTACCTCGACGCGCCCGTGGTGACGTCGGTGATCCGGGTCGATTACGACAAGGCCGCCAAAACGATCAAGTACGCCCTCGACCAGGATCCCGTGACTCATGACATCCCGGCCGACGCGCTCCTGCTCGCGAAGACGAGCACCGGCGTGATCGTGACATACCGTCGCATGAACCCGCTGAGACTTCAGGCAACGGCGGCCGTCACCGACGTGGAGGATCCGGCTCACGCGAACATCGTGAAGCTCCTGGATTCCATCATGGCCATCGTGAAAGTCGTCAACCCTGAACCGCCGACCGGCGGTGCGGCGCCGCGTGCCTTGGCCATTGCCACCGGCTGCTCCATCGACGGGCCCCTGGGCGACGCCATCGAGCTGGACTCGGCGCTGTATGGCGCGCCCACGTCGACGCCGTCCGTGCGGGCGAAGGTCCAGGAGTGGATCAAGGCCATCGACGACGGTTTCGTCGCCGCTGACGGAGAAAAGGCGATCGCCGACGGCGCAGCCAAGGTCGATGGTTTTGTCAAGACAGTGGGGGACGCCATCACCCGGGCTCAGCCCATCGTCGAACACATCGAGACCGAAGCGCGAAAGCCGAAGCCGTCGGACCAATGCGAAGTGCTTCAGCACGCCTACTACGACATCCTGAATCTGACGGATCCGCGCGAGCGGCTGCAGGAACTGAAAGCGCTGAAGGCGACCGTCGAGTCACTCGCGAAGACGCTCCGGGACGACTACGGGGCGGGCCACTGGATCGACGGGACCGACGACTTCAGGGTCAGCGGCGACATTCTGCCGACCGGCGCGACCGCCAAGAAAGTCGTCGTCAAGGTCAGCTCGGTCGACTTCGCCGTCGACGACGTGACGAGCGGTCTCACCGTCGGGAAGACCAGCGCAGCGTCGGCGAGCTTCACCGTGCGGAAGTACTCGGCCTTCGCCGTGGAGGCCGGCACCGGCGTCGTATTCGGGTTCGTCCATCGCCCGAAGTTCGGCACGAGCAAGAACGCCGCGGGCGACACCGTCGTCGCGGCGACCGACGACGAAGTCTCCGTCGACCCGACGGTGATGCTCAACTTCGTCTGTCGCTGCCAGACCGGTCCCTTCATCGCCCCGATGTTTCAGGTCGGCACGTCGACCGCCAAGTCCTCCCCCTCCATCCTGCTGGGCGGCGGCTTCAGGCTCTTCGGCGCGGGGAAGGGCGATGTCGCGCTCGGCGCCGGAATCGTGCTGGCGTTCGTCCAGGAGCTCGACAAGCTCCAGGTCGGCAGCGTGATCAAGGGTACCGCCGACATCGACGCCGATCTGAAGTGGCAGCCGAGGTTCCGCTCGCTCGATGCCGAAGGGAACGCGCACACCAATTGGTACCTGACACTTCAGTACAAGTTCTGACACCATCGCGAGCGAGACGCGGTCGATCGCGTCCGCTCGCGCCGCTTCCGTTAGTGCGCCCCGGCGCGCGTCACGCCCGCGGCGCCCAGCGACGCGCGCAGGAGGCGAAGCGCGTTGGCCATACGGCGATAGAGCACCGGCGGGTCGACGTGCAGGCGCCTGGCGATGCCGCAGATGGTCTGACCCTGGAGGTAGCGCTGTCGGAGGAGCGACGCGTCGTCGGACGGCAGGTCGCGCAACGCGCGCGACAGCGCCCGCCTGACGCGGAGCTCGGATCGACGGCGCTCCGCCGCCGCGATGGGATCCTCGAACGCGACAGCCGCGTCCGTCATGAGCTCCTCGCCGAAGACGAGGCGAAACGGACGGCGGCAGGGCAGCCGGTTCGCCAGCGAGAGCAGCGATGCCTCGGTGTCGGTCGATCCGTTGGATCTCAGCACCTCGATCGCCTCGGACCGCGGGTGCCCGTCCCTGTGGATCAACCGCTCGAGCGCCGTCGCCGTGGGTCCCAGCTGACGGGCCATCGCCGAGGGACGCCACTTTCCGTGCGACGCGTTGCGCCAGTCGAGCAGCATGCGTCTGGCGACCACGCACAGATAGGTACTCATGGAGCTTCGGCCGCCGAAGCGGCGGAAGACGTCGTAATTGCGCTCCAGTACTTTCAGCTGCGCGGATTGAACGAAATCATCCTGATCCTGGGGTGTCAGGCGCCCGGCACGTGCCACATCCCTGACGATTCGGGCGAACAGCGCCAGATGCTCGGGTGATGGTGTGTATGGTGTGTACGGTGTGTCTTTCATGGAACTCTCCTCAACACACCCAAAAACGTCTGTCAGGACGAAATCGAACAGCCAGCCCCCGGACTCTCCGTCTCACCCTCCCGGATCTGACGCACGATGAGCGCGTCGGTGGTCGTGTTAACGTGCATGGCCGTCGCATGGACATCAGCGGCTCGTACGAATTTGCGGCAGCGCCCGAGGCGGTCTGGGCGGTGCTGACCGATCCCGCCGTCATCGCCGGCTGTCTGCCGGGCTGCAAGGGACTCGAGCCGATCGACGGCGACAGCTATCGCGCCGTCATTACGGTCGCCGTCGCGGCAGTGAGCGGCGAGTACACGGGTACCGTGTCGATGCTCGACAAAGATCCGCCGCGCTCGTACAGGCTGGTCGTCGACGGATCGGGGAAGGCCGGCTTCGTCAAGGGCGAGGCGACGATCGTCCTGAGCGCGGAGGGCACAGGCACGACGGTGCGCGTGAGCGGGAGTGGCACCGTCGGCGGGCTCATTGCGCGCGTCGGACAGCGGCTGCTGGGATCGGTGTCGAAGATGATGATGGACCGGTTCTTCGCCTGCCTGCAGTCCAGATTCTAGAGAGAGTGTGTGAAGAACTGGCCACGGAATACACGGAGCAGACGGAATACGACCAGCCGCGAATCCGTGGCCGTCCGAGTATTCCGTGTAGTCCGCGTAGTCCGTGCCTGGACGGGTTTTCACCCTGCTAGCCTAGCGGCTCGGCCGGACACTGCTCAACGTATTCAGATGCAGCGCCAGCGCGTCGAGACTCTCGAGGTTGTGCACCGGCAGGAAGTCGTCCACGAACGGCAGCGCAGCCTGAAGAGCGCGCGTGAGCGGACGGTAGTCGGGCGAGCCGAGCAGCGGGTTGAGCCAGATCAGCCGGTGGCTGCTTCGCTGTAACCGCGCCATCTCCCGGCGAAGGATGTCCGGATCGCCCCGATCCCAGCCGTCTGAAATCAGCAGCGTCACGGGACCATGGGCCATGACGCGTCGGCGCCAGCGCGTGTTGAACGTGCGGATCGCGTCGCCGATTCTCGTGCCGCCGCCCCAGTCGGGGACCGCCCCCGGCAGGCGCGCCGCGGCGGCGCGTTCGCCCGATCGTTTCAGCTCGCGCGTGACGCGCGTCAGGCGCGTCGCAAACAGGAAGGCTTCGACGCGCCAGGATCGCGCCGCCAGGCGGGTCACGAAATGCAGCAGCATCCGCGAGTACCGCTCCATCGACCCGCTCACGTCGCCGATCAGCACGAGCGGACGCCGCTTCACTTTACGCGATCGTTCGGGTAGTGCGAGCAGCTCGCCGGCGTGCCGCGCGTTATGAGACACGATCCGGCGAAGATCGATCGCGCGTCCGCGGCGCTCCGCCGTCCACCGGCGTGTGCGCCGGCGGCCGACGTCCCACGACAGGCGCGCGAGCGCGCGCCGCGCGTCCTCGAGTTCCACGTCGGTGAAGTCGGCGAAGTCCTTCGTGCGGGAGATCTCGCGGTCGCCGTAGGTCATCGGCGCGACCCGCTCGACAGGATCCTGGAGCGCCGTTCTCGCGGCGGCGTCGCCGGCGGACGGCAGCGCCGGCGCGTCGTGACGCGGCGCCGCGAACCGGCGCCGTTCGCCCAGCGCGCGCAGATCGTCAGGCGACCACTCGCCGCTCGGCGGCCGCCGCCAGAACGTGCGGAACGCCTCGTCGAACAACGCGAGATCCTGCGGGCGCTGGACCAGCAGCGACCGGAGCGTGATGTGGAAATCGGTCCGCCGGCCGATGTCGATGACGTCGAGCGCGCGGGCGACGTCGATCATGCGGCCGGCGGGGACGTCCATGCCGGCGCCGCGCAGGAGTTCACCGAAGTGCAGCAGGTTGTGGAGCAGCGCGGCCATCAGCGGCGGACGGTGCGATTGAGCAGATCCTGAATGCGATCGCGCGGCATCGCCTGCAGATCTTCCTGGTTCTTGAGCAGGACGCCGAGCGTGTGCTCGACGGCCGCCGCGTCGAGCTCCTGTCGATCGAGCGCCACCAGCGCTGCCAGCCAGTCGAGCGTTTCCGAGACGCCGGCGTTCTTGTACAGCTCGACCGTCCGCAGCTCCTGCACGAACGCCGTGACCTGCGCCGCCAGCCGCTCGGCCGCCGCCGGGACCTTCGCCGTGACGATCGCGAGCTCCTGATCGAAGTCCGGGAACTCGACCCAGTGATACAGGCAGCGGCGCTTGAGCGCGTCGTGCAGCTCGCGCGTGCGGTTCGACGTGATGATCACGATCGGCGGGGCCGCCGCGCGAATCGTGCCGAGCTCCGGAATCGTCACCTGGTACTCGCCGAGGAATTCCAGGAGGTAGCCTTCGAATTCTTCGTCCGCGCGATCGAGCTCGTCGATGAGCAGCACGGCGCGTCCCGCCGGCGCCGACAGCGCCTGCAGCAGAGGACGCTTGATGAGAAAGGTCTCGCTGAAGAGCTCCGCCGTGGCCTGGCGCCGATCGACCTCGCCGGCCGCTTCCATGAGACGGATTTCGAGCAGCTGCCGCGCGTAGTTCCATTCGTACACGGCGTGGCCGACGTCGAGTCCCTCGTAGCACTGAAGCCGGATCAGATCGGCCGGCAGCGCCGCGGCGAGCGCACGCGCGAGCTCGGTCTTGCCGACGCCCGCTTCCCCCTCGAGCAGCAGCGGGCGCTGCAGCTTGAGCGCGACGAAGAGCGACGTCGCCAGCCGGCGGTCCGCGATGTACCGCTCGGCGGCGAGCCGCGCCTGGAGTTCGTCGATCGACGCGGGGATCACGCCGTGCGGCCGGCGGCCGCCGTCAGGGCGCGCTTCACCCACACGGGCGCGACGGCCGTGCGATACGCGGCCGACGCGAAGACGTCGCCGACGACGTCGCCGCCGAGATCCGCGACGACCTTCGCCGCTGCGCCGGCGATCGTGTCCGGTGTGAGCGCGTGTCCGACGAGCGCCCGCTCGACCGACGGCGCGCGCCGCGCGTGCGGCGTGAGCCCGCCCAGCGCGATCGCTGCGGCCGTGCACGTGCCGCCGCCGACCGTCACCACGGCGGCGACGCCGATGACGGCGTAGCGCGACGCCGGGTGCGAGAACTTCACGTAGGCTTGTCCCTGGCCCGGCTGCCTGACCGGCACTTCGACGGCCACGAGCAGCTCGTGTTCCGCGAGCGTCGTCGTCATGAGACCCGTGAAGAATGCCGCCGCGTCCGTCGTCTTCGGCGCTCCGCTGGCCGGCGCGATGACGACCCGCGCGCCGAGCGCGGTCAGCACGGTGGGGAGATCGGAGGCGGGATCCGCGTGCGCGACGTTGCCGCCGATCGTGCCGCGGTTCCGGACGGCGGGATCGCCGACGAGCTGTGCCGCTTCGGCCAGCGCCGGGCAGCGCTCGCGGATCACGGGTGACGCGGCCAGCGCGGCGTGCGTCGTGAGCGCGCCGATCCGCACGGCGCTGCCGCTCACGGTGATGCCCTGCAGTTCGGCGATGCGGCCGATGTCGATCAGCGCCGGCGGAGACGCCAGCCTGAGATTCATCATCGGGATGAGGCTGTGGCCGCCCGCGAGGATTTTCGCGCCCGGGTGCGTGCGCAGCAGCTCGCCGGCATTGGCGATCGACGTCGCGCGGTAGTAGTCGAAATTCGATGCAAACATACGCTAAGCCTTGTTGATCGCGTTCCAGACGCGCTCCGGCGTGAACGGCATGCGCAGCGTCTCGACACCAAGCGGCGCGAGCGCGTCCATGACGGCGTTGCAGATCGCCGCCGTGGACGCGATCGTTCCGGCCTCGCCGACGCCCTTGAGGCCGAGCGGATGGTGCGGCGACGGCGTGACCGTGTGGATCACTTCGATGTCGCACAGGCGATCGGCCCGCGGCAGCGCGTAGTCGAGCATCGTCCCCGTGAGCAGCTGTCCGTTCTCGTCGTACACCGCCTGTTCCCACAGCGCCTGGCCGATGCCCTGCACCACGCCGCCGTGCACCTGGCCTTCCACGATCACGGGGTTGATCTGCGGGCCGCAGTCGTCGAGCGCGACGTAGCGCTTCAACTCGATCTGACCGGTTTCGCGGTCCACCTCGACGACGGCGACGTGCGACCCGAACGGATACGCGAAGTTCGGCGGGTCGTAGAACATCGACGCCTCGAGCCCGGCCTCGACGCCCGCGGGCATGTTCCACGCGACGTTGGCCATCAGCGCGATGTCCTGGATCGTCTTGGCTTTGTCGGGCGCGCCTTTGACGAAGAACCGGCCGTCGGCATAGTCCATGTCTTCGACCGCCGCCTCGAGCAGGTGCGCCGCGATGACTTTTGCCTTGTCGCGCACCTTCCGCGCGGCGAGGATGAGCGCCGCGCCGCCCACGGCGGTGGTGCGGCTGCCGTACGTGCCCCAGCCCATCGGCGACATCTCGGTGTCGCCGTGGAGGACCTTCACGTCGTTGACCTCCACGCCGATTTCATGCGCGACCAGCTGCGCGAACGTCGTCTCCTCGCCCTGTCCGTGCGGCGACGCGCCGATGAAGACGTGGACCTTGCCGGTCGGATGGACGCGCACGATCGCGCTCTCCCAGAGTCCGCCCTGAAACCCGATCGCCCCGGCGACCTGCGAAGGACCGAGGCCGCAGATCTCGACGTACGTCGCGAGGCCGATGCCCAGATAGCGCCCCTGCGCGCGGCCCTCGGCCTGCTGCCGGCGCAGGTCCGCGTACTTGACGTGGTCGAGGACCTTCTTCAGTCCGCCGGGATAGTCACCGCTGTCGTAGCTCAAGCCGGTGATCACGGTGTGGCCGTTCTCGAAGCGCGGGATCATGTTCTTGAACCGCACGTCCGCCGGGTCCATCTTCAGCGTGGCGGCGAGCTTGTCGACCATCCGCTCGAGCATGAACGTCGCTTCGGGGCGGCCCGCGCCGCGGTACGCTTCGACCGGCGTCGCGTTCGTGTAGATGCCGTGCACGTCTTCTTTGAGGGCCGGCAGCTGATAGACGGCCGACAACATCAGTCCGTGGAGAATCGTCGGAATGCCCGGCGCCGCGGTCGACAGGTACGCGCCCATCCCCGCGTGGATCGTCGCGCGCAGTCCGAGGATCGTGCCGTCCTTCTTCGCCGCGAGCTCGACCTGCTGCACGTGATCGCGGCCGTGCGTCGTGGCCTGGTAGTTCTCGCTGCGCGTCTCCGCCCACTTGACCGGCTTCCCGATCCGCATCGAGCAGAACAGCGTCACGAAGTCCGCGGGGTACACGGCGATCTTGCTGCCGAATCCGCCGCCGACCTCCGGCGCGATCACACGCAGCTTGTCCTCGGGCACGCCCGTGACGGCCGACATCACGAAGCGGGCGATGTGCGGGTTCTGGGTCGTGTTCCACACCGTCAGCTCGCCGGACGCCCCGCCCCACGTCGCGAGCGTCGCACGCGTCTCGAGCGCCGTCGGGATCAGCCGCTGCTGAACGATCGTTTCCTTGACCACGACGTCCGCGGCCGCGAACGCCGCGTCGACGTCGCCCCCCGCGACGGTCCAGTGAAACGCCTCGTTGCGGGGAATGTCGGGATGCAGCTGCGGCGCGCCGTCACGCGAAGCCGCGACCGGATCGATCACGGCGGGCAGCGGCGAGTAGCCGACCTCGATCAGCTCCAGCGCGTCGTACGCCTGGTGCCGCGTCTCGGCGACGACGACCGCGACGATGTCGCCGACGAAGCGCACGGTGTCGACCGCGATGGCCGGGAACGCGGCGATCTTCAGGTTCGAGTTGGGCAGCAGCCACGCGCAGGGCACCGGCTTCAGCGCGTCCTTGACGTCGGCGCCCGTGAACACCGCGACGACGCCCGGCGCCTGCTTCGCGGCGCTCGTGTCGATGCTCGTGATGCGCGCGTGCGCGTGAGGGCTGCGCAGCATCGCGGCGTACAGCATGCCGGGGAGCGTGAGATCGTCCGTGTAGGTGGCTCCGCCGGTGATGAGCCGCGGGTCTTCGCGCCTGCGGATGCCCGAGCCGAAAATCCTGGAGCTCATCGCGCCATCCTTTCCGCGGCCTCGCGGACGGCGCGCACGATGTTCTGATAGCCCGTGCAGCGGCAGACGTTCCCCTCGAGACCGTGGCGAATCTCGACATCGGTCGGCTTCGGGTTCGTCCGCAGCAGCTCGTGCGCCGCCATGATCATCCCCGGCGTGCAGAAGCCGCACTGGAGCCCGTGCTTGTTCCAGAAGCTCTCCTGCAGCGGGTGGAGCGATCCGGCGGGCGCGAGCCCTTCGATGGTCGTGACCGACGATCCGTCGGCCTGCACCGTCAGGCACGTGCACGATCGGACCGCGACGCCGTCGAGCAGCACCGTGCACGCGCCGCACTGGCTCGTGTCGCAGCCGACCTTCGTGCCGGTGAGTCCGCCGAGTTCGCGGATGAAGTGGACGAGCAGGAGACGCGGCTCGATCTGGCGATCGTAGCGGCGTCCGTTGATGGTGAGACTGACCGGGACCGTCATGCAGGCACCTCGGTGGCGCCATGATATACCGCACCGGCCGATGCCCGCCCGACGAGGTGGCCGCCCGCCACCCGGCTGACGCTCAGGCGGCCGCGCCGCGCTCAGCGATGCGTGCGATGGAACAACGCGTGGTCCGATCTGACCTGCTCGGCGTAGGTGATCGCGAACGCCGCGATCGCGCGATCGAGCTTCGGCGACGGGCCCGCGTAGCCGATGAGCTGCGCCGCGTCGCCGGTCCGCGCGTGTCCCTTGGCCAGCACTTCGCCGCACAACGCGGCGTACTCGACGAGCGTGCGGCGATCGAATCCCGCGGGATCGAGCGCCGCCTTGTGGTCCGCGAGCTGGCGGACGAGATACTCATGGCCGCCGAACGCCGTGTAACCGAGGAACGGGTCCGAGAGCGTCTGCATCATCTGCTGTCCCTCCACGACGCGGAGGCCTTGATGACGGACGAGCGGTGCGTGCCGGAGGTACGGCGCGTAGCACGACGTCAGCTCCTGCTTCACCTGCAGGAACAGCGGATCGCCCGGGCCGTTGCCGAACAGCAGCACGACATAGTTGCGCGTGCCGACGCTGCCGGTGCCGACCAGCTTGAATGCCACGTCGACAGCCCGGTATCGTCCGAACGTGTGCGCCCGGCCGGGCGACAGCCTCTTCGCGTAGTGGTCGAGGCCGCGCAGGACCTCCGCGGCCGTGCGCTCCGAGACGCGCTCGAGCGCCGGCGGCCGATCGTGAAACTGCACGTGCCCGCGCCGGCGGACGGTCAGCTTTTTCAGGTTGTGCGCCGGCGTGACGTGGCCGGCTTCGTGAAACACGTAGTCGAGCAGATCGCTGCCCGGGCGGCGGGCGATCACATACCGGCTGAGCGCGGCGAACGGCATCGTGGCGAACGTGCCCAGATGCTCGCGGTACGCGCGCATGAACACGCGGACCGTGTCTTCGCAGCGCGACTGCGACAGCCCCGACTCCTCGCCGGCGAGGATCAGGCTCGTCGCGAGGCGCTTCACGTCCCACTCCCACGGCGCGATCGTGGTCTCGTCGAAGTCGTTGATGTCGAACACGAGGCGCCCGTCGAGCGCCGCGTACGCGCCGAGATTGCGGACGTGCGCGTCGCCGCAGATCTGCACCGTGACGCCCGTCTGCGGCATGGTGGCGAGATCGGCGGCCATCAACGCGGCGGAGCCGCGGTAGAACGCAAACGGCGATTTCCGCATCCGCTTGCGCTTCTCGGGGAGCAGGTTCGGCAGCCGCCCGCGGTCGACGCGATCGAGCGGACCCAGCCGTTCGGGTGAGGGATCCACGACGACCCACTCCGCGTGCGCCTGGCGAGGCACGCGCTTGCGCAGCCGCCGCCCCGCGGCGTAGCGCTGGCGCGGCGAGTCGAGGAGCTGGTATGTCATGACGAGAGCCGTTTGATCTTGGCGTCCGCGGACGAGCGGATGGCGGCCTTGCGCTCGGCCGTGTCGGTCGTGTCGGTGTCGAGCAGCTCCAGCGTCCGCTTCGCGGCCGCCAGCGCCGACGCGTGGTCGCCCGCGGCGAGGTACGCGTCGCCGAGACTGTCCTGCGCGTTGGCCGACGAGGGATAGGCGGCGGCATTCAGCTGCAGGATCTCGAGCGCGAGCGCGTTGTCCTTCAACGCCAGGTGCTCGTACCCGAGCCAGTTGACGATGTACTCCGGCAGCGGAGGATGTTCGGTGGCGGTGCCGCCGCGCTGCTCGATCGCCTTCAGCCCTTGCAGCACCGCCGGCGCCATCGGCACGCCGTTCGTCTTCGGCAGCGACGCCGGCGTGTCGCGCAGCACGGCGCCGAACCACTGGACGAGAAGATCCGCGAGCTCCGGATGCGCGCGAAAGACGACGGCGGCATGTCCGCCGTCGGGATACTGCGCGAAACGGCTTTCGGATCTGGGCGAGATCCCGAATTGCCAGCTGCCCACGAGGACGAAGTCGGCGTAGCGATCGTCGGCGGCCGCGGCCGTGAACACCGGCGGCGCGCCGGGCGCGCTGATGAACGCGCGTGCGTCCCGATCGGCGGGTCCCGCGAGCAGGGCGAGCGCCTTGACGTTGGCGTGGCGCTGCGCGAGATGAATCGCATGGTTGACGCCGCAGCTCCCGCCCGCGGCGCCGAGCCGGGTCGCGTCCACGCCGGACTGGCGCGAGAGAAACGCGAGCGCCGCGTCGACGTCGGCCGGCGCCTGGGCCGCCACGGCGGCCTGTTGTTCGGCGGACAGCTGGTCGTGAGGCGTGCCGCCGCTCTCGCCGTACCCGCGATAGTCGATCGACAGGGCCGTGATGCCGGCTGCGGCGAGGCGC
>Ga0066903_100000979_pt1 | contig 19766 bp, 15 predicted proteins | sample PanSoiMetaGPlot1_FD_67491 | JGI IMG/M metagenome (GOLD analysis project Ga0066903, IMG submission 67491) | Tropical forest soil microbial communities from Panama analyzed to predict greenhouse gas emissions - Panama Soil - Plot 1 (version 2) | ecosystem: Environmental > Terrestrial > Soil >... | reverse complement strand
TGCGCCAGCGGCCACGTGTAGCCGATGGTGATCGTGCTCGCGCCCTGTTCGAGGACGAGAAGCGTCAGCCGGTAGTATTCCTGCGCGTCGGGCGCCAGCAGCCAGAACCCGCCGCCCATCTGCGATGCCGCCATGAACGGCAGGGCGTAGGACGAGATCGTGAGAAAGAACGCGGCGCCGGCGCCGCGAATGAGGAGACCCGCGGCGAACGTCAGGCCCGCGAGCCGCGAACGGCGGTGGACGAATCGATACGCCCACAACAGACCGATGAGAACCAGGATGTTCCCCGCGACGTACCACGCCGTACGCACGCGCGTATTGTACGCTGTGCGACGGTGACGCTCGATCTGTCTGTCATCATCGTGAACTGGAACGGCGGCGATCTGCTCCGCCGCTCGGTGGCGAGCGTCGTCACGGCAGCGCCGGCGATCCCCTACGAGATCCTCGTCGTCGACAACGCGTCGGCCGACGACAGCCTCGCGGGCCTGCGACGCGATCCTGCAGCCTCGCCGTTGATCCGCGACGGCCGGCTCCGCGTCGTCGAGAACGCGGACAATCGCGGATTCGGCGCGGCGAACAATCACGCCTTCCAGCTGTCGCGCTCGCCGTTTCTGCTCCTGCTCAATCCCGACACGATCGTGACGCCCGGCGCGATCGAGTCGCTGATCGCGGTGCTGCGTTCGGACCCGCGAATCGCCATGTGCGGCCCGCGATTGCTGAATGCCGACGGGTCGGTGCAGATCAGCGTCTGGCGCAATCCGCCGGCCGCATGGGAAATCGTCCTCTCGAACCTGCGGCTGTACAAGCTCCTTCCACGATCGATCAGAGGCGCGTTACTGCTGGGGCCGCACTGGCCGCACGATCGGCGAAGGAACGTGCGAATGCTGAGCGCGGCAGCGTTGATGGTGCGGCGGGAAGCCGTCGACGCCGTCGGAGGATTCGACGAGCGCTTTCACATGTATGCGGAGGACAACGAATGGTGTCTCCGGATGGCGCGCGCGGGATGGCTGCTGGTGTTCGAGCCGGCCGCCGTCGTCCGGCACGACGAGGCGCAGAGCTCGCTGAAGCGCTGGAACAGCCTGGAGAAACGCCGCCTGCAGCTCGAATCGTCGTATCTGTTTCAGCGGCTGTCGGTGCCGCGCCGGCATCTGATCGCCAATCAGCTGGCGCTATGCGCGACCGCCTGGCTGCAGTGCGGCTGGCGGCGAATCCGGGGCGTGGACACGACCGAAATGGCAATGGTGACGCGCGTGCACGCGCGCCATCTCACTCAGGCACTTCGCGGCCAGCCGCCCCCCGAGGACCGTACGCGTTCATGAACATCGCCGCCGGCACCGCGTCTTCGGCCGGCGAGTCGATGCTGACGGCGCATTTGGCGACGGTGACGAGGTGATCGAGCTGGACGTTCAACCGGGAAAGGTCCACGCCGCGCGCCGCGCAGATGTGCTCGAGCTCCAGCACGCGGCTCGCCGGGACGGCCTGCGTGCTGATGACCACGCGATCGACCGCGCCGCGTTCGATGAGTGAGACGAGCCCGCGATAGGAGCTCAACACCTGGTAGCCCAGCACGCGGCTCCCCCGCTTCGACTCGTCGTCGTCGATGAACCCGAGCATGCGGTACTGGCTGCCAGGCTGTCCCATCAACCCGCGCACCGCGATCGCACCGGCCTCGCCGGCGCCGTAGATGAGCAGCCGCTGGCCGCTGTCGCGGCGGCGCCGCACGAACTCGCTGATCAGCCTGAACGACGCGCGGGACCCCGTGTGGAGCAGCATCAGGATGGCGGCGTAGATGATGAAGACGGCCCTCGAGTAGCTGCCGAAGGGGAACAAGTACAGGAGCAGCAGCTCCGTCCCGATCGTGCCGGCCAGAACGCCCTTGGCCGTGACGACGGCGTCCATCAGGCCGAAGTACCGCCAGCTGCCGCGATACGACCCGACGACGAAGAACGCCACCAGCTGGGCCGCAAGCACGACCGGCAGCGACTCGATGAACCGCGGGAAGTTCGCCGCGAACAGCGGCCCCTCGAACCGGAGCCGGTAGGCGGAGTAGTACGCGAGCGGAATCAGGCAGAAGTCCAGCAGGACCTCGGCGACGCGCCGCTTGTACATGAAATCGGTCACGAGCGGCGTGATTCTCCCGTTGCGAAGCAGCGCGAGGTCGTCGTCGGCATACGTGCGGATCCGCGCGAGGTAGACGGCAAAGATCACCATCGCGAGGAGGAACGTGAGCGCGGCGACGAGCGGCCCGCTCGAATCCGGCTGCCGGACCAGCAACGAGATGACGCCGCCGCCGGCGGCGAGCGCCCACAGCGTCGTGACCGCTTTTGCCTCCGGCAGGCCGACGGCGACGAGCCGGTGCGACGTGTGGTCGCGTCCGCCTTGTGAGGGCTTGCGTCCCGAGAGCAGCCGGACGGCGGTCACGAACGTCGTGTCGAAGATGGGAATGAGCAGCAGCAGGACGGGAACCGCGATCGTCGAGAGCACGCCCGGCCGTCCGGCGCCCTGCGCCGCCGGGACGAGCGTCAGCATCGCCAGGTTCACGCCGAGGAACAGGCTGCCGGTGTCACCGAGGAAGATCGAGGCCGGGTGAATGTTGTAGACGAGGAATCCGGCGCTGGCGCCCAGCAGCATCGCGAGATAGCGCTCTTCCGGCCCGATGCCGCCCGCCGTCGACCCCGCCAGCAGGCAGCCGCCCGCAATGAGCGCGATCCCGCTGCAGAGGCCGTCCATGTTGTCGAGCAGGTTGAACGCGTTCGTGATCCCGACGATCCAGAACAGCGTCAACATGGCGTCGCCGATCGCCGACTCGGTCCAGTGGAGGCGATAGCCGAAATAGAGCAGCAGCGACGCGACGAGGATCTGCGCGATGAGTTTGGTCGACGGTTTGAGCGAGAGCACGTCGTCGAGCAGGCCGACGCCGGCGATGAGCGCGCCGGCCGAGAGCAACGGCCACACGTGCCGCGCCGTGCCGGTCGCAGCCGCCAGCGCCAGAACCGCCAGCACGATCGCGACGCCGCCGAAGAGCGCAGCCGGCCGCCGGCCCCACCGATCCGCCCGGGGCTTCGCCACGTACCCAAGACGGTAGGCCAGGCTGCGGCACACCGGCGTCAAGAGCAGGGACAGCGCAAACGCGCCCAGAAAAAAGGGACCCAGACCTATCATGCGAGGGATCGCCGTCATTGTAATCGAACGGTCAAATATCCGATCGCTTTTGCGCGAGCGCCTTCGCGTACATCGCGTCGATGTCATCGACGAGCCGGGCCGTCGAGAAGCGGCCGACGACCTCCTGGCGCCCCGCGACCCCCATCCGCGAGCGCTCGCCCGGGTCCGCGGCCAGTCTTACAATTTCGTCAGCGAGGGCTTCGGCGTTCCCAGGCGGCACCAGGAGGCCCGTACGGCCATGGTCGACGACGTCGGCAACGCCGCCGACGCGGGTCGCGACGACGGGTTTCGCGGCGGCCATCGCCTCGATCAACGCGACCGGCGTGCCCTCGTTCAGCGACGACAGGGCGCAGATGTCCATGGTCGCGTAGAGCGGCGCCAGATCTTCTATCCACCCTGTCAGATGCACGTGCTTCTGTAGTGAGAATTCGGCGGCCAGCGTTTCGACGTCGGCTCGAAGCGGCCCGTCACCCACCAGGAGCAGCACCGCCTCCGGCCGCGCCGCGACGACGCGGGCAAACGCGCGGACCAATGTCCCGAGATCCTTGATCGCGACGAAGCGCCCGACATAGCCGACGACCAGCGCATCGCCGGGGATGCCGAACCGCCGGCGCAGGTTCGGCGCCGTCGAATCGAGGCGTGCGAGGTGATCGAGATCGAGCCCGAGCGGCACGACAATGGTGCGGGCGGCGGACGCAATGCCGAACCGGGTCACGATGTCGTCGCGCTGCGCCGGCGAGAGCGTCACGATCCGATCGGTCATTCCGGCCAGCGTCCGTTCCGTCATCCGAATGGCGGCGTTCGTCGCCGGACCGAAGTACCCGGTCAGCACGTGGCCGTGAAACGTGTGGACCACGAGACAGCGCCGCCGGCGCGGCCGCGTGACGTTGAAGCAGCCGGCCGCGAGGCGTCCGAGCGTGCCCGCCTTGGCGGTGTGGGTGTGGATCACGTCGGGCGCCTCGCGAAACACCAGCCGCAGCAGCTGGACGAACGCGCGCAGATCGCTGACGGGACTGATGCGCCGGCCGAGCTCGCGGATCTGGGTGGTCGGAAGGCCCGAGTCGACCGCCAGGTGCTCGAGGCTGGCCTCGAACGGCCCCAGCGAGCCGAACACCAGGCGCGTGTCGTGTCCGCGCGCGCGCAGCCCGCGATCGAGCAGCACGACGTGGCGCGCCGGACCGCCGACGTTCAGGCGAGCGATGATCCGTAGTACTTTCACGCGTCCCTAGAACCCGCGGTAGATGAACGTCGAGTCGAAGGACGAAAACAGCATCAGGGCGACGACGGCGATCGCCAGGCCGATCCCGACGAGGACGTCGACGAGGAGCGGAATGAGCGCCTTCACGATTTCCCTCCGAGAAACATCACGACGAGCAGACGCCGCGCGGTCGCGAAGTCGGTCATGAACGGCACCCAGCCGACCGCCACGAATGCGAACGTGATCGCGACGCTCACGGCCGACGCCACGCGCGATCGGTACCAGGCGTGGTCCGTAATCGACGCCGGCATCTTCGTCCGGATCACGTGGTGCGCGGACAGGAGGATTCCATGGTACGCGCCCCACGCGAGGAACCCCGCCGTGAGGCCGTGCCAGGCGCCGACGATCACGAACGTCACCAGGTAGCTGACGGTCGCGATGAGCGCCGGCCACGGCCGCAGGAACGTGCCGAACAGCGCCCGGCCCGTCGGGACGAAGACGTAGTCCCTGACCCAGTGCGACAGCGTGATGTGCCACCGGTTCCAGAACTCGCGGATGTTGACCGCCAGATACGGATACGAGAAGTTCTCGGGGACCGCGATCCCGAGCAGCCTCGAGAATCCGATCGCCAGATCGGTATAGGCGGCGAAGTCGAAGTAGATGCGGAAGGCATAGGCGAGCACGATCGTCCACGCATGCTGCCGGCCGATGACCGTACCCGGGATGAGCTCCGCGGTGGTGAGCGCGAGCGTGTCGGCAAGCACGAGCTTCTTGGCGAGGCCGATCAGGATCCGCAGCACCCCGGCGTAGACGTTGTCGGCCGACACCCGGGCCTCCGCGACGGCGTGCGTGAACTCGGGGAACCGCCGGATGGGCCCCGCGATGCGGCACGGCAGAAACAGCGCGTACGCCAGGAGATCGACGAACGAGGCGGACCCGATCCGGCCGCGCCGCCGTTCGACGATGACGTGCAGCAGCTCGAACGACAGATACGAGAACCCGAGCGGCATGATCCAGGGCGCGCCTCCCGGGATCTTGAAAACGATCAGCAGGCCGCAGACCGTCGCTCCCGTCAGCCAGGCGACCGCTCTGCGATTCGAGAACGCCGCGCTGGCGACGAGCGCGATCACCAGGATGACCGACGCGCCGGCGTAGGCCACGTAGAAGATGGTGCCCCACAACGCCAGCACCGCGCTGCGTCGTCCCGGCGGCACGGCGGCGAAGCTTCCCCAGCAGCAGGCGACGAGGAACAGGAAGAGCAGGTCGGTGAAGATCACCGGGGACTGTCCTTCAGCCGCGCGTCCCGCAACGCGCGCGCGAATGCCACGGCGCCTGTGCTCGTCACGTGCATGCCGTCCATGGTGAGCTGCGGCGGTACGCGGACGAAGAGCACCCTGGCCTGGGGCGCGAAGACTCGATTGAAATCGGCCATCGCGGCCGTCAACAACGGCTTCGAGTGCCCCTCCACCTGCAGCAGGACGATCGGCTTTCGCCGGCTTCGCGCCAGATCGCCGAATTGCCACAGCTCGGGTCGCTGCGCGCGCAATTCGAGCTGACGCGCGGCATCCGGCACGGCATCGGCCATGGGCTCGGTAATGGTCACCGTCTCCTCGGGCAGCGGCCTCGACGGTTGCTCCGCGCGCACCCGCGCGATCAGCCCCCGCGCCAGCGCCCCTTTGTGCAGGTAGACGAACTGCCGCGTCGACGACCCGAAGAGCGCCGCCTGCAGGCGATAGCCATCTCGATACAGCCGCCAGCGATTGACGGGCGCCGCGAGCAACTGCTCGATCCGGTTCGGCGCGGGCAAATGAAACTGCGCCAGGTCGGCGTCGTCGACGGGAATGAGCCGCGGAAGAATCGGCAGCACCACGGGCGCCTCAATCGGCCCGAGCAGCGCGTAGGTGAGATCGACGGAATCGACGGCCGCTCTCGCGATGACCAGCGAGCTGGCGGTTGACAGCCCGTTGATCGCGGCGTTGAAGACTTTCGCGGACCCGTCGAATCGCTGATAGCGTGCCGGGACCGCGTCGGACGCGCTCAGCTCGTAGCCGAAGATGACCGAGTTGCCGAGGAACAGCACGCGAGGCTGCCGGCCCCGCGGATGCTCGCGCAGGTACGCGACGAGCGGGCCCAGCCCGAACAGATCGGAGTTCTCGAACCGGAAGTCCCTGGCCGGATCTTCGTAGCGTGCCTCTTCCAGCGAGCGCAGCACCGCGGGCTCGAACAGGTCGATGACGACCAGCGCCGCAAGGGCGACGACCAGCCGGCGCAGGGCCCGCGATCTCAACGAACCTGCTTCAGGGCTTCCGAGAGACAAATCAGCTGACCGTCCTGTTGGCGCTCGATGGTATAGCGAAGGCCGACGCGGTCGGCGCGGCGGGGATCCTGGTGCGCGAACAGGCGCACGCGAACGGTGTCGCGAGGATCGGCGTTCCCGTAGTACGCGGTGCGGCGGTGTCTGAGCGACCGCTCTCCCCTGGCCGGCAGCCGGGATTCGAACAGCGCACGCTCGGCCCGCTCCATGACCGTGAGGTAGTGGACGAAGTAGACGAGGCCGGCGCCGTTGGTGTCGCGATCGACGTCGATCTCGTACAGGAACTCGAACGCCTCTCCGATCGCCGGCCAGCCGTCGACGAGTCCAAGCGAACCCGTCGCCTTCGCCTCGCGGGTCACGTGGTACGGATTGTCGTCGTTGGGCAGCGGCGGAATCGCGGAGAAGTCGGCGTTCGCCGGCGGCGCCACGCGCAGTTCGCTGTTGCCCTGCACCGGGGTGATGAAAATGTTGCCGAACCGGATGAACGGGTGCTCGACGTCCGCGGCGTCGACCACATCGGTCCGGTCGAACGACACGAGGCCCTCGACGGCAATGTTCTTGAACGACCGGAGCGCGATCGAAAAGGCGACGTGCGCGTCGAGGCCGAACGATTCGATCGGCGCCCGGTCGGGGATGCGTTCTTCGATGTAGTAGAACGCGGCGTACACTTCCCCGCCGGCGACGGTGCGAAGTTCCGACAGCGGCCGCCCGATGGCCGAGGCGATCGCGGACCACTGATAGTGCCCGGCGTGCATCAGCAGGTACGGCTCCCAGAGTCCCCGGCGGTTGGTGTGCGGCAGACCGAGCGTCAGATCGTACCGATGGACCACGTCACCCGTCCTGGCGCGCGCCGCGGACCAGCGCGGCGATCTTGTCCACGCTGTCGAATTCGCTGAGCTCGTGCCGGCTCGTGTCGATCGTGATCCGGAACGTGTCTTCGAGAAAGGCAATCAGCTCGAGGACGCCGAACGAGTCGATCACGCCCGTCGAGAAGAGCGGATCGTCGTTCTTCAATGCGCCGTGACGCAGCGACGAGCGGAACCGCGTGCGGATGAAGTCCGCGATGGTGTCATGCATGAACGTGCCGCCGCCATGCGGCAAGGGCGAACATCTGCCAGACGAGATCGGTCCGGTGCGATCGGCCGGCCAGCACATCCGCCCAGAGCCGGCGAACCGGCCCCGGGTCGAGGCCGAGATCCTCGAAGTCCGGCCCGGCGCAGTAGCTCTCCATCCGCTCGCGAAGCGGGCCGCGAAACCAGCGCGCCAGCGGCACGCCGAAGCCCATCTTGGGCCGGTCGACGAGCGCGCGCGGGACACGCTTGTAGAGCAGCGTCCGCAGGAGCCACTTCGTCGTGCGCTCGCGCCGCTTCAACGACGAAGGCAGCCCCAATGCGAATTCGACGACGCGATGATCGAGCAGCGGCGCCCGCACCTCGAGGCTGACCGCCATCGAGGCGCGATCGACCTTGGTGAGAATGTCCTCGGGGAGATACGACACGAGATCGAGCAGGCCCGCGCGATCCTCACGATCGAGGCCCCCCGTTCGCGACAGCGCGTCGGCGTACGCCGGACCGTCGGGAGGCGGCTCGCCCGTCAGCGTTGCGATGTCTTCGGGCCGCCACCAGGAGATGAAGCGCGCGTACTGATCGGTGTCGTCGCTTCTCAGCACGTCGGCGATCCGGCGCAGCCGACGTGTCGGCAGGCGGTCGGCGCCGGCCGCAACGGCGCGCCGCACGCCGCGCGGCAGCGCCAGCGCCACCGCGGCGCGATCGTGCATGCGGTAGCGCGGATAACCGTGGAACAGTTCGTCTCCGCCGTCGCCCGACAGCGCCACCGTCACGGATCCGCGGGCGATCTTCGACACCAGATACGTCGGGATGGCGGACGAGTCGGCGAACGGCTCGTCGAACATGCCCGCGAGCCGATCCACGACGTCGAGCATCTGCCGCTCGTCGCACGTCGCCTCGTGGTGATCGGTGCGCAGGTGCCGCGCGACGGCCGCCGCCGCGTCGGCCTCGTCGAACTCGGGATCGTCGAACCGGATCGTGAACGTCTGGACCGGCGCGGCGCTCTGCTCCTGCATCACCGCGACCACGAGGGACGAGTCGATGCCGCCCGAGAGAAAACCTCCGAGCGGGACGTCGGCAATCATGCGTTGACGGACCGCCGTCGCCAGCAGCGCCTCGAGGTGCGCCTCCGCCTCGACATCGCCGATCGACGGCCGGTCGAGAGCGTGAGGAATCGGATCCCAGTACCGCTGCACCGACACCGCGCCGTTCTCACACAGAAGGAAGTGCGCGGGCGGCAGCTTGCTGATGGTCGCGTAGATCGTGCGCGGCGACGGGACGTACCCGTACCGCAGGTACAGGCGCATGGCGGCGCCGTCAATGTCACGCGGGACGGAGCCGTCCGCCACGATCGCCTTCAGCTCGGACGCAAACCGCAGCGTGCCGTGGATATGAGAGTAGTACAGCGGTTTCTTGCCGAGCCGATCCCGCACCACCCACAGACGCCGCCGCGGCTCGTCCCAGATCGCAAAAGCGAACATCCCGACGAGCCGCTCCACGCAGTCGAGGCCCCATCGGCCGTACGCCGCCAGGATCACTTCCGTGTCGGTCTGGGAGCGGAACCGGTAGCCGTCGGCCTCGAGCTCGTGGCGCAGCTCGCGGAAGTTGTAGATCTCTCCGTTGAACGTGATCCACAGCCGGCCGTCTTCCGCCGGCATCGGGTTGTGCCCGAGCGGCGAGAGGTCGACGATCGACAAGCGGCGGTGCGCGAGCGCGACGCGGCCGTCGCTCGATTCCCACGCGCCGGTGTCGTCAGGGCCGCGGTGCGACAGCGTGGCCGCCATCGCGGCGGCCGCCTCGATCGCCGGAACGTCGCACCGCGCGCCGGCGACGTTCACGAGTCCGGCGATTCCACACATCAGTCCTGTCCCACGGGCGCGGCGCCCCGGGCCCCCGATCGAATCGCCAGGGCCAGCGGCAGCATCCAGAGCGGCGCGGCGGCCATCAGCCGCAAGCGGAAGAGCGTGCCGAAATTGGTGACGACGTAGGCCATCAGCAGCGCCGCGGTCACGCCGAGAATGACGGTGAAACAGACGTACGCCAGGCGATCGCCGACGATCGAGCGCCGTCGTACGACGAGCGCGAGCGCCGCGCCGATGGTCAGGTCCATGAAGATCGTGTCGACGTCCGCCATCGCCAGCAGCGCACGTCCGCCGGTGAGATCGACGATCGAGAAGGCGCGCAGGATCGAAACCGGCACGAAGATCAGCGCCAGGCCCGTCGCGACGACGGGCACCCGTCCCTCGCCGCCGTCGGCGGCGCCGCTGACAGGCGGTGCGGTCACGAGGCTCGGGGCGGTCTCCTCCACTGCCGCGGGGGCGGGGGCCGCGGCCTTCGGCCTCGGCTGCTTCGGGACGACGTTGGTCTTGCCGGGCGTCGAGGTGAAGCCGATGCGGTACTGATCGACCATGCCCACGATCGTCGGTGCCGCCTCTGGCGCGTTCTTCGGTGCGGGCCTGGCGGGCGGCTTCAGTCCGGCCAGCGTCCACGCCTTGTCGATCACCTTCGTATAGGGATTGAAGTAGGCGATGTCCGCACCCGCGGAGTACGACATCCACGCGCCCGTCAGGAGCACGGTGGACAGCGCGGCATATGGCAGGACCCTCGCCCATCGCTGATTCCACAGAAAGACGAACAGGACGAGCGCCAGCGCGCTCCACGCGAGGACGCCGTAGTACGGGCGAATCCCGCCGATGAAGTACTGGGCCGCGGTGAACGCCACGCCGGCAGCGAGCGCCCCGGCCGCCGAACCTCGTTTCATCGTCAGCCACGGCAGAAACAGGAACGCGCAGACGCAGGCGACGCCGATGAGACACACGAACATCGTGTCCTTCAGCGGTTGTGAACCGTAGATGAGCAGCACGGGCGAGAACGACACCGCCGTCAGCGTGACGGCGCACGGCAGGTCGTCCCGCCACTTGCCCGTCGGCCGGAACGCCGCGACGACGATCACGCTGAACATCACGTAGACGGCGATGTTGAAGTACGCCCCGTTGATAGGGCTCGGTCCCATCGCCCGCAGCCAGAGCGCGAGGGGTTTGACGAAGAGCGGCGACGCACTGCCCGCGACGATCGACGCGAGCCCGCGCTCGGCGGCGTGGAGCGCCAGGTAGTAGTAGGTGGTCGCATCGATCGCCAGCTTCCAGAAGCCGTCACCCGTGTGCTGCTGGCGCAGGAGCGGCAGATTGAGGTACGACGTCCAGAACAGGGCCAGCCCCAGCGCGGCGCGCACGAGCACACCCGCGACGACGATCGACGCGCAGAGCGCGGAGCGCCGCCGCAGCCACCGGCAGGCGGCAATCAGCGCAACACCCGCGAGGGCCGCCATCAGAAGCTGTGCGGCAAGCGCAAGCGAGAACGTCATGCTATGTCGCCCTGCGCCGGCCGGCGACGGTGCGGAAGACCTCGGCCAGCGTCGCGGCCGCCCGCCGCGTCGAGTACTGCTCGACCGCGTAACAGCGCCCCGCCTGTCCCATCCGCCGGCGCACGCCTGCGTCCGTGAGCAGCCGCGAGAGCGCGGCGAACCACTCCTCGTCGGTACGCGCTTCGAAATGCGTCACGCCGGGCGTCCCGATGTTCGCCACAATCCCGACAGGCGAGGCCACGTAGGGAATGCCGCACGACAGGTACTGGATCGCCTTGAAGCCCGACTTGCCTTGCGCCCATTCGTCCGACGGGAGCGGATAGACGGCAAGGTCGTACGACTGCAGGTCCTCGACTTCCCGCTCCATCGACCAGGGACGCAAATCCACCGTCACGCCATCCGCCTGGAGCGCCGTCCGGCCGGACCCGATGATGCTCAGGCGGAACCGATGGGCGGCGGCGAGACGCTGGAACACCGGCATCAGCGCGAGCAGATAGGCGAACGTCGAGTGCGTGCCCATCCAGCCGACGACCAGGTCCGCCTTCGCCGAGGCTTCGGCGGACACGTCCGCGTTCGCCGAGGCAGGACGCGGCGTGAAGCGGCCCGTGTCGACGAGCGTCGGCAGCACGGTCGTGGGTACGCCTTTGGCGCCGACGTACGCTGCGACCGTCGGGCTGCCGCAGATCGCGTGTTCGCTCCAACCGATCACCCGCTCCACTTTCGCCGGGCCCTTCAACATCGACGCGAACGCGCCATAGACGCTCCCCGGCTGCGCGAGATAGGTGGCATCGTCGAGATCGAGCACCAGCGCCGAGCGGCGATGGGCCAGCCACTCCAGCACAGGCGGACCGATGAGCGCCGATTCGCGCTGCACCCACACCAGATCGTACGAACCGAGCCGCACCGCGTCGGCGACGCGGCGCCCTGTACCCGCGGCGACACCGAGGGCCGTCCGGAGCGCACGCGTCCGGTCGTAGAGTCCGGCGAAGGCGCGATTGGTGAGGAACGGACGGACGTCGACGTCGATGCCCAGCTCGGCGAGCAGCGGCACGTACTGCAGCATGCGATACCGCGTGGCCGCGGCGTATTCCGGGAGCGCCGGCAACGCGAACACGCGGACGCTCACGAATCACTCCGGGCGCCGCAGGTCGGCCGTCCGGCCGAGCACGTAGCGGATCTCGTAGCAGGGGAAGAGATAACAGAAGTTCTCTTCCCAGAGCTCCTGCAGGTAGCGCGTCGAATTGAAGATCGCGCCGATGGCGCGCTTGACGCCGTAACGCACGTAGAAGGGCGGCGACGCCTTGAAGCCGAGATCGACGCTCTTGAGCGTCAGCTCCTCGCGGCGGACGTATCCCGGCACCTGACGCCTCAGGATGGGGTCTCGCACGTAGTACGACATCGTGTAGAGGCCGAAGCCGAGGCTGTTTCGGTGCGTCGGATCGGAGTGGAAGTACGGATTGGCGAAGTGCGGCACGACGATCTCGATCTCCCCGCCCGGGCCGAGCACGCGGCTCATCTCGTCGAGGATCGGTCCGGCGTCGGAGAGATGCTCGAGCAGGTGCGACGAGCTGACGAGGCGCGCGCAGCCGGCGGGCAGCGCGCGCAGGACGTCCAGCGCGTCGCCCACCACGTCGACGTGCGCCGCGTCGATGATGTCGACGGCAATCGAGTCGGCGCGGCGCTTCCTCGGGCCGCAGCCCAGCTCGAGGACCACGTCGCGAAGGTCGCGACGGGCCAGGACGCCGGACTTGTCGATCATTGCGCGTCATTATCCTCCATCACGATTCCGGCGCGAGCGGGCAAGCCCGAGACCGAAGACGGCAATCGTCGTCAGCTCCGCAGCGCCCACGGCCGCGACGATCCCCCACAGCCCGAACGCCCTCAGCGCCGCGATCTGGTAGACCAGCGCGAGCGAGAGCGTCACGACCGACAACCGCGACACCAGCCGTTCCTCACCGCGCGCCTGCAGGAGGAAACCCGCCACGATACTGAGGCTGCTCGGAAAGGAGAGGACGGCGAAGGCGATCACGAACGGCATCATGGGCCGGGGCACGTCGAACGCCGCCGCGACGCGGCCGGCGACGCTCCCGAGTACCACCGTGCCCAGCAGGACGCCGAGGCCGGAGACGACGATGTAGCGAACGAGGATGCGGCGGATCGCGCGGCTGTCGCCGTCCTGCGCCCGCCGCGTCAATTCGGGGAATTGCGTCAGGGCGAGCGCCGTCGGGAGGAGCAGGAAGGCGTTCTGCAACGCCAGCGCGACCGAAAACACGCCGAGCTCCGCGCGCGTCGTCGCCCGTTCGACGGTGAAGACCGCCAGACGGGAATAGACCACGCCGAGGATCATCTGGGCGGCAAACGGCCAGAGCGCCGCGGCCGTCGCGGCCACGCCCGCCGTCTCGAGCGACATCACCCACCAGCGTCCGGCCGCGATGAGCGACGCCTCGATCGCCTTGCCGGCGACGTAGGCGGCCACCAGCCACGGCGCACCGAGATCGAGCGTCAGGACGATGCCGCCGAGGACGGCGAACGCGATCAGTCCGGCGGCAACGGCGGCCGTGATCCCTCGCGTCTCTCCCGCCACCACGCGCTCGCTGACGGCGTTGGTCGTGACGATCCCCAGCGGACACAGCGGGAACAGGATCGCGAGATAGCGCGCCGCATCGCCGTCGATGGCGCCCGCGGCGACGAGGACGCCGGCGACGAGCGCCGCCGCGCCGACCAGTCCGAGGCGAAGCGCGTTCCCCGCGGCGAGGAACTCCGCGGATGCGGCGGACGCCAGCGCGGCGAGGTTGCGCGGCAGCGCGCGCGTGGCGCCCCAGTCGGTGACGGCGACGGCGATCATCACCGCCGCGTGCGCGAGCGTGAACGCCGCCAGCTCGCGCCGTCCCCAGCGATGCGCGAGGAACAGGCCGAGGGCGATTGGCAGTCCTCCCGCCGCCGCGCGGAATGGAATCAGCGGCGCGGCGGAGACGACCGCGCGCAGGTGCGGACGAACCGACGGATGCAATGGAAGCTATGCCTGTTGTACTACAATTGACGGCGTTGACATTCCAGGTACGGATGCCATCCACGGCCGCCAAGGCCGTCCGTCTCGTCGCTGCGCTCGCGGCCGCATTCGCGTTCACCTTTCCCCTGCTGACCACGCTGCACACCTGGGTGCCCGGAACGAAACAGCGCGCGCTCTACGAGCCCAGACCATCCGATCGTCTGCTGCCGTTCGAGATCGACGGCAAGGCGCAGCTGCTCGTCCAGGACCTGCCGGCGCTGACGAGTCACCAGCGAATCCTCCTGATGATCGCGACGTTCCGGACGGAGCCTCGTCTGATCGGCGCGGACCTGACGTTCGCCGGCGGCGCCTGCGCCTATCACGCCGCCGACAACAGCGAGATCGTCGACAACTACCTCCTCGCGTTTGACCGGGACGGCGACTGTTCGGCGCCCGACGGCCCCGGCGAGGCCACGCTGGAATTCCGTCTTCAGAATCGCGCGCGGCTCGCGCTGGTGGGATTCGTGAGCGCCTCGCCGCCGCCGCGCGACGCGCTCGTGCTCACGTCTCCCGCGCTGGCCGACGCGCACGTCGCGCCCATCCTCGTCGGCGATCTCGTCATGGTCGATCCGGCGAACGGCGCCACGCGGCGCGATCTGCTGGGATACATGTGGGACGTGCGCCCCGATCCCGCGTGGCTCGAGCGCGCGATCACGATCTGCGGCGCGCTGATCGGCTGCGCCGTGCTCGTGTGGCCCGGCGGGCCGGCGCCTCGATTCGGCGCCGCCCGGCAGACGGTCGCGGCGCTGCTCGCGGCGTTCGCGCTCAGCACGTCCTATGCGGTGCTGTGCCCGCCGTTCGAGGTCGCCGACGAACCCAGCCATTTCCTGGTGCTGACCACATACGTGGGGCGCGGCGATCTCGCCGAACCGTCGAAGCTGTGGGCGCGGCGCAACATGATCGAGGAAATCCGCTTCCATCCGTCCCGCCCGTTCTCGCCGCTCGACCGCGGTGGAGTCGGAAAGAAGTCGACCGAGATCAGCGTACCGACGCGCGATCTCTACGGTGCGGTGCGCGGGCTCTGGCATCTGCTCGGCCCTCTCGTCCGCGGCCAGGATCTGCCGCGAATCTTTCTGACGGCGCGGCTGTTCCATGCCGCGCTCTTCGCCTGCGCGGCGGCGCTGTTCGTCCTGCTCGTGCGGACCCTCACCGGATCCGCGGCGGCCGTCAGCGCGGCACTCCCGCTCGTGCTCGTCCCGACGCTTCCGCAGTTCGGTATGCACGTCTCGAACTACGCGCCCCTGCTCGCCGCCTACACCGTGATCGGCGCGGGCATCGTGATCGCGTTCTGGGACGGTCCCCGTTCGTGGGCCGCCGGTCCGGTCCTCGGCTTCGGCCTGGGCGCCGCCATCAGCATCAGCCGCAGTTCGCTGCCGCTGCTGCCGATGATCGCGTGCGTGCTCGCCGCGCGCGCCCTGCTCGGCGATCGCACGCCGGGCCGCTGGAAGACGTGGGCGTTCTGGGGAGGATTCACGCTGCTGCTCGCCGGCATGCTGATGGTCATCCGGACGCCGTATACGGTCGAGCTCGACAACTATGGCGGGCTGGTCTCGCCTCCCGCGACGGCGTTCACCGTGCTGCTGCGCCGGCCGCTGTTCCTGCTCCCGTTCGGCGCGGCCGGGTTGATGAGCGAACTGCTGCTCACGCGCGTGCGCGGCAGGCTCCGGGACACGTCGTCCGACGCGGCGGTGCGTTGGATCGCGCTCGGCGCGGCCGCCGCCGTGTTCGTCGTCTGCGCGGCCTCGCTGCTGGTGTCGTACCCGGAGCTGCCGATCTACCCTCCGCCGCACCGCCCGCGCGCCGGCGAGTACATCCGCCAGGCGGTCCTCGCGTCCGTGACGTTCCTGCGCTTCGGCCGTCCTGACTGGCTGACGTCCATCACGTTCTTTGCGGGGTTCGGCTGGCTCGACATGATCCCGCCGATCCGGCTCGTCTCGCTGATTGCCGGCACCAGCGGCATGATGCTGGTCCTGCTGCTGATCTGGGTCGCGAGAACGCGCTCGACGCGCGCGCTGCTGTGGCTGGGATGTGCCGCCGCCGGGTTCGTCGCGTCGGCCGCCGCGTACGCGCTCAGCATCATCCGGGCGGTGCCGTCCGATCTGCACGGCCGCTTTCTGATCGGACTCTACCTGTGCACGCTGATGATCTGCTGGACGGGCGCGGGACGCACCGTGGAATCGTCCCCCTCCGGCCGCTACGCGGTGGCGACAGCGGCGCTCGCCGCGGTGATCGCGGTCAACGTCTACAGTCTGCGGCTGATTCTGCTGCGCTTTTTCTCCTAGCCTGCGATCGCGCCTTCACACACGATCGTCGTCGCAGATATCGAAACTGAGATCGGCGCCCTCCGGGGGTGCGCGATTTAGGCGGAAAAACCCCCATGCAGGTGGCACGTGTCTTGAGTTACGGGCCCTGGGATGAGTACGTTCGTCTTCGCCCTCATCGTGCTGACCGCGGCGGCGCTGTACTTCATGAAACCGGAAGACCGCAAGCGGCTGCTGCAGGCGGCCGTCGCGCGGATCCGGAAGGCGATCCACGACGCGCGCGAAAACCGTGAACCGCACGACGAGTTCCACGCGCTGCTGCTGACGCGAACGGGACGCCTCATCGTGACGCCCGCGCTGATCACGCTCATGGTCCTGATCACGATGGCGTCCGGCTTCGGCAACACCGCCGGGATGATCGCGTGGGGCGCGAACTACGCGCCCGCCACGACGAACAACGAGTGGACGCGTCTGGTCGGCTACATCTTCGTGCACGGCGGCCTCTTTCACCTGCTCGCGACGATCGTGGCGCTCCTGCCGCTCGGCATGATTCTCGAGCGCCTGGTCGGCCGCATCGCATTCGCAGGCGTCTTCTTCGCGGCCGGCATCGTCGCCGGCACGGTCAGCCTGTGGTCGGCGTCCGCCACGATCGTGACCGTCGGCGCCTCCGGCGCGGTCTTCGGTCTCATCGGCCTGCTGCTCGCCGTCCTCGTCTACGGCTACGCCCGGCCGCCGCGGCTGCCGATCTCGGGTCTGGCGGCGCGGCGACTTGCCGTGGGACTCTCGATCTTCGTGCTGTTCAACCTGGCCTCGGACGATCTCGGCACCGTGGCCGAAATGTCAGGCCTGGCGACCGGCATCGTCGCCGGCTTCGTGATCGCGCGCAACATCACGGAAGCCAAGCCCGCGGCGCTTCGATCCGTCTTCGTCGCCGTGCCGGTCTGCCTCGTCGCGTTCCTCGTCGCGATGCCGCTGCGCGGCACGATCGACGCGCGGCCGGCGATCGCGCGGATCGCCGACGTCGAGTCGCAGACCGCCGCCGAGTACGCCAAGGCGGTCGAGCGGTTCACGATCGGACGGATGTCGGCGAAAGCGCTTGCCGACGTCATCCAGCGCAAGATCCTGCCCGCGCTCGAGGCCGATCGCACGCGGATCACCGCGCTGCACGGCGTGCCGGCCGAGCAGACGCCGCTCGTCACGACGGCGCGTCAGTATTTCGAGCTGCGCGAGGCCTCGTGGCGCCGGCGCATCGAAGGCCTGCAGGGGTCGAACATGAAGATCCTGCGGGACGCGGAACAGACGGAGCGCAACGCGCTCGCCGCGCTCGATCAGCTGCAGCACCTGCTCGGGACGCCGTCGCCGGACGCGGCGCCCGCGGTCTCTGGCGCCTGAGCGGCACGGCGAATCCGCCCTACCCCTGCCTGAGCGCGTGCTGCGGATCGATTCGCGTCACGCGGTGCACCGGGACCCACGCCGCGGTGAGGCCGACGATCAGCATCAGCGCGGAGATACCGCCCATCACCAGCGGATCGACGGTCGTCATGCGCCAGAACATGCTGTTGAACGCGCGGCTCAGGCCGAAGCCGCCGGCGACGCCGAGCAGGACGCCGATCGCAATCGGCTTCATCGACTGCGTCAGCAGCATCGCGACGACGTCGCGCGCGCTGGCGCCGAGCGCCATGCGGATGCCGAACTCCGTCGTGCGCTGCCCCACCACCCACGACATCACGCCGTAGACGCCGACCACGGCGAGCAGGATCGCCAGCGTCCCGAACACGCTGAAGAGTGACGCGAAGAACCGGCTGTTGGTGACCGACGGCGACGACGCCACGCGGTGCTCCATCGTCATGAAGTCGTGCGCGGCCTGATCGGGATCGACGCGCTTCAAGGCGTCCTGCACGTCGCGCACGAGCGTGAGCGGATCGACGGCGGCGCGGACGACGAGCGCCTTGCGCGTATGGATCCACTCGTCTTCCCGGCCGTACTCGGACAGGTGCTGGCGGAACGGAATGTAGAGCGCCGCGGGCTTCTCGGTGAAGAAGCTGGGATAGGCCACGTCGGCGACGACGCCGACGATCGTCCGGGGCTGCGGCTCCTGCGTCGGACCGTCGCCCGCGGGACCGATCGACACGCGGATCGCCTGGCCGATCGGATCCTGCCCCGGGAAGTGCCGATCGGCGAACGTCTTGTTCACGACCGCGACCCATGGCGCCGACGCCGTGTCCTGCTCGGTGATCATGCGTCCGCGCAGCAGCGCGATGCCGAACGTGTCGAGTGCCTGCGAGTCGACTTCGTTCAGATCGGCCTGCGGCTCCTTGCCCGGCTCCGGCATCGGCCGTCCCACGATCGTGAAGGGCTGCGTCCAGACGTCGAGCGGCAGACGGCTGACGACGCCGGCACGCGTGACGCCCGGGATCGCGCGGACGCGCTGCAGGAGCTGATCGTAGAAGCGCTCGCTCTCGCCCGTGACCAGGTTGGTGTCGTGGGTGGATTTGTCGAAGTACTTCGTGCCGCCGAGGAGGATGTCGGCGGTGAGGAGCCGGGTGGTGTCGAAGCCCGGCAGCGATCGCTGCTCGCGCAGGAAGCCGCGCATCATGAGACCGGCGCCGACGAGGAGCACCATCGACAACGCGACCTCGGCGACGAGCAGCACGCTGCGGCCGCGGCGGCGGCCGCCGCTCGATCCGCGCGCGCCTTCCTTCAGCACTTCGTTGAGATCGACGCGCGACGCCCGCAGCGCGGGCATCAGGCCGAACACGAGGCTCGACGCGACGGAGATCGCCACGGCGAAGCCGAGCACGCGCGAGTCGATGGGCGTGTGACGCAGGAGCTCGGGGAAATCCACCGGTACCATCAGGGCGAAGAGCCGCGTGCCCCAGAACGCAAGCGCGAGGCCGACGCCGCAGCCGGCGAACGCGAGCAGCAGGTTCTCCGTCAGGAGCTGCTGCACCAGCCGTCCGCGGTGCGCGCCCGTGGCGGCGCGCAGCGCCATCTCTTTCTGTCGCGCCGTCCCGGCGGCGAGCAGCAGGTTCGCGACGTTCGCACACGCGATCAGCAGCACAAAGCTGACCGCGCCCAGGAGGAACGTCAGGCCGTTCGTCGCGCCCGCGAAGAACGCGTCGTGCAGGGACACGACACGCGCGGCGTTCCCACCCGCCTTCTCGTCGCGGGCCTCGAGCACCTGCCGCGTGATCGCGGTCGCCTCGGCCTGGGCTGCGGCCAGCGTGACGCCCGGCTTGAGGCGCCCCACGGCGATCATCCAGCGCGCCTCGGGAATCTTGCGCAGATCGTTGGCGGCCCAGAACGCGATGCGATCTTCCCACGGAACCAGCGCGAACCCGCGCGGCATCA
>Ga0066903_100000978_pt1 | contig 19772 bp, 13 predicted proteins | sample PanSoiMetaGPlot1_FD_67491 | JGI IMG/M metagenome (GOLD analysis project Ga0066903, IMG submission 67491) | Tropical forest soil microbial communities from Panama analyzed to predict greenhouse gas emissions - Panama Soil - Plot 1 (version 2) | ecosystem: Environmental > Terrestrial > Soil >... | reverse complement strand
CCGAGTCTTCCACCGGCCAGGGAGGAAGAGACATCGCACTGCCTGTGAGCGCGCCGTTGAACCGCATCAACCCAAGCGTGCGACGTGGAGATAGTGTTTTGATCGAGGTGGTTGTCCGCACCCGCAAGGTCGGGCACTTATTCCCTGGCGGAACGGTCGACGCTTTTGACACATGGCTGGAGTTGAAAGCAACGGACGAAAAGGACCGTGTCCTGTTCTGGAGCGGAAAGGTTGACGATGACGGCAAGGGGCCGGTGGAAAAAGGCGCTCATTTCTATCGCTCCCTTCCGCTCGATGCGCATGGTCATCCCATTAACAAGCGCAACGCCTGGTCTCTCCGTTCGCTGGTCTATGCACGTCTGATTCCCCCCGGAGCAGCTGACACGGCTCATTTCCGCTTGAACGTTCCGCGCGATGCCGGCAACAAAATCAAGCTCCATGCCTGGCTTCGTTATCGCAAGTTCTCGTGGTACAACACGCAGTTTTCGTTTGCCGGCATACCGGATCCGAATGTCGCGCAGCCGCAGCCGAACCGCGACTATGATGACCGCACATTCACCTTCGCGGGCGATACCTCCAGGGTTTCCGGCAACATCAAGGCGATCCCCAACCTTCCCCTGGTTGTCATATCGGAAAATGAGGCGACTTTGAATGTATTGCCTGCCAACGCGCCTCGGGTCCAGCCCAAGGTTGAATTGAATGCGGACGACTGGACGAGATGGAACGACTATGGCATCGGCCTGTTCCTCCAGGGCGACCTCAAAGGAGCTCAACAGGCTTTTGCGCAGATCACAAAAATCAATCCCAAGAACCCTGACGGATGGGTGAACCTGGGCCGCGTGGCGGTACAGGAAGGCGATATGGCGACCGCGCGCCAGGTGCTGGAAAAGGCGTTGCAACTTCAGCCTAACCTGGCCCGAGCTAATTATTTCTTTGCGCGCGTCCTTCGCGCCGAAGGCAAATACGACGAGGCTATCCAGCATCTGCAAACCGTGCTGGCGCAGTACCCGCGTGACCGCGTTGCTCTGAATGATCTGGGCCGGCTTTTCTTCCTGCAACGAAAGTATGACCAGGGAATCGCGCAGCTTCAGAAAGTGACAGCGATTGACCCTGAAGACCTGCAAGCGCATTACAACCTGATGCTCTGTTATCAAGGGCTGGGCCAGACGGATAATGCACAGAGGGAGAGGACCTTGTACTTGCGCTTCAAAGCCGATGAAGCAGCCCAGGCAGTCACAGGTCCTTATCGCAAAGAGCATCCTGAGGACAACAACGAGCGGCAGGCCATCCATGAGCACGACTCTGTCCCGCTCACGCCGGCGCCCGTGCCTGCGACCTCGCGCAAAACCGCGACACTGAAATCTCCGTCGTCTGCAAAAGGTGGTGCAAATGGCTCGTCATTGTTTTAAGTCACTCTCTCAGGCGCTGGTGCTTTCTATCTTCTTTCTGCTGGCCAGCTGTGTGGCCCTTGCCCAGCCCGCGGAAAACATCCGCCTCACGGACATTACTCGTGAAGCCGGTATCAATTTTGTCCATAATAATGGGGCTTTCGGCGGCAAATATCTTCCCGAATCGCTGGGGCCGGGCTGTGCCTTCATTGACTACGATAACGATGGCCGGCCCGACATACTTCTGGTGAATGGACGCGATTGGCCCGGTCACGGCAGCTCCAACACCACACTCAAGCTGTATCACAACAATGGGAACGGTACGTTCACTGATGTGACCGTGAAGGCGGGGCTGGCGATCAGCCTCTACGGCATGGGAGTGGCGATTGCAGACTACGACAATGACGGCTTTGATGACATCTTTGTGACCGCGCTCGGCCAGAGCCACCTGTTTCACAATAACGGCACCGGCACATTTACTGATGTGACTGCAAGCGCGGGGATGTCAGGCATCAATGAATTCAGCACCAGTGCCGCATGGGTGGATTATGACCGCGACGGCAAGCTGGACCTGCTGGTAGGGAACTATGTTCAATGGAGTCCTGAAGCGGATATCCGCTGCAGCCTGGACGGAACCCACAAATCTTACTGCACACCGGAATCGTACAACGGCGTTTCCGCCAGGCTCTGGCACAATCTCGGGAACGGCAAGTTTGAAGACGTCACCAAAAAGGCAAATCTTTACGGTCCCTCCTCCAAGACGCTCGGCGTTGCGGTCCTAGACTACAACGGCGATGGCTGGCCCGACCTGCTGTTGGCCAACGATACCCAGCCGAACAAGCTTTATCTGAATAACCATGACGGCACTTTTACTGAGAGCGGCGTTGTGGCCGGAATTGCTTTCAGCGAAGATGGTATTGCGCGCGCCGGCATGGGCGTGGATGCGGTGGACTACGACCGCTCGGGAAGGCCCAGCATCATCATCACCAATTTTTCCAATCAGATGATGTCGCTGTACCACAACGAGGGAAACGGCCTGTTCGTGGATGAAGCTCCGCAATCATCCATCGGGCGCGCTTCACTCCTCACCCTTGGATTCGGCTGCTTCTTCTTCGACTATGACCTGGACGGCTGGCCTGACATCTTCGTGGCCAACGGCCACATTGAGAGTGAGATTGAAAAGATCCAGAAACGGATCAAGTATCGCCAGCCTCCGCACCTGTTCCGTAACCTGAAAGGGCGGGGTTTTGAAGAGGTGGCCAGTACTCTGGGCGAAGACTTTGAGACTCCTCGAGTAGCGCGCGGAGCTGCTTACGCGGATATCGACAATGATGGCGATCTCGACCTGCTGCTGACCACCAATGGGGGGAAGGCTGTTCTGTTCCGCAATGATGGAGGGAACCAGAACCATTCGCTCCGGGTGCGCTTGCAGGGCACGCGTTCCAATCGAAACGGCATTGGCGCCGTTGTGCGAGTGACCTACGGGAGTGAAAAGCAATGGCAGATGATGCGCAGCGGGTCCAGCTATCTTTCCCAGAGCGAATTAGTGCTTACGTTTGGCATGGGCCGCCAGTCTGAGATCTCGCTTCTCCAGATTGACTGGCCAAGCGGACAGGTCGACAAGGTGATCAACGTCCCCGCCGGACAGACGATCACAGTGCAGGAAGGTAAAGGAATCATTTCATCCGCAAAGTTTGTCGATAACGGGGCGCATAAGAACACGATGCGAGCGCACAAATAGGTAGCCGGCCCGATGGCGGAATCGAATGGATCAGCTGCCGCCACCGGAGATCCGGTCTGAAACCTTAAGTTGGTAGAGTAGGTTGCCCAGCCAGGGAAGTCTGCGCTCGGCGCCGGTTGTGTAGTCAAGAATCCAGAGATGCTGAACCGTCAACCCCGTGGAGAGGAAGAGCTGATCCATCTCTCTGCGCGTGAATACATGGCCGCGGGTGCTGATGAGCCGTTCTCCAGCCTTCCAGTCAAGAACCACGTCGCCGTTATTTTCCGACCAGCAGAGCAGATCGCGAAGCCGACGAGTAAAAGTATGGCCCCAACCATATTCGGCGGCGTTGTAGCGGTGATTCACGTCAAGAAAAATTGTGCCCGAGGGAGCGAGCAATTGCTTCAGCCGCAGCAGAGACGCCCGGCGTTCATCCGCTTCAATATGCCCCAGCACGTTCCAGAGGCAGGTGATGATGTCAAATTTCCGGGTTGAAAGCGGGATCTCAGAAGCCTTGCAATTCCAGACTTCGCGATTCGCTGCACACAGGCTGCGCATCGCGCCGGAAGGCTCCACCATGACAAGTTCATCTACCTTGGCCGATTCGGCGATCCGGCATGCTCTGCTGCCGTCGCCAGAGCCTACGTCCAGGAGCGATTCGGCGCCGGAAATGTGCGTGGCTATCACGCGTTCCACAGATCGCAGATAGGGCAGGCGCCTTTGAGAATGCGCTCTGTAGCTGGGCGCCAGAGCACTGTAGGCATCTACTGGATCGAGAATCGTGCGTCGAGAATCCGCGAACATGGCGGTTTTGGCGACAGGAGCCCGAAGGGGTAACAGAGGTTGACGGTCAATTTTGCGCCTGGCAAGTTCAATCTTTTTTGACCGTAGACGCCAAGGGCCCTCGGTGAGATGTCCGGTGTCTCAGATCTGTCGCAAATCCTTTCTAACCATCTGTCTCTACAGCAATAGTGAATCGCCTGCGCAGCCTGCCAGGAGTGCCGGAGAGCTGCGCCGTTGCCAAGGGCGGTTAGAGCTTCGTTTTCACCAATAGGGAAGAGCCGCGATAGAGGCGACTCTGGTTCTATTGGGCGAATTGTGTCAAAACCGATTGTGGAGCAAAGATCCATGGAGATCCCGGAGATCCGTGAAATTGTCAAACAAGCCATCAGCAAAGTGACCGGCATTGATGCTGCCGCCATTTCCGATTCAGCCTCATACGAACAAGATTTGGGTCTGGACTCGCTTTCCATTCTTGAGATCGCCGTAAATGTGGAAAGCCAGTTCAAAATTCACGCCACGGATGAGGAGTTGTCAGCAATCCGAACAGTGGAAGATACCGTAAACCTGGTGAGAAAGCGAATGCCCGCGGAGGTGATATAGCACGGATGGCTGGCGACCGCCGGCCATTGCGGTGGGCCCGGCGGTGAGAAAAACCTGTTTCTCGCAAGCGTGCGTTCACAACACTCCTCTCAAAGGAATACACCCTGCCGAATGCGTTTAGGCCGGCGTGGCCGCTACAAGGGTCCGGGGGCCGATTATCACGTCCTGGATGCAGGCCTGTTCGGCCCATGGGACAATCATTCAACCACCTTCAAGAGCGAGCCGTGTTCGCAGGTTCAAGAGTCCTAACACGGAAACGTTACGGAATTCCTCCTCAATGATTCAGGGTGCTCGGCTTTTTGCTGGCCAAAGAGGCAACGCAATTGCGGCAGTCTGTTTTCAAGAAAAGTCTTGGTTAGGAGGAATCAGTTAATGAGTCGGCTGTATTGGCCGTTGAAGAGCCGCCCGCTAGGATCATTTCGAAACTTGAGGTGTTCCATGCCCGCAGCCGAAATCGGCCAAGCTATAGGTTCCCCGGTGGGTGGCTTCCAACTGCCTTCGATCAATGGCGAACAGGTCACGCTGGCAAGCATTCTGAAGGGAAAAAGAGGGGCCGTGGTGATATTTTGGTCCAGCTTTTGCTCCCACTGTATCCACTATGACGATTTTCTGAACAGCTTCACGCGTGATCACCCGGAACTGGGACTTGCGGTTATCGCATCCCGTGATGGGGAGGGACTGCCCCACCTCCGGGCCATTGCTGCGGAGAGAAATCTAAAATTCCCCATCCTGCATGATGCCGGCGGCAACATTGCTGCTACCTGGTTCGCGCGCCAGACTCCGCGCGCGTTTCTGATCGATGGTACGGGTGTGCTGCTTTACCGCGGCGCGATTGACAACTTCAAGTATGCCAAAGACCCCGACTTTGTCCCCTATCTTGAGCCGGCGATCGCTGAATATCTCGCGGGAAGGCCTCTCTCGCGAGTGGAGGTCGCGAGTTTTGGCTGTGCAGTGAAATCCGTGTACTACGAGCTACCCAAGGCTTTATGACTACTGACTTGTTTTCGCTCTTCACCGCGCCGGCCAAGATGGTTGAGGCTGGGTTGCGTATCGTCAATTCGACGATTGGGAACGGGCCAGCGGACGCCCTTAATTCGGCCATAGATGATTTGTCCTCGGGATTGTCGTCTGTCTTCAAAGCCGGCCTGTTGACGATGAACGATGTGTTCACGACAGTACAGTCGTCATTGAACTCTGTGATGGGACAAAATGGCCATCAGCCGCCCCAGGGACCGCCAATCGACGGCCCCCAGGAAATCGATGCGGCGGTATCGGATTTCGCCAACCGCCTGGCGCGGATTACACGTTACACGTTGTGGGAAGCGTCGGATGTGGGCATGGCATTCCGGGAGGCCTTGGATGCGGCGCGGATTTCCTTCAGATATGTCCAGGTCAATGATCCGCGCAGCTTGCTCTTTCCACTTCAGCTCTCGCTCTCGCTCGGCAGTCTTTTGGCCCAGCAGGGGCTTCGCGGGCTCACAGCCTACGATGTGGTTGGCGCGAAGAGCTATCCACAGTTCGTAGCGGACTTCTTTGAGCTATTCACGGATACCCCCGTCTATGTCGGATTGGAATATCGCTCCTTGATCGCCAAGTATCAACGTAGACTCGCGCTCACCCCGGGCAACGATGCCTTGAGAGCCGAGCTTGGCCACACCCAGGTCAAATGTGGCCTCTATGAGGAGGCTGTCGATAACTTGCTCAAGGCTGCGAACAACCCTGCTGTCCGCCCTGACGCCCTGCACGACGCTGCTGTAGCACTTCATCGCGTCGGCAGGTTGGAAGAGGCGGCCAAAGTGGGCAGTGAGTCCCTTCGCGCGAACAAGAATAATGAGCGCGCCCGCGGCTGGCTGTGGCTCACAGCCCACAAGATGGGATCTTATCCGGAATTCGTGCCTCAGAGCCAGCGCATGGAACTAAAGGTCGGTTTCGACCGGGCCACGGTCGAGTTCGAGGATATTGCCGCCAGAATTGGTTTGGACAAAACCAGCGGAGGCCGCGGCCTGGCCGTTTTTGACTATAACAATGACGGCCTGCTCGATGTGCTGATCGCCTGTGCGCACGGTGGATGCAATTTGTATCGCAACAACGGTGATGGCACGTTTACCGATGTTTCGGTGGAGTCAGGACTGGATACGGCGGTCAATGCATTCATCGTCACTGTCGGCGACTACAACAACGATGGTTACGACGACCTGTTCCTTACACGTCTCGGCTTCTTTCCGGGCGAAGCGCAGTTGTACCGCAATAATGGCAATGGCACCTTCACTGATGTGACTGCTCAGGCAGGACTGAAGATGTGGGGACCCGCTTTCAGCGCGTCCTGGGTGGATTACGATCTTGACGGCAATCTCGATCTCTTCGTCGCCAACAATATTGGTGAGCTGTTTGACCGCAAAATCCCGAACCGGTTATTTCACAACAACGGTGACGGGACCTTTATAGAAGTAACGCGAGCGGCGGGGCTTTCAACTATATGGCCCACAATCGGCTCTGCCTGGGGAGATTACAACGACGATGGCTACCCTGACCTCTTCCTTTCCAACGGCGCTGGCCAGGCGCAGTTGTATCGTAACAACGGCGATGGCACATTCACTGATGTGAGCGCGAAAGCCGGCATCGTCCACAGCTGTTTTGGCAGCGTCTGCCTATGGTGTGATTACGACAACGACGGCCTGCTCGATATCGTCCAGTTTACCTGGTCAGACCACGAAAATGTCCTTTACACGATGCGAAATGGATACGGTCCGCCCAGCGGAAGACCTCTTCGCATTTATCACAATAATGGCGACGGGACCTTCACGATGCGGGGACGCGAAATAGGCCTTACTGGCTGCTGGGGCACGATGAGCGGCAACGCGGGCGATTTCAACAATGATGGCTATCTGGATCTCGTCCTGGGGAATGGGAGTCCGCGGATGGACCGATTGGAACCGCCAATTCTGCTGGAGAGCGACGGCCAGAAATTCCGCAACATAACGTTCGCGGCAGGATTGCCCTTAAGCGGCAAGGGGCATGGCTCCAATATGGCCGATCTCTTCGGTGATGGGCGTCTGTCAGTACTCGTGGCGGCGGGTGGAGCGTACCCTGGCGATCTCCTGACTACTCGAGTGTTCTATCCGACGCGATTGCCGGGCAACTATCTCAACGTTCGCCTCCGGGGAATCAGAAGCAATCGTTCTGCGATTGGCGCTCGCATATGTCTTGAAGCGGGGGGGCGTAAGCAATACCGCGAGATTTCCGGCGGCACAAACTTCGGGTGTCTTCCGTTCGAGCAGCACTTCGGACTGGCAGGCGCCACCAAGGTTGACGCAATTCATGTTCGCTGGCCCAGCGGCCTGAAGCAGACCTTTACCGGCCTGCCTGCGAATGACACCGTCCGCTTCATCGAAGGTCAATCGGCGTGGGAAAGGCCTTATAAGAGATGAATTTCCCCATCCGGTTGCGCCCCGTATTTTTCGTTGTCGTCCTTCTTGCGCTGTGGGACGTTGCGGCCCGCCGCCAATCTTCTCATATTCTGCCGGGGCCGCTGGCTGTGTTAGCCGGCATCGCCGAACTGGCCCAACGCGGATTGCTGCTCAAGTACATTGTTGCTTCGCTGTTCCGGGTGACTTGGGGCTTTGCCATGGCCACCGTGCTGGCAATACCGACGGGTCTCGCGCTCGGGTCGCACCGCCGGGTGGAGATGGCCTTGAATCCAATGATCCAGATTTTTCGTCCGATCTCTCCGCTCGCCTGGATTCCGATCTCGATCCTGTGGTTCGGCGTCGGCGACCTTGCAGCTATCTTTCTGATCTTTTTGGCTTCATTCCTGCCGCTCACGGTCACGGCCATCAATGCCGTCAAGAGCATCGAGCAGATCTATCTCCGGGCAGGGAGGAACTTTGGGCTTGACCAGGTCCAATTGCTGTACCGCGTGTTGTATCCCGCGGTGGCGCCGCAGTTGATCATTGGCCTCCGCATTACTCTCGGTATCGCTTGGCTGGTTGTTGTCGCGGCGGAGATGATCGCGGTGAACTCAGGTCTGGGGTTCCTCATTGTGGATGCTCGGAACGCGGGCAATCGCTACGACCTGGTGGTGGCCGGCATGGTGATGATTGGCGTCATCGGCCTGCTGCTCGACATCGGTATGCGGTCCCTGGAGCGGATTCGATCCATGCGGTGGGGTTATTCCGAAGACTAGCGAGGATGAGCAATGTCAGTTGTACAAACAATTGCAGCACAACGGGGAACCGAGCGAAACGGCAAGCGAACCACCAAGCTGCGGACCGAAGGGCTCACAATGGTGTTCAAGGGCGATGGAGCCGACGTGCGCGTCCTCGAGGACATCCATTTGGAAGTGAGCGAAGGCGAGTTTGTATGTGTGCTCGGTCCTTCAGGCTGCGGCAAGTCGACGCTGCTGAACATCGCAGCAGGGTTCCTCCCCCCGACCCACGGACAGGTATGGATTGACGGCGAAGCAGTCCACGGTCCTGACCCCCGCCGGATCTTCGTATTCCAGGAACGAGGCGTGTTTCCCTGGCTCACTGTTGAAGGCAACATCGGGTTCGGCTTGTTCAAGCTCTCCAAAGCGGACCGCGCCGGTCGCATTGCGCACTACATAAAGCTCGTCGGCCTGCAGGGATTCGAACAGTCGTATCCGCAGGAACTGTCCGGAGGCATGAAGCAGCGTCTGGAGGTAGCGCGCGCCCTGGCCGTGAATCCCGATATGCTTTTTCTGGATGAACCTTTTGGCGCGCTCGATTCCATTACCCGCTTGATTATGCGCCGCGAGCTGCTGCGCATCTGGGAGGCGGAGCGCAAGACCATCATGTTTGTCACGCACGATATTGAAGAGGCGGTACAACTGGCCGATCGGGTTGTGGTGATGAGCGCGCGTCCGGCCAAAATCCAGCGGATCGTGGAAATTGATATTCCTCATCCGCGCGATATCAGTTCAAACCGCTACCTGGATCTGCGGGACGGCATTTTTGAGCAGATCGGTCTGGCCCACAAGGTATGAGCCCCTCCGCCCAGCCCATGAGATGGGAAAAGTATGCCTGGCCTCTGTTCGCAGGAGCCCTGCTCCTGGCAACGTGGTACTTCTCCGTGAAGTGGAGCCACACAAAAATATTTCCTTCGCCGTTCGATGTGGGGAACGGAACCGCGGAACTCATTCATAAGGGAGTTCTGGCAAACTACGTTCTTGATTCGCTGCGACGCGTCGCCCTTGGCTATCTGGGAGCGGCGCTGCTGGCAATTCCGGGCGGCTTGTTTCTCGGATGGTATCCCGCAGCCGCTTTTGTGGTGAATCCAACCATTCAGATGTTGCGACCCATCAGCCCCATTGCCTGGATCCCCGTTTCCATCATCTGGTTCGGCGTAGGCGACATGGCGGCGATCTACCTGATCTTTCTCTCCTCGTTCTTTCCTATCGTGGTTGCTTCGATGAACGGCGTGCGCAACGTGCCTTCCATGTATCGCCGCGCGGGCCGCAATTTTGGCCTCTCACCGGCCAAGCTGATTGCAAGAGTGGTTTTTCCTGCCGCTCTGCCCCAGATCATTGTCGGATTGCGCATTGCTCTCGGAATTGCCTGGCTCGTGGTGGTCGCTGCCGAGATGATCGCGGTCGATTCCGGCCTTGGTTACCTGGTAATCGATTCGCGCAACTCGGGGAAGCGCTATGACCTGGTGGTCGCGGCGATGATCATGATCGGGCTGACCGGCCTGGCGCTCGATACCATTTTCCGGCGCGTCGAAAAATTCAAATCAGTTCGCTGGGGATTTAGCAATGAGTCTTAAGCGTAGAGCAATGATTGTGGCGTGAACATTGCTGCGGGATGCCGGCCTACTTCACGCGGCCGAGTTTGTGCGCCGGGTCAATCGGCAAGCCGAAGATGGAAAGGTCATGCATCTCCCAACTGACAAGGAATGAGATCCCGCCGGCAATAACTCCGGGCAGCAGCAACTGATGGTAACAGCCGCTCATGTCGGCCACCATCAGGAGCCCGCTCCAGTATCCTTTTACGATTGATCCGAACATCACCACCATTCCCAGCAAAACGAACAATTCAGGCTGGGGAACCACCGACGGCATGACCGAGTTGAAGGCGTGTCCGTAGGCTCCGCCAAACATCGCTCCGATCACAAGCGTAGGCGCAAACAATCCCCCAACCGCTCCAGAACCGAAAGAGATCGAGGTCGAGAGCATCTTAAGTCCGAGCAGCAGGAGAAAGAGCTGAAGTCCAAAATCATTGCCGAGCCCTTGCAGAATCACCGGGTAGCCGCCAGAAAGAATCTGTGGGAACCTGGTTGCCATCAGGCCCAGAACAACCCCGCCCAGCCCGACGCGCAGCCACAGTGGCCATTGCTTCGGGAAGATCGACTTGAAGCTGTTGAACATCCGGATGAAGAGGTGGCCGGCCAGGGCTGCGGTCAAACCCATGAGAGGAGCCGCGAAAAAGAGGGCCTTCAGCGGCAGGGGTTCAAGGGGTACAGCCGGGCGAAAAGGATAAGCATCTCCAACGATGGCGGTTCTGGTTATGTAACCGACTACGGCGGCGGCGCTGATCGCCGCAAGACCCCGGTTGAAGCGTGCTCCGAAAAGCTCCAGCACCAGTAAGACGCCGCCGGCCGGAGAGCGGAATGCCGCTGCAATTCCCGCCGCAGCACCTGCCTGAACAACCAACTCCAGGTGGCGTTGCCCCACGCGCGCAGACTGTCCGGCAAGACTCCCCACGAGAGCACCCAATTGGACCATTGGACCTTCCGGTCCCACTGATCCACCGAAGGCAAGCACCAATCCACTAAGGATTACATTGCTTATTCTGCGGAATGGGATGACGCCGTGAGAATGTTCGAGGGCATCGAAGACCTCCTTCACCCCTCCGATGCTGGCCTCTGGAACAAGTTGTAAAACTACGCCAACCAACGTCAGGCCAACGCTGGGTATGAGCACGACGACAGGCACGTGCGCGAGGACCGGGTAGGATTGGTCGAGCGAGAAGAGAAAATCGCCAAAGCTGTCGGCAAGATAATGAAACAAGACTGATCCGAAACCGGCGATGAGTCCGGTAGCCAGCGTGGCAAGAAGGATCGGTGTCCAACTTCCAAGTCTGCGCGCCAGTCCAGCTTCTACACGGCCGGTGTCGAGTGAGGGCGTCACCATGAGCGTGACCGTAACCGCTGCGACCTGACCAGAACCATAGTATGAATGAGCTAGGCGCTGGTTGAATGGGCGAATTGTGCGCCGCGACGATACATCACGTAGAAAACAAAGATAGCGAAGGTCATCGCCAGCGCCACGAACATCAGCTCGCCGGGCGTTCGCTTGAGGCCGTAAAGGGTCCATACAAACTGGACGACGCACAGGAAGGAAACGAAATACAACGTCCACAGGCGCGGGACCACGCTGACGATGTAGGTTCCAACGGGAGCGCCAAAAATGACGATGGGGCCGGCGGCGAGGAACTTCATGACCACTTCGCGGGAAATGTCCCCCAGCCACAGATGTATCCCGGTGCCGATCACGGAGGTTACCGCCATGGCGGAAACGGCGGTCGGCACGGCGATTTTCAAGTCACACCGATACAACAGAACCAGGACGGTGTAAAGAGCCATCTCCACCCCCAGGCCGATCAGTGAAGCGATGATGCCACCCGCGATTCCCACGAGCAGGCCGGTACGCATAGCCACGCCGCCATGGATGGGTCGGATGCCGGTGATTGCACAAAACTCGCGATTTCTGGCCATCGTCAGGATTGCGAAACTCATCCACAGACATGCGAAGATGAGCTTCACAAAATTGCTTGCGATACGAGGAGCAACCAAGAGGGTGCCGAGCAGCACTCCTGCCGAGGCGCCGGAAATTGTCCAAACCAGGAGGCGTCCGCTGATCGTGGTGCGCCGGCAAAGTATGAAGATCATGGCGGAAGTCATGCCCAGGGCCTGGATGATGAGGCCGAAATCGCGGGCGTCATTGGGAGCAACACCGAGCCAAAGCACCAAGAACGGAAACGATACGGCGCCGCCTCCCATCGGCGTGGATCCTGCCACCAGGGATCCCAGGATCATCACCAGCGCCATTGGCCATTGTTTCAGTACGTCGGGCAGGAGGCCAAAGCCAAACATCAGCACCGCCCAGAGAGCGAGAAAAGCGCCGACATACGCGTACCAGAATTTCATCAGGGGCGAGCGCACCCTGATTGGAGCCACCACAGCGGTCATGACAGCTTCACGATAGTGCAAGCACTTTGCGGCCGTGGCAATAGCAGAAACCGACTATCCCCAGCCGCAGTTCCGGTGGACCGCGCCTGTTGGAGGGCCAAGGTTTGGGGAGTGATCTTCAGAATGAGAGCACCTCGGTCCGGAGTGGGCGGACAGAACCTGAGGAGCCGATGTACGTCTTATCTCATCTGTGCCCGATTGTGTTTGCTAACAAATTTGTGGACCAACCAAACTTATTCTCAGCTTTGCGTGAGAGCAGATGCCCGCTTGGCAGAGCTGTGGGAAATCTCCAACGGTAAGCGGCCAACGCTGTAGTAATTCAGCCCTGCTTTCTGCATTTCTGACGGCTTGTAGACGTTCCGGCCGTCAAGAACGATGGGATAGCGCAGACACGCTTTTACCTTTTGGAGGTCCAACATGCCAAATTCTTTCCAGTCGGTGAGAATAAGCAACGCATCGGCGCCGTTCATAGCGTCATATGAATCCGTCGCATAGCGGATGGCGCTCCCGAGGACTGCCCGTGTTCTTTGCATCGCGGCCGGATCATAGGCAATGATCTTGCAGCCCTCAGCAATTAACGATTGGATGATCTCAATTGCGGGAGATTGACGAATATCGTCAGTACCACCCTTGAAAGCCAACCCCAGCACAGCGAGGTTTTTGTCCTTCAACGTCCACAATGCTTTACGGATCTTCTTTACAAATCGGAACCGTTGATCTTCATTGATTTTGCGAGCCTGGTCCAATAGGCACAGCTCATACCCGCATGCATGTGCGGCAGCTCGAAACGCGGCGATGTCCTTTGGAAAACAGGATCCTCCGTAACCGATTCCTGCTCGCAGGAAATCGGGTCCAATGCGGCGATCCGTGCCAAGGCCCTCCCGTACGTGCTCCACATCCGCACCCACGGCTTCGCAGATGTTCGCGACCGCGTTGATGAATGAGATTTTCAAAGCCAGGAAAGAATTCGATGCGTGTTTGATGAGTTCCGCGCTTTGAGGTGTCGTTTCGATATAGAATGGTTTTTGTCTTGAGCCTTCTGGGCGGGGGACGGCGCTGGCTTGCAGCTCATATGTACCATCGATAATGGGTTTATAAATCTCTCGCATCGAGCGTGCGGCGCGCTCGTTCCTTGAGCCCACAACAATCCTGTCGGGATACAAGAAATCCGTTACCGCAGAACCTTCGCGAAGAAATTCCGGATTCGATACCACGTCGAAACCGTTGTGGTCCCGTCCATTCATCACCATGGCACGTTCGATCCAGTCGTTCGTGTATACCGGCACCGTGCTCTTCTCAATGATCAGCTTGTATCCTTCGCTAAGCTGCGCGATCGTTCTGGCAACAGATTCAACGTAGGATAAATCGGCCTCTCCAGAAGGAGTGCATGGAGTGCCGACGGCTATGAAGATCGTGTGTGCGTCACGAATGGAGGCTTCAACTGCCGGAGAGAATGCCAGGCGACCCTTATGATGACGAGAGAGTAATTCTTGCAGGAATTCCTCATGTATTAACGGTTGCCCTTCATTCAATCTGGCGATCTTCTCCAAATCGCTATCGACGCAAACGACTTCGTGCCCAATTTCCGCCAAACATGTTGCCGCAACCAAACCTACATAGCCCGAACCAATGACACAAATCCGCATCTTCTTCCCCTGTGCAGATATTGGTAGCCAACTTATACCCGGTAAAGTATCTACAGAAGGGCGGTCACCGTCAAATTATTTTGCCGATTCCTAAGACCAACCAGCCACTTTGCGGACCTGCTTGCCCGCGTAGTCGCACCTAATTTTTTTCCCACTACCAGGTTCTTCGGAGTATCCTTGAATGCGCGCCGCAGCGGTTCTTGGTTCGGACGAATAACCTCGAGCAATGGAAGATCTGATTTAGAATTCCTCTTTGAAGTGGAGCCTCCTTATTTATGCGGAAATTATTGCCGGCGGCATGCCTGTTTTCGATGCTTCTGCCACAGGGTCTGTTATTGATGGGTTTAGAATCGGGTTCAGGTCAGTTCACCGTCGATGGATCATCTCAGCCTGCACAGGCCTCAAATTCAACGACAAAAGAGGGCATTCCCATATCCATTGCTCCGGAAAAGATTATCGAAATCCTGCAAAAACAGCCTGGGCTTACGTACACAATAAAGAAGATTCTGGCTGATCTGGCCCTCCAACAAGGCCGCCTCTTAGACGAGAATTCGTTCTCAGATTCAACTCTTTTTTACCTCATACAGTCCGATGAGAACATCCGCGCCATTGTCACAACGCAACTTATTAAGCGCAAGTACATCGACGTTCTGCCGACAGACGAAGAAGCGGAAAGGGAGTATCTCCGTCAGAGACGGATGCAGGCGGAGCTTTCTCGGGCGGTCCGAAGCAATAGCGTCAACGAACAAGCAGACTACTCAGTGAGCGACCCGGAGCGCAGGATCGGTGCTGAGGCGGAACATCAATATGCGAGAGCGAGCGAAAGTTGCAGTTCCGGCCAATCCGGCAAGGAATGCGGGGGTTCGGCACCGGACCAGCGCGATCGCAGCAATGCCGCACAGCAGGGCCTGGATTCAACTCGCGGATTGCCACCTGTTCAAGCTTCCGAATTGCCTCTCCTGCTCCGGCGAACCTCGACCGGATCGCAGCCATCTCCGGACATGCTCTCGCCTGGTTTACTCGGCTCTTTGCCTGAGCCGGCATTGCCGTCGGAGAGAGAGCAACTGAATTCCAACTACAAGGGGTCTCGTTCCCTCGGTGATAGAAGCAGTACAGAATCCGCGGTTCCATTCGAGGATTCGCTTGTGCTGAGGCGCAGCAAGGTTCCATACGCGAGTATCCCTGCTCTAGTCGATTTATACGCGCAAGTCGACCGCAACTATAACGCCCTTTCACGATTTGGTACCGGGCTCTTTGCGGCTGGAAACGAACGTTTTCGAGACCAGTTGCCAATCGATATGCGCGCCGGCTCCGAGTATGTAGTCGGTCCCGGTGATGGATTGAATCTTGAGATCTGGGGTGGGAGTGCAGCTCAGAGGGTCCAGCGCGTTGTCGACCGTGAAGGACGAATTTCCTTGCCTGAAGCAGGCTTGGTTCAGGTCTCAGGCAAATCGCTCGCGGATGTTCAACACATTGTGCAGGGTGCTTTGCGTGGGCAATTTCGCGACATTCAGGCCGACGTCTCATTGGCGCGGCTTCGAACCATTCGCGTCTACGTAGTTGGCGACGTAAGGAATCCTGGCCCATACGATATCAGCTCACTTTCGACGCCTCTTAATGCGGTGCTGGCTGCTGGGGGACCAACCGCTGCGGGCTCTTATCGGCTGTTTCGCCACTATCGCGGGAAGCAGCAAATACAGCAAGTTGATATTTACGACCTCATCCTGAACGGCGTTCGCAGCGATCTTAAGAACCTGCAGCCGGGGGATACGGTGCTAGTTCCCCCTGTGGGCTCGGAAGTCACCATAGAGGGGATGGTTCGACGGCCTGCGATTTACGAATTGGACTCCGAATCAAACTTGAGCCAGGTCCTTGTCCTTGCTGGCGGAGTGTTGCCCAGCGGTACTTTGCGTCATGTCACAGTAGAACGCATCGTTGCTCACCAAAGCCGAACTATGTTGAGCTTGGACATACCGGAAGTGGGTGATGGTGATACCACGAAAGCCTTAGAAGAATTTAAGATTCAACCCGGCGACAAGGTTCGAGTGGCGCCGATCTTACCCTATGCCGAGAAAACCATCTATCTCGATGGTCACGTGTTCCATCCCGGGAAGTATCCTCTCTCCAATGGCATGCGCGTTTCTGACCTATTAGAAAAATACGGAACCCTCTTGCCTGAGCCCGCCCGGCAGTATGCTGAAGTCATTCGTCTCAATCCTCCTGACCTTCGGCCAGAGATTCACGCATTCAACCTCGGTAACGTTCTCGAGAACAAGGACGAAAAAGCTAATATCCTCTTGCAGCCTTTTGACACGGTGCGGATCTTCAGCCGATTCGATTTTGAGGATTCTCCAACCGTCTCTGTCAATGGCGAGGTTCGAGACCCGGGGGTACACAGGACAAACGGCGATTTGACCCTGCGCGACGCGATTTATCTGGCTGGCGGGCTAACGCCTGATGCCGACGTGAACGACGCTCAGGTCTTTCGAAACGCCAATGGCAAGGCTGAATTTTTCAACGTTAATCTCTCGCGCGCGATGGCAGGAGAAGCTGCCGCGAATATTCTCCTGCGCCCCCGCGACCGGGTCTTCGTACACAGGAGCCTTTTGAAAATTGATCCTCCAACTGCCAGTATCCGTGGAGAAGTTGCAACGCCAGGACGTTTTCTTCTGGCCCCCGGTATGACTGTGATGCAATTGTTGCAATTGGCGGGGGGGGTTAAGCGGAGTGCTTACTCAGGCAACGCCGACCTCGAGAGGTATAGTATTGCAGAGGGGCATCGAGTGACGGCCGGCCATCAGCGGGTTGACTTGGCTGCCATTGCGGCCGGTTCAGAAGAGGACATTCCGCTGAAGGACGGGGATGTATTAACCATCCCGCAAATTAACGGATTTGAGGATATTGGCGCCACGGTGACCCTTCGTGGCGAGGTCATCCATCCGGGTACCTATGGGATCTCCCCGGGCGAAAGGTTGAGTTCGGTTTTGCGCCGTGCCGGGGGGCTTAGCCCACTGGCGTATCCATATGGAAGTGTTTTGACCAGGAAAAATCTTCGGGAGATGGAGCAGAAAAATCGCGCTGAGCTTATTCAACGCTTGCAGCAGGAAGTCGCCGGCGCCAATCTTGGCTCGGGTTCACAAATTGCGCAACGTCAAGCAGTCTTACTTCAAGAGAACCAGGCGCTGCAACGCTTGCAGTCGGCTCCGGCCCTGGGACGTCAAGTGGTGCGTATTACAACTGACACCACGAAATGGACCGGTACCTCGGATGACATCATGTTACAGGCAGGTGATACCCTCGTTGTGCCCAAACGTCCGGATGTGGTCTTGATAACCGGCGAGGTCTATAACCCCAATGCGCTTACGTATGCTCCCAACCACAAGGTGAGCTGGTATTTGAAAAGAGCGGGGGGCGTCACTCAACTGGGTAACCGTAAAGGAATTTTCGTTGTGCGTGCTGATGGCTCGGTGATGAGTCGGGATTCCGGACTGTTTTTTCATTCTGATGTCATGGACTACGTATTACACGCGGGTGACACCGTCGTTGTCCCGCAGCGCGTAACAGGGCCCACGGCGCTGAAGACCTTTAGCGATACCGCCACGCTGCTTTCTTCCCTCGCGATTGCCGCGAAGGTGGCCATCAGTTTCTAAGGCACACAAGCAAAGATCAGCGTCACAATCTTAGGAAAGACCATTTTGAAGATTAATTGATAGGGGAGTAGCCGAACGCACTGCGATGCCACTGAGCGATTTAGATAGGGAAGTATCAACTCCGGCTCAGGCAGGGCCCGTCAGTTCCTCCACTCAGATTGATTGGACTGACTGGACACAGGCGTTAGAACGCTTGTGGCGCTGTCGCCGGTTTATCTTCTGGTGGACGTTCGGGGCCTTGCTCTCATCCTGCGTGCTGGCGTTCGTTTACCCGAAATACGAGAGCCAGGTCCAGATCATGCCGCCCGACAGCTCTTCCATGGGAGGCTTGGCCATGGCAGCGATTCCCTCCTTGTCGAAGGTGCCGGGTCTGGCCAGCCTGGCGAATGATTTGCTGGGAGCAAAAAACTCTTCTGCCGTGTTCGTCAAGGTCCTCGAGAGCCGAACAGTTCAAGATGATCTTATCACTCGATTTGATTTGCGGAAGCACTATCACATTCGTCATTGGATCGACACTCGGAAAAAGCTAAGTTCACGCACCACCATCTCTGAGGACAAGAAAAGCGGCATTATAGGCCTATCCGTTCGAGACCGGGACCCGGTATTTGCCGCGGCCCTCGCAAGCGCGTACATCGAAGAACTGGATCGTGTTGTAGCAAGAGTTTCCACTTCGTCAGCACGCAGGGAACGCGTATTTCTTGAGCAGCGGCTGCAAGAAGAGAAGGCAATCCTGTTTGACTCCGAAAAGCAGTTCAGCCAATTCGCCAGCAATACAATGGCTCTCAATATACCCGAGCAAACTAAACTGACGGTGGAGGCAGCGGCGAAACTGCAGGGAGAACTCATCGCCGCGCGCGCACAACTTGACGGGTTGTTGCAGGTATATACTGCGGATAACTACCGCATCAGGGCGCTGCGGGCCCATGTTTCGGAGCTGGAACGGGAACTTGGAAAGATCAATGCGGGTCCTCAGGAGACCGGGAGTGCTCAAGATCCAACCAATCCATATCCATCCGTTAAAAGTCTACCAACGCTAGGCGTACAGTGGGTCGAGTACTATCGAAATACCAAGATCCATGAAACGGTATTCGAGCTGCTCACGCAACAGTTTGAATTGGCCAAGATTCAGGAGGCGAAGGAGATACCGACGGTAAAGGTTCTGGATACGCCTTCGACTCCGGAAGAGCGTTATCCACGGCCGTGGGTGATCATTTTCTTGGGCTCAATTTTCGGGGTCGTTATCGGTTCATTGGCAGTCTGGCTCCGGGATATGTGGCACTTTTGGAGCCCTGAAGACCACCGACGAGCCTTTCTGGTGCGGGCAGCCTATGGCACGCGATCAGCGTTGATGCGGCGCGCACGCTGGAGTCGGGGCAATCGCAGCGAAGGGAACCTGTCCGAACAACATGATCTGGACGAAAAATACCCGGGGAGGAGGACCTAGTTGCCCACTTCAGAGGACGGCGCGGCGAGAGAGAAGGCAATTTCAAATATTAGTAACTCTTCGGATTATTTTCCGCAGGAGAACATCAGCCACAGAAATGGGCACTGGGGAGCCGGCCCAATTCATCCTGGAGGTCTTTTTTTCAAGCGCTTGACTGATCTGTGCCTTGCATCGGCGCTGTCGCTGGCGCTAGCGCCATTCATGCTGCTCATAGCCGTGGCGATCAAGCTGGATTCTCTCGGACCGATCCTCTACACCGCTCCACGAGTCGGCCGCAGGGGGCGGCGATTCCTTTGCTACAAATTTCGTACGATGATCGCAGACGCCAACCAACTT
>Ga0066903_100000977_pt1 | contig 19786 bp, 33 predicted proteins | sample PanSoiMetaGPlot1_FD_67491 | JGI IMG/M metagenome (GOLD analysis project Ga0066903, IMG submission 67491) | Tropical forest soil microbial communities from Panama analyzed to predict greenhouse gas emissions - Panama Soil - Plot 1 (version 2) | ecosystem: Environmental > Terrestrial > Soil >... | reverse complement strand
AAGTGACGCTTATAGCCGATACCCTGACCGCGTGCCGCTTTCGGCATCGAGACTACGCGGACGAGAGTAGTCCATCCCATCTCGTCCCGGAGCGCTACGTGATCGAGATACTGGTCTGGGTCGGTAACGAGGATTAGCCTCTGCTCCTGACCGAGCCAGGCTGGTATCGTCCGCTTGAGAATCTCGTACCGGCTTAGCGTCGGAATGTAGACGGTCATAGCTGGCCGATCCAGTACGCTATGACGACGATTACCGCGAGGAGGGCTAGCAGCCGTACCGCGCCGGTAAGGATTATGCCGAGAGTCCTATTCATTGCATATTCTCCCGGACGGTAACGGTGAAGCTACGTACGCCGCTATCTGTGAATACGCGGAGGAGCGTAGTCCGGTAGTTGATGATAAGGCCGGCCACGCTCTCCACCTCCTCTGGCTTAGCCGGTAGCTCCGGCCGCGTCTCGCCGGTAACGAGGTGGTGCTGAACGGACTGGGTAATCATTCTCTGAACGGCGTCCTGCCCGCGACGGCCTAGCCTCCGGCGAACGTGCTGACGATTGGTACTCATTGCCCATCCCTTCTAATGCCAGTGCGGAGCCGTCCCGGACGAGACGGCTCCGCGCTCGCGCCTATACGGCCGGAGGCCCAAAGCCTTCCGTACCGGCCTGGACGATCCAGACATCGTACGAGGAGAGGTCCGGAGCCGTATAGCTGAAGCGGTAGATACCGCTCGCGCTATAGACGGTACGGACGAGAGAGGAGTCAGTGACTCCGGCGTCGGTCATCCACTTTTCCTTGACCTCGCTCTTGGAGGTCCCGTTAGCGACTACGCGCGTACGGTCAAGGGAGTAGCCGACCCACGCCTTGGCGCCGGAGGAGTGCTTGGGAAGCAACTCCACCAGAGCGTCCGCGATAAGCCCGGCATCGTACTCGTTGATGTAGATGGCCGGGCCTTTCGACTTAGCGGCTAGCCGGTACCCGGTCAGGTACTCCTTGATAATTTCGCCGTAGGTCCTGGAGCCGGGATTTGATGCTGAGGTACGAGACATTTTCTCGCCTTTCTCGTTGGGATAGCCCTATTGTATACTGCTCGCCGTTACCGGACTATCCGGGCAACGTAGCGCTCTTTGTCGTCGCGCGCTACCTCTCGCGCGTAGATGATATGGTGGAGGTCTAGATGCTGGGTACCTCCGTACTTCCCATCGTGGGTACCGTCCGGGCCTCGCGCGCTCCATTCGGTACCGTAGCCAAATCCCAGATAGCCCATACGGGATTCACGCGGGTACTTCTGCGTACCTATCCGCGTCCGGATGACGTACTCGTGGCCTGGCCAGAGGTGAACGTTGCCTTCGGTAACGATAACCTCCGGAGCCTTATGGACGCGGCCGCAGGTATCGCAGCGTTCCGGGCCTATCGCCTGATGAGCGGTACCGGCCGCGAGGTCACCCATAGCTTCCTTGGCTAGCGCTAGCCGACTCTCTAGAGACGTAGCGGCCAGAGCGGGCTTGGTTAGCTCCTCCGCTAGCTCGCCTCTCGTCTGCCGTAGCCGTCGCCGGAGCCGCTGAACGTAGTCCGTAGCGGGCTCTAGAGGCTCCGTAGAGGCTACATAGCTCCGCCACGCTTCCCGGAGGACGGTAGGCCGGTTATCCGCGAGCCAGCGGAGTACAGTACCGGACGCCTCATCATCTAGACCGTCAATCCAGTCTAGGAGGTCGGCCGGGCCTTCGCTCCGCTTCCTCCGCGCGGCCATCCGTGCTTTCTCGTCAAGAGGAGGATAGCGGTGAAGCATTTCCTTATCCGTCGCGGCGTTGTCGTGATCGTCATTCATCGTAGTCCCACTTCCTTGAGTAGAGCGTTCCGGCCGGGTTCCCAGCGCGCTTCCTTGCGCTCCGGGTGCTTATCGTCATACCGCTTGTAACGGGCCTTGCCTTTAAGGCTGGTGTTATACCGGCTCTGCGCGGCTAGGTACCGCGCTCTCCGCTCGTTGTCGGTCAATTTCTCGCCTCTCGCCTGTTGCCTAGATACAAGAATACCCGCTAGGCTCCGTCTCCGGTAGTCCTAGCGGGTATCCGCTCGTTACGGCCTCGCCTAGTCGCGTCCTCCGGCGCGGCAGACCGGGCCGATACCTAGCGCGCGGCTAGTCTCGTCCGTAAGGTGCTTACCGCACTTGTAGCAACGGCCTAGCTCCTCCGCGAATCGCTTAGCGCAGACATCGGTACCCTCCGCGACGATAACCGCGAGAGCCGCGAGCGCGGTAGAGCGGTGAATCCGCTCGTTTCCGCGTCCTCCGATTACCCGCTTGACGAAACGGATATTCGGGTTACGGGTACCTTCCGTTACGAACCAGAAGTCATAGTCGTTAGAGCCGGTAAGGCTCGCCGTCGCGTAGTACCCTCCGGGTACGAGGTCATACTTCGGAGCCGTCGCCTCCGGCTCTCCGGCCTTCCGCTCCGGGCACTTGCCGGAGAGGTGGCTGACGTTCCAGCCGGTACCGCTCTCGCGCCGGTCAATCCGGCCTTCGCCTTCCGCGACCTTAGCGCCGCAGAGGCAGCAGACTCCGGCGAATTTGTTCGGCCGGTAGTCCTCCGTAGCCGTCGCCGTCGCGCTCGCGGAGCCTACTCCGTAGCAAGCCCGGACCTCCGCGATAGTCCCGTGCTCATGACCCTTACCACACCGCATTTCGCGTCCTCTCGCCTTCGGCCGGGTACCTCGCCGGCCAACCGAAGGCAAGTCTACCCGACGCCAGCGCGCGTGGCTAGTCTCTGGGCAAACTTCCGCGCTGCTCCTCCGCGCGGCTCGCCTGCCCGGCCGCGTTGAGAAGTCCTCCGGTTAGGAGCCCTAGGGTAGCTCCTACGAATAGGCCGACTAGCAGCCATCCCCACCAGGGCATTCGTCTCTCCTCTCTTGTGGGCCCGGCCTAGAGCCGAATCCGTCACCTCCCTACGGAAGGCTTCCGGAGACTTAGCCCTAGGCCGGGTTAGTACGAGTATACGCCGCGCGCTAGCTAGAGAGCGGCGTCAGCACGACGCGGTAGGCCCGGTCACCCTTCCAGAGGGTAAATCCGGCCTCCGGCGCGGAGCTTCCGCGCCGCGTATAGAGCGCGGACGAGAGGACGTCATCCTCAGAGTACGGAGGTATAAGCTCCTCAGCCCACCAGTCGCGGACTACCGAGTGATTCACGTCATCCGCGAGCCGGTTAGCCGTCTCCGCTAGGTCGCGCTCCGCGTCCGTTAGCCGCGAGTCCGCGCCGCTCATCGCGCGCCTCCTAGAGCCCGCTCGATACGCTCCCACTCGGCATTGATCTCGTCCTGGCTCCGCTCGCCGGTACGCGGAAGGTCAAACCGGAAGTAAATCCGGACGGCGATATTGCCGTCAGGTCCGGGATGCCCGACGTGAATTCGGGTCATCTCCATCGTCGTGTTCTCCGGCCGGGTAAAGAATTCCACGACCTTCGCCGTTTCTTTCGCCGGCCAGACCACCACGTTCATGAATTCGCCTTCATGCTGAGCCCGGATAAACGGAACGGACTCGACATTGAAGCCATACTCGCGGAATATCCTCCGCGCTCCGGCCTCCGCGTTGTTTACGGTACGTCGCCTAGTCATCGCTAGCCTCTCTCGCCTCGCGCGGTACGGTACCGCGCGCCTAGGGCAAGTCTACCCTACGGCAACGCGCGTTGGCGAGAGCCTTGACCAGGGACTTTACGGCGTCGGCTGAGGCGAGGCAGCCGGCGAGCCCTGCGACGGCCTCCAGCCCGCTCCGTAGAGGTCGGAGGCAAGCGCTAGAGCGTCGTGGACCGGGCCGGGCTGCTGAGCCGCGTAGAGCCGGAGGGTATCCGGGCCTTTGACGTCCTCCTCCATCAAGACCATAACTCCGGGAGAGAGCGTGGTAGCAGTCCAGAGCTTTCCGCTCCGGTTAGCTAGGTACTGGACGGTAGGGTCGCAGTCCGGGCCGGTTACCGTAGCCATCAATTGCTGGGCGTCCGTCTCAAAGGCGCAGAACGGTGCCGCGCTAGGAGCTAGTTTATTGCCAATGATAAACGAGACGCCTACGATCACGATGATGATGATAATGATAGCGAGGCTGATGATGGTGATAAGCCGGACGCGAGCCCGGTAGTCCTTTGAGGCATGAGTCATTTCAGGACCAGCTCTGGGATGGCTATAGCTCCGAATAGGTACAAGGCCCAGATAGCTTCTATGACTACGCGGAGCCGGAACGAGCGAGCGGCGTGAGCCCGCTCATGAGCGGTAGGAGGTAGCTCCGGGCCTCTAAAGCGGGTAGAGGCCCGGAGCAACTTGCGCCAGCCGTTATGCCAGATCATCTGATGACCGGCAGGGACGGCCAGGAGGAATAGCGTAACGGCTAGCGCTCTCATGATGGCTCCTACTTGGCCTTCAGCGTCTTGCCGTCCGGGCCGAAGGCTAGCTCCACGCCGGAGGCTAGCCAGTCGGCCTCAGCCGTGATGGCCTCCTCGTCCGAAAGCGTAGTCGTGGCCGGCTCCGCGTACCTGGTCCAGGTATCCGGTACGGGCTCCGACTCCGCGCGGAGGATGGCCGCGTGAGCCCGGTAGTACCGGAGAGACGAGACGATGAGCGCGACGGCTCCGGCGACTATGACGGCTCCGGTGATAGCCACGACCATGACCTCAACGGTCTTGAGGATTACCTCGCGGTAGACATAGCAGACGATAGCGAAGGCAATCAAGACGCCTCCGGCCGCGAGAGCCGGAGAGCATTGAGTGGTATTCGCTCGCCTCCTCGTCCACTCCGCGTAACGATGTAGCATTGTCATCCCTTCCTGTTGGCTAGAGCGTACTCGTGGAGCCAGTTCTCATCATCAAAGAATCCCTGGACCCACTCCCTTTTGTTACCTCTACACATTAGTATACGCCCAGGGCCTTCCATACATTCTTCAGCCGGGTTACCTACCGTACGAGCGAATTGCTGAGGCAGGAATCCGGCCGCTCCGAAGGCATTGAAGGCATTCTTGAGCGGCTCTCCCCCAAACATCCGGCCGTCTAGGTCCTGGAACATCCACTCCTGGAATATCCGGGACTCGCGGCCCATTCTCATTAGCGGCCCAACTACCTCCGTCCATATTGGAGCCGTAGCTCCTAGGTCTTTCTTTTTGCTGTAGCTCTTGAAGGACGCGGCTAGGTCGTTGCCTTCATCGACCAGGACCCAGAGGTCATTAAGGTCGGCCCAGGTTAGCTCTCCGCTCTTGACGGACTTATACCGGCTCCGCATTATCCCGTATAGCTCATAGAACACCTGCCAGATCATATCCATATTATCCATCGGGTCATCGTAGATATGGACGCCTGGGATATCCCGGAGCATTGCGAAGCTGACTTGCTTAGTATCGATGCAGTATAGTTCGGCCTTTGGGTCGCGGTGAAGTATCTGCGCAGCCTTTACCTGAAAGCCGGTAGTCTTACCCGTACCTGGGCCAGCGAAACGGCAATGGAGCGGGAAGTCTCCGTTGTGGCTCGCGACGTACATCGTACGGTCGGCCCGGACGCCAACGCCTAGCTCGCGAGGCCCTAGAGCCTCAAGCTTGTCTAGGTAGTCGCGGAAGCGCACCACCTTGGGAAGTACGTGCTCCACAATAGGCGTCCATACGAGCGTACGAGGAGCCGCTGTAGTAGTCCAGGCAAATGATACCTTTCCCTTGTTATGCGAATTGATAATCTCCTCAATAACGTCTCTCGACTTCTGAAGAGCCGGGTAGGCGTCCGGTAGTACCATCCTGCCTTCATCCGGAGTTAGCGCCATCCGCGCGATTACCTCAGCCGATGAGCAGTCCATCTGCGCCGCGAGGAGCGGAGCGAGTGTAGCGGCCGGTACGCCGTCAAGTACGGGCCTAGCCTCTATCGCGAGCTTAGGCCGGGCTCCTAGGGTTGTGGTATCGGCCTCTAGGACGGCCTTAGCGCGGATGGTACGAGCCAGGGCAGGCCTAGATACTGGCCGTCGCCTCGCGGCTCTACGGCGAGCCCTACGGACGAGGAGGACGGCCCAGAGCGCAAGCCCTAGGATCACGGCTATTGTTATGAGCCGTACGGTAATCGCCGGCCACGCGACCATAGATGATAGGATGACGAGGATACAGAAGACAATCCCGTTGTTACGGAGAGCCCGCTGCCAGCGCCGCGAGCCGACATAATAAACCGCTCCGCGTCCTCCTCCGGCTATCCGGCTCCGGCCTACCTCGTCTCCGTAGCTACGGTCAGGATGCATATGCGCGCCGGTATGGAAGCGTACAAGTATCTTATGTATCTTTCCGGGACGGCCGGGATGGCGCCAGCCCATATACTCCTGGCCGTATCCGTTTACGACTGCGCTAAAGGCCCATATCGCATAGAGCCCAAACCATACGATAAACGGAATCCACCAGAGTACGTGGAGGAATCTAAGCCCGGCATCGATCATGCCTCACCGGCCTTCGGATGAGCCTTCCAGTAAATGTCCTGGAGCGGCTGGGGAATCCGGCCATAGTCACCTATCTCGTGGCCCTGCGCCTTTAGCCATTCCCGCATTCCAGCCTTCGGCCTCCGGGTACCCGTCGCCGTCCGGCGTCCGGAGGGTACGGACGCGGCCGGACGCTCGTGGCGAGCGCGGTGAGCCTCTAGGACTTCCGGAGGAGCTATGACGGCGTCGGCTACGGCCTCGCTCGCTACCGGCTCCGCTATCCGCTCGCGGGTGTTCTTGATCTTGACGGCCTGGGCCTGGAAGTCTGCGACCACGGTATTGGCGACAACAACTAGAGCCGCGCGCCTCGCCTTGGTGATATCCCGTAGCTGGCTAAGCGTAGAGAGCGGGAACAGGAGCCACGTCATTATGCCGAAAGATGGGAGCGGGCTGGGATAGGTAGAGCCCGCGCGAGCTAGGGCCTTCCGGCGTTCCCAGCGAATGTGCATCTCATAGACGAGCATCGCGCCTATCGGTAGTGCTGCCCAGAGGATTGCGGCCTTACGCGGCTCGTTATTGATCTGGGCATGGAGCGTCTGGAGGTACGCGGCTCCGAAGGCGAATAGCCGTACTACAAAGCGTGGAAAGCTACCGCTAAGCCCGGCTTGGGCGTAGTCTACCGACTTCCGCGCCGCGAATAGCGCGACTCCGTCAAAGCACGTGGAGAAAGCGATAGCTATGTACCACGGGACTCCTAGCCATATCCCTATGTAGAACAGGGAATAGGCCGACACGCCTAGGATGGGGACGAGTACCACGAGCCATAGGAAGCCGGAGACGACTACGGCGACGGCTCGCTTTATCGCGTTCATTAGAATCATCCCTTCATATTGTCTATGTCGTAAGCTGATTATAGGGCTACCGGCTCGCTATCGTCTATGTATCATTCCTTTCCGTTACATAACCTATGTCGCTACCGGCGACGATTACCGCGAGCTATCGCGTATGAGAGCCCGTATGGAGCCGGGTAGCTCGCGGAGCCGCGTCCTATCATCCTCCGTGAGCAGCGGCCAGTAGGCCGGGTTACGGCGTAGCGAGCCGATGGCCTCATAGGCCTGGGCAACGAGCCCGCTCGCGGAGTAGTCCGTCTGGTCCTGATCGGAGTAGCGTCCGCGCCTCGCCTTATGGCCGGCCTCCTCCACATTTTCCTCAGCGGACTCCCTGACCTCCTCAGAGGTATATATGGTGTTGAAATTAGGGAGAGCAGATGCGCCTCCGGAAACCACTAGTTTCCGACCTACCATATCCCAGCAGTTGAACATATAGCGGACGTGAGTATGGGATTTGCCTATCTCTCCGGCGAGCGCGCGGCGTGACTTCCCGTCCGTAATCTCTGCCCAGATAAGCTCTGCGGCCTTCCATCGGTGCTCACTAGTCTTAGCGTCATCGCGGTCGGCTATTGCCTCGTGACGCTTTATCTCGGCTACTCTGTCCAAGATGACCTCCGGAAACTAGCGTTTCCGCTATTATAGCCCTATGACTATAGCTCCAATAGAGACAGAATACGGAGGTTACCGCTTCCGCTCGCGGCTAGAGGCGAGATGGGCGGTATTCTTTGACGTCTGCGATATTGACTGGGACTATGAGGTTCAGGGTTACGAGATACGGACGAGACGCGGCCGGACAAAGTACCTACCGGACTTCTGGCTTCATTGCGGCCAATGGGCTGAGGTTAAGGGATTCCTAGACCTCGCCGGAATGCGCCGGCTTCACTTTATTGCGTCGGCTCTCGCGGTTTGCGGTGAAGGTAATGACCTCGCGGTATTCGGAGACGTTCCACGGCCTCGCTCTGCGCTCTGGCCTGTCCAGCTTCATCACCACGGGAAGCTCTGGGCCGTACCGTGGGAGCCGCAGGCCGTAGGATGCCCGCTAGAACGGCCTAGGGTCGCCGTAGAGGCGACGGAGGAGATGGCCGCCCATCTTACGTCCGGCTTCCCGTTCGGGCATCCGGACTGGGCTCTAGACGGCCTAGAGCGAGCCCGTAAGGCTAGGTTTGAGTGGGGAGAGTCCGGCTAGGGCCTAGAGCGTCCGCAGCGAGCGCAATGAAGGCCCGTTTGCTTTGAGCAGTTATGCCACCGGCAGCGAGCAAATAGGCCGCAGCCGCTAAACGTCGCCGTCCGCGTATCCCCGCATTTCTCGCAACGCTGCGCTTGCTTGCCATGATTAGCCCGGCCTCTATCGCGCCAATCGTGAAAGATAAAGCAACGGCCGACTTTCTTAATCCGGACGCGGCTACAGCGTGAGCATCGCTGCTGCTGCTTGCCTAGTTTCTTACGGCCGGTATTAAGCCAACGGCCGTTACACCGTCCCTGTAGGAATCCCTTTGAGTGGGCCATCAGAGCACTCCTACCGCGAGGAGGAAGGCTAGGGCCTCAAACGGGCCGTACATAGCCCATAGGTAAGCGGCCGGTAGAGCCCATCCGTAAGCGATCATACACATATCAAAGTACGTCATCGAAACTTCCTCGCTAGTCGCCGGAGCCTCCGGCCTATCCGTCGCTTGATCCGATTAGCCGCTATAGACGCGGCTACTCCTAGGCCAAAGCCCAGGAGTAGCGCGGTAGCGGTTAGGGAGGTCACCGTTGGTCCTCAAAGTAGGTCCGGAAGGCTCCGTTGGTCCGGCAGCTCTCGTCTCCGGCGAGGATAAGGTCAATGACCTCCATCGCGAGGTAGGCATCGGCCTTATAGCCATCTCCGCTCTCATCGTTCTGGGCCTTGGTCTGCTCATCCACGACGTAAGCGATCATTTCGAGTTTCTTAGCGTCGGTCCACATCGTCTCGCCTTTCGTTCGCCTAAGACAAGACTACGCCGCAGGGCTCCGGGAGGGAAGCCCTACGGCGTAGTAACTTCTGACGTTTTTAGAGGCCGACCTTACCCACGGCGTAGGTCGCCTGGGCCGTCGTGAACTTCTCATAGACCAGCTGGTCAATGAGGCCCTGACGGCTAAAGCCCTGGCCGTCGCTAACGTAGCCTTTCGCGGAGGCGACGGCCTGAGCGTTCCAGTCCGCGCCGGAGTGATCAGCGGCCCACGTCGCGTCGGCCGGGCTGAACTTCTCATACTCCAGCTGGCCGATCAGGCCGTCGTGGCTGAAGCCCTGGCCATCGGAGAGGTATCCCTGAGCCGAATCGAGAGCCTGCTGCTGGGAGCCCGTAGGAGCCGGAGCGGCCGGAGCCGTAGGAGCGGCCGGAGCCGGAGCCGACGTAGCCGGAGCGGGCTCCGTAGTCGCCGGAGGAGCCGACGTAGCCGGAGGAGTCAGGACTACCGGAGCGGGCTTAGCCGCTCCGCTCGCGGCGTTGATGATAACGATAAGCGCGATAAGCGCGCCAACGCTAGCCATGATCCAGCGGAGCCAGTGACGCCGCTTCCTAGGGGTGGGGTTGATCTCGTTCATTTTCTCGCCTTTCACTGCGATAGGGACTTACCGGACGGCAAGCCTATCCGGTAGCGAGTGAAATAGCTAATCCGCTCGCTACCGGGTAGGCCAGCCGTCTCTCAGCAGAGCCGGCAGCCTAGGTCGGCTCCGTCTCCGGCCCGGTGAGCCGGTACCTCGCGCGGCTCCGGTACGAGGCCGGAGCGGGTAACCGGGAGGACTTCCGCCAGACGCCGGTAGCGGATGTTGACGACAACGTCGCCAAACTCCTCCGGGATATCGCGATTGATGTAGGCTCCGCGATAGCGGGTATCCTCCATACGGAAGTCCTTGCCGGCTAGCCAGTCAGCTAGGACGGCCTCCGGCGTCTCGTAATCCCGGCCGTAGGCTGGTACCGCGCTAATGTAGATTGTCGTCATAGCTCGCCTTCCTTGACGAATAGTCGCCGGATATCCTCCGGTAGGTCCTTGAACCAGACCTCCGCATAGATTATACCGCTTTCCTTGTACGTAACGATAACCTTTGGGAATGTTCCTTTTGGAGTGGTTATCTCGACTAGCCTGATGTTCATCAGGAAGTCCTTGCCTCCGATGTTCCGCGTACCGACGCGGTTACGGCTCGCCATCCTCGCCTCTCTCGCCTTGACCTACGCGAGAGTAACGCCGGAGCGGCCGGGTTGATTCCGTGGGCTCCGCGCTGGCGTACGGGCCGTAGAGACGCTAAAGGCCCGGAGGGTACCGGGCCTAGGGACGAAAGAGGCCCGGAGCGTCTAGGACGCTACCGGGCCTCGCGCGGCCGGGCTTACTTCGCCTTGTCGCGCTCCGCGATACGGGCCTTACCGCGAATCCAGCCATCCGTAACCGGCTCCGGGAATCCGTTAGCCGGCCACCAGAGGTCGCCGGTAGGGCACCAGTGAAGCCAGTACGCGATATCGGCTTTCTCCGCGTCGGAGAGTCCGGCGAATCGCTCCGTCACCAGCGTCACGACCTCGCGAGCGAGAGCCCGCTTAGCCTCGCTCCGCGAGAGCGTACCGGAGCCGTTAGCGTCGGCCTTCGGAGGAGCCGTCTCGGCAGCCTTCCGGCCGCGCGTAGCGGGCTTAGGCGTCTCCGTCGCCGGAGCGGTAGCCGTCGCCTTCCGCGTCCGGGTAGCGGGCTTAGGCGTCTCCGTCGCCGGAGCGGTAGCCTTCCGCGAGCGGGTAACGGGCTTGGCCGGCTCCGGAGTCGCCGGAGCGTCCGGGACGGCAGCGAGCTTCCGCGTCCGTCGCGCCGGAGGAGTCTTGGTCGCGGGCTCCGCGTCGGCCTTCGCCGGAGCGTCGGCCTTCGCCTTCCGCGTACGCGGAGCGGGCTTGCCCACCGGAGGCTCCTCGTCCGGGTTACGGGTAACTCCGGCGAGGAGCCGCTTAGCGGCAATCTCGTCCGCGCTCTCGCTCGGTACCGCGTCCGCGAGGAGCTTAGCGTGAGTGCTCGCCGCAGCGGAGCGGTTAGAAAGCTCCGGGCCGTCGTATCCGTGCTCCTCGCGGAGGTGGCCGTTGAACTCGTCCATCGGCTTGCGCATCCACGCGCGCAGGTGAGCCGTAACTTCGGCCGTCGTCATCGTCTTGCTGTCCATCATCTCTCGCCTCTCGCCTTCGGCCGGTACGTCCGGGCCGTTACCGCCAACGATACCCGACGCCGGCACCGCTTGGCTACCTTGATCCTGAACTTTCTCGGTACCGGGCTCCGCCATCTCCGGAAGCCCGGCCGCGCAGGGCTTGACCGTGAACTCAGAGCGCCATGCCCACCAGACCTCCTCTAGGGACGAGTACGGAGAGCCGTCATAGACATTCTCCTCATCGATACATTCCCAGTAAACCGCGTAGAGGTCAGCTAGCGTCTCCGCGTCCATCGTCAGCGCTTCCGCGAGCCGGTACGGCCGGTTACGCCGCTTGAGGTCGGCGCAGCCGGCCTTATGAACTTCCTCGTTTCCCTTGTAGTCCTTGACTACGGTGATCTTCACGTCTCTCGCCTTCCGCTTGTTCGCCTAGGCCAAGCTTACCCGCGCGGCCGGATGATGGCTAGATGCGAAGAGAGCCCGGCCGGAGCCGGGCTCTCCTCGCTCGCGCGCCTACCGGTGAGCAAGCACGGCCGGTAGGTTCCGTACCGGGTAGGTTCCGGAGTCCGTCCGGACGGCGACTAGGTAGCCGCTCGTGTCCTTGCCCCAGGCGCGGATAACCTCGCCGTTCTGAACGGCTACGCCGCTCGCGGGAAGCCAGCGGGTTGCCCACGCGGTCTCAGTCGTCTCGTTCATCGTCTCGCCTTCCTAGAAGTTTCCGAGTATCGCGGCAATCGCCTGCCGCTTAGTAAGAGTCTCCGCGTCAACGCCGCAGAGGTCCGCAGCCTCGCGGAGGATACGGAGCCCGTACGCGGCTAGCGCGCTCTCGCGCTCGCCTTCCGGTAGCCGGTAGAGCGCGGTCAGGAGGTCATCACCCGTCCGCGCCGGAGCCGGAGCGGGCTCCGTAACCGGAGCCGGAACGTCGTGAACGCTCGCGCCTACTCCTCGGAAGCACCAGTTACAACGGCCCGGTACCGTGCTCCGCTCGTACTCGTGCGGAGCGTCCGGGCTAACATACGGCTGGCCTAGCGTCATTTCCTCGCCTCTCGTTCGCTTGCCTACGGCAAGCTTACCCGCGCGGCCGGAGGATGGCTAGGTTTTGACGAAACTTTCTAGGTGTTGAGTACCGCGTCCGCGTACGTAAGATCAGTCAGGACCTTCCGGAGCCACGCCGCGCAGGTAGCGTCCGGCTCGCCGTAGGCTCCGATCAGCCAAGCTACGTCGCGGAGGTTATGGATTAGGACGAGGTTAGGGTCACGCTCGTATACCTCCGGGACGTACCGCGAGTCAAGCTCTCGCTCGCGTACGGAGCGCCACGGCTCCGGTAGCTCGCGGTGAGCGTCCCAGGTCAGCTCCTCCGCTCCGGGTACGGACGGGTAGAACGGGACTTCAGCCGGCCCACGCCGCGCGTAGGTAAACCGGCCTTTCAGCACCATCTCGTCAAACTTCCGCGTACCGAGATAGTGAATCGTATCAGCCTCGCCTAGTACCTCGCGGACTCCGGCGAGTAGAGCCGTCTCGTTACCGATTGACTCTAGGATCGTGATACGGCCTCGCGTACCGATACCAACCATAAAGGCCGACCACCGACGCCGGAGCGGCGTACCGTCCGGGAAGGCCCACGAGCAGGGCACCTTCCGCGTCTCAATGTCCAGGTACGCTACCTGGTCGCCTAGGTACTTGCCGGGTACCTCTACGGTCCACGGCATATAAGTTTCCTCTACCATCTCTCTACCCCATCTCGCTAGCCTTACCCGAGTGTACCGCGTCAGCCGGACGGCCGGAGGCCGTATAGCTAAACCGGCTCGCGCGGTTACGGAGCTACTGACGGATCAGCTGGGTGACCAGCAGGAGATTCCGCTCCACGATGCCGATGAGATAGTTAGCTCCGATATCGAAAGCCCAGCCTTCCAGGCTATTGGCGTAATACGGATTGGAGAATAGGTTACGCCACGTCTCCTCGCAGAACGGGTGCTTATGGTTTAGGTCCTGGGCGTAGCACTGAGCGTTGTAGTACGGGACTCCGATATTGGCGTGGCCTCCGGGACGGAGTACCCGCTGGAATTCCCGGAGCGTCCATATTGGGTCATCTAGGTGCTCTAGGAAATGGAGAGCGTAGATGGCGGAGAAATAGCCGTCATCGTACGGTAGGGCCTCGCGCCTATCCGCGTCCCATTCCGGGAGGTCTAGGTGCTCCGCGCCCATAATGTACTTCTTGCCGTGGCCGATATTGAGAACTGGTCCGTCTGGGTCAGGTAGCCATTCCGGAGCTTCTGAGCGGTCGGCCGTAATCCGGAACATCTCGACCAGATTGGTGGGCTGGCGCCAGTGATGAGACATTTTGTTTCCTTTCGTAGTCGCCTAGCTCTATCCTACCGGAAAGCAAAACGGGCATAAGGGAGGCCCGGCCAGCCGGGATGGAAGCTGACCGGACCTCGCTTATGACCCGCTCGCGGAGGAGCTAGCTAGCGGCCGGAGCCGGGCTATCGGCCGGGCAGCCGTATTCGCATGGCTTCGGCACGCGGATGCCGCGCGGAGCGACCCATCCGGTAGCGTTGACCGACAGGCCCCAGTCGAGAGGAGCGGGAAGGCCAGCGAAGTTGGCGTTGATATCCGCGCTCGCCTGGGCGTCGGTCAGGCCGACCGGAAGCGAGCACTGGAATCGCCAGGTTGGGAACGAAATGACGCCGTCCACGGAATAGAGCCCGGCACCCTCGTCATTGCGGTAGATACCCGTTCCGGTACGCGGAAGGATGAACCACGGGAGGTCGCGCTGGTCCACGACGATGGAGCAGGTACCACGGTCCACCGTTCCGGCGAGCGGCTGGGAATGGACCAGGACGGAGCCGAACAGCGCGGCCAGCCGGTCCAGCGTCGGAGAGAGCGTAAAGTCACGCCCACGGAGGCCGAACACGAATGGGCTAAAGCGGATAGGCCCGGTAGCGGTAACGAGGCCGTCACGGACCAGGTTGGTGTCGGTGAATCCGAAGTCCTCCTGCTGAATCCCACGGCAGAGCGCGAGGTCCGCGAGGAGCGTACGCTGGTCGGCCGGGAGAGGTAGCGGCGTACCGTCGCGCCCGATAAGCGGGCACGGATTGACCGGAGGCGGCGTGGGGCACGGGTTGATGCCCAGGCTGAAGGACGGAGCCGCTCCGTCGTTGTTCGGTGTGACGTACGGCGTAGGCGTCGGACAGTCGGTTGATGTCGGCTCCGGATTGGGATAACCGCCAGCCGGGCTCGCCACTGCGGCCGTAGCCGGAATGAGCGTCCCAGCCAGCAGCGCGCCGGTAGCGAATAGGCCAATGGCCCACTTGCGAATGGACATTTGCGTCCTCTCGTCTCCAGGGGACTTGTTCCCCACCTACATTAGAGGACGCTAAAGGTAAGCTCCGGGTTTACCGAGTTTATCAAATCGTAATAAACCGCTACCCTACGCCGTTGGCCGGATACGGCCATAGCTCAATAGCAAAATCCCAGTTCTCACGGGCTCGCCGGAGCGCGATTATGGCGTGCTTAGTAGCGGCGCGGATATGATCAGAACCTTCCACGTACATACCATATCGCTTCAGCTTATCGTCCGTAGTCGCCTTAGAGCCGAATGCTAGCGTCCTTGACTGGAAATGAACGGTAGCGTCACCCAGCTTATGCTGGAACTGGAGTAGGCTAAGCATCGCGCCTAGCCTTACCGGGCTGAGCGTCTCCTCGTCCGTTGACTTAAAGTCCGGATTCTGGTCCCAGCCTTCACAGATGATCGCCGGCCCAGTCCTGTAGTCGAGTCCCTGTGTTACGCGAGCTAGCTCCGCTATCGCGGTAGCCTGGACGGGCTCCGGCCCGGTAAACTCGCCATAATCCCACTCGGTAATCTCACTAGCCGCGTCTCCGAATATACAGAGCCGTGGGACGGTAAGGATTACCCAGCCAGTAGTACCGCCAGGGTCAATGCCCATAACGTGGACGTACCTAGTCGTCATCTCGCCTCTCCTCTCGCCTTGGGAAATGAAACGGGCCGACCAGGTGGCTAGCTGACCTGGCCGGCCCAGCGCGCTTAGGCCCGGAGAGGCGAGGCTCCAGGCGGCATCGCCGCACGCAATTCCTAGTGTACCCGACGCTCCGGCCTCGCGTAAAGCCCGGTAAACGGCGAGCGTCTATCTCTAGAATGACGGGTTAACAGGAGAGTAGAATAGAGAGCCCGGCCGAAGGCGATTCGACCGGGCTCCCAATGTCCTCTGCGGCAGCACCCGAAAGGAACAATTACTATGGTATCGGATAATCGCCGTTCCGTAAAGCTCGTAATACCGGCCATAAAAGATGCGCAGAACCAGCGCGAGCTAGCGGAGATGCTTGCGGATAGCGGCTGGCCGGTAATTCCCTGGATAAAGACGCGGACTAAGATAGCTGCCCGGAAAGGCTTCAGCTTTAACGATTCCGATATCGCTGAAGATCACGACCGGATAGAATTGTGGCCACGCAAATGGCAAGCCGGGCTCGCTTGTTCCTGGCGTACCGGGCTAATTGTATTTGATATTGACTTCCCAGAGGAATTCCAGAAATGGGACGTATCCCGTGATATCCCGGATAGCGTCCGCGTCGGTACCGGACGGACTGGTGGGTATCATATCTATCTCGACTGCCGTCATCTGCGCGTTCCGGTCGGCCTAGATAACTGGCCCACTCAGGGAGATATACCCGGAGGCCAGCTGAAGACAAACGGGTTTGTAGCGGCTCCGGGCTCGTATCACCCGAACGGTAAGCGGTACGAGGCCCTAGACGCTCGTACGGCCGTGGCTCGCGGCTCGCTAGAGCTAGTCCGCGCGCTAGCGTCCTATCGTGGTACGGAGCGCGCTAGAGCCCGTCAGGCTGGATCAGCTGGCTCGGTGGAGTACCTCGCGGAGCTATACCGGGAAGCGATAAATGCTCCGCAGAATCAGCAGCACACGGCTATCCGTAATCTCATAAACGAATGGCAGCGTAATGGCTCGGATGAGCTTATCATAGCCGGGCTGTTTCCGCTGCTCATTGAGAACCTACGGTCATATGAGCGGACGGACCCATACGATACGAAAGGCTTGATGGAATATCTCAAGCATCGTCCTAACCGGCCGCGTCCGGTTTACGTAACGGCAGAAGAGCAGGCAGACCTCTCTGGGATAGAGCCGCGTCTATCGGCACCGCCTGAGGAACTGGAATTCTGGCAATCGCGTGACGACCTATCGCGCATTCAGGAATGGGCGCATGCCCAGATGGTATCGCCGTGGGCTCTGCTAGGCGAGGTAATAGCCGAAGTCCTAGCGCGCGTGCCGCCAACATTCGTACTACCGCGCATTGTCGGATCATACGGCTCGCTGAATATGCTCCTCGCGATAGTAGGCCCACCATCGGCTGGTAAATCAGCGGCGTCGGCCGTAGTCGATGATGCGCTAGATATCGATGAGCCGGATATTGACCTAATGCGGCCAGACCGGATTCCGCTAGGCTCCGGCGAAGGCCTAGTAAAGAATTACGTCCACAATTCGGCCGGCCAGACGGAACAGCACGCCCATACGTCAATTGCGACGTGCTATGAGATTGATACCTTTACCGCTCTCGTGGAGCGCGGAGGAGCTACGCTAACGGCTGAGCTACGCAAGATGTATAGCGGTGAGGACCTGGGATTTGGGTACGGTAATGCGCATAACCGGCTCGTGGTACGGAAGTTTGCTTATCGCGGTATCCTGGTGGCCGGCGTCCAGCCGGAGAGGTCCGGCGTGATCCTGAGTAATACGGGAAGTGGCTTTGCTCAGCGATGGATGCTCCTTGACGCTACCAACCCGTATGCTCCGGACGCGGAGCCGGAACGTCCGGAGCCGCTCAAATGGGCTCTACCGCGCTCGCTATACGAGATGGACCATGACGCTGGTAAACCACTAGAGATTATGGGTATCTGCGAATCAGCGGTTGAGGAGATTCGCGCGGCTAGGAGAATAGACAATAGAGGTCACGGCGATAACCTCCGCGCGCATTTCCTATTCACTCAGGAAAAATTCGCAGCCGGCCTCGCTATCCTAGGAATGCGTACTGAGATAACGGAGGATGACTGGAAGCTAGCCGCGTACGCGATGCTACGGTCGGAGGAGCTACGGCTACGCTGCGAGTCGGCTCTACGGAAAGCGGAGCACGCGACGGCCAGGAAAGCCGGATGGAGACGAGGCATAGAGGAGGTAGCAGCTGAGGAAACAAAGACACACGTATCGAACCGGAGGCTATGGAAGCTAGTCCTGAAGCATATTCCAGCGAAAGGACGGATATCACGCGGAGCGCTAGGCAAGAAAATGCCGCAGCATCGCGGAGAGCCGCTAAATACTGCGCTTTCGGAGCTAATAACGGCCGGACGTATCACCAAAGAAACGGAACCGTATAACGGACGAGATGTTGACTATTACAGCAGGGTAAAAAACATAGGGTAATTTACCCATCGAGCACTCGCCGGAGCGCGGGAAACTATATATATAACCCCATGTCAGATGAGAGATAATAGGGACGGACGGACGGGCAGCATAGGGAAAATACCCTATGCGGTTTACCCTATGTTTATCCCGGCAGAAACGAGGTGTTATTGTGAAGGTTCTAATCATAGACGGGCTCGCTCGCGGGCAGATAGTGGCATTCCCGGAGGAATCGGCTTACTGCCGTGTACTAGTACCACCTCCGGCCGATATCGGGCGCGCTCTCGCGTACCCGGACGAGGCCATTGATATGCGGCCGGTAGTATACCATATCCACAAGTTTCTCATACGGGCCGGAAGCGGTTATGTGCTGCTACGGCTAGGCTCTGAGAAAGCGGTAGAGGACGAGCAGATGGCGACTGATGCGCTATCGCTAATCCTATCGGCAGAAGCAAAAGAGATATCGGTTAGGGTGAGGGAGAACTATGATGTATGATGAGACGCTGCGGGCTCTCGCGAATCTCGACTGGCTCCAGGTACACCTGGACGCACGGCTGGACTTCCCGTCCGGAGCCGTCCTAGTCGATAACCGTCCCATGTTCCTCCTAGAGGATTTGTGCCTTGAAGGACTAACTCCGGCTACCCGTCCGGTCGTGGTCCGGATTCCTCAGCCGGAGGACTTCATCGGCAAGACGGTTACGGTAACGATGCGATTCCCGGAGGACACGATAGAGCGGATCAACGAGATATGCCTGAAAAGGCATCCCACGGACGGAGGAGCATAATGCCTGCGGCCCAGACGGCTCTACCGGAATCGCTTAAACGGCGTCCGCTCAATAGAGAGCCGCATAAACATGACCGGCTCTGCGTAAGCGTTAGCGGGCTCCGGTACTGCTGGTGTATGTGCCCGCAATGCTGGAGACGGGATAGCTCTAAATGCGTCTGCTCGCGATGCCGGTGCCGTAGCAATGGAATGTTATTCCGGGCCGGACTGCGGGCTGTGCTTTACCCGGACTAAACCGGAGCCGCTACTAGCGCATCAATGGCGTACGATGCTTAGCGAGGTCCGGCAATATGAGAGCAGCCAGGATATCGTGACATGGCGCGGACGCGAGGCGAGGCAGGGACTTCCTCCAGAGCGGCACGACAGAGCGGAGCGGAAAGGTCTATGATCACCATGGGCTTCCGCTCGCGGGCTCGATAGCGTATACTCGTCCGAAACGTATGGGCACGGAGGTCGGTAATGCCGTTGGGCTCGCGGCGTACGGTACCTTTGCCTGCGGGCTGGGGTGCGATATGCCGCACCATCCTAGTGCGCGACCCATATTGCCGTTATGGGGCATGCGGGATAGACGGCGAGCCGGTTATGGAATGCGGTGCCGCCTCTACGGAAGTTGATCATATAGGAGCGGCGTGGGACCATCGTCCGGAGGTACTGCGCGGTATATGCTCGCCACATCATCTAAAGCGTTCTAGTGCGCAGGGCAATGCGGCTAGGAGTCTCCTGCGCTCGCTTAGGTACCGGCCGCTAGAAAAACATCCGGGCTTCAGAAGGGAGTCGCCTACATGAAAAGGGACTCCTATCCAGGTGAAAGGTACTCCCCAATTGCTAAAGGACTTGGCGCTATGGGCGCTGCTGGTAGGGATGCTTATGCTAACCGCTTTGGGGTTGGATGCCTGGCGATAGCAATTCCCTCACGCTACGTAGGTACTTCCCTACGCGAGGCAAAGAGATACCCTCTGGGTGAAGAGATAGGCTCATTGTGTGATAAGGAATACCCTGCTGTTAGGGAGTCGCCTCAGGGACATTCCCTGGTTGGGGCTCTCCCGAATGGGGCTCTCTTTGGCGCATCGCCGGAGAGCCCGCGCGGGAAGGCTCCGGACGGAGAGCCCGCGCGGCTAGTGGGGGAGTACCCCCATGACGTCGCAGCAGGCCGAC
>Ga0066903_100000976_pt1 | contig 19790 bp, 17 predicted proteins | sample PanSoiMetaGPlot1_FD_67491 | JGI IMG/M metagenome (GOLD analysis project Ga0066903, IMG submission 67491) | Tropical forest soil microbial communities from Panama analyzed to predict greenhouse gas emissions - Panama Soil - Plot 1 (version 2) | ecosystem: Environmental > Terrestrial > Soil >... | reverse complement strand
CGTCAACGGGTTCTCTGTCGGCTTTACCTCGCAGCAGGCGGGCACGTTCATGCACGAGCTCGGTCACACTCTCAGCCTCGGCCACGGCGGCGCCGACACGATCAACAACAAGCCGAACTACCTCAGCGTGATGAACTACACCTTCCAGGCGTGCAGCGTGCCGGCCAGCGCCGGACATCTGCCCGGCGGGTGCGACTACTCGCGAATCCTGCTGCCAACGCTCGACGAAACCAACCTCGACGAGTGCCTCGGCATTCAGGGCGGACTGGGCTTCGGAAAAGTCGACTGGAACGCCAATGGCGTCTTCCAGGGCGTCTCTCAGTGCGGCCTCATCTTCTCGAACACGTTCGCCGACGTGAACAACGACGGCGTCTGCGTCAGTGCGGGGCCTGACAAGAACCTGGACACCAAGCCGGCCTTCGACGATGCGCAGAACGAGAGCTCAGTCAACGATGGCCCGAACCGTTTCTGCGACACGACAGCGAAGTCCGGCAGTGATGATGTTCAGAAGACCGCCGTCGGGTTCACGCCGACGCAGCCGGACCTTCTCAACGGCCACGAGGACTGGAACAACCTGAAGCCGAGCCTCATCGACGACAAGGTGAGCTGGATTTTCGTCGCCGGACAGGAGCCGGATCCGGACACGGTCAACCAGGCGCGCCGTCACACGAATGAGATGACAGCGCCGAACGTCGTGATGACAGAGACGGGGCCGGCGACCGGCAAGCCGGGCGACGTGCTGAACTACACCGTCGACATCAAGAGCATCGGGCGCGGGCCCGCGCTCTCCGCGGTACTCACGACGACGAGCCCGAGCGGCACGGCGCAGGCGGAGGACCTGGGCACCCTCGCTGTGGGATCGGAGATGACGCGCGCCACGGCGTTTACGGTACCGGCGAACGCATGTCCGGGCGACTTCATCGGCGCCGGCGCGTCGCTCGCGTTCAAGAACTTCGTCGGCGATGACCTGACGACGCTGTCGACCGTTCCTTTACAGATCCTCGACGTGGCGGCGCCGACCGTGACGCTCTCGCTCTCACCGAACGTGCTGCAGCCGCCGAATCACAAGTTCGTGGACGTGACCGCCACGATCACCGTCACGGACAACTGTGACAGCCATCCGACGGTGACGCTCGTGTCGATCACGAGCAACGAGCCCACCAACGGGAAAGAACCGGACATTCAGGGCGCCACGTTCGGCACCGACGATCGTGCGTTCTCGCTGCGCGCCGAACGCGACGGGAACGGCACAGGTCGAATCTACACCGTCACCTACCGCGTCACCGACAAGTCCGGCAACCAGACCGTCCGGAGCGCGACCGTCACGGTGCCGCACGACAACGGGAAGTAGCCTGACGGCCGCGTTTTCAGGACGCCAGTCCCCGTCGCCCTTCGACGTCGAAGGGCGACGGGCTGTCACCAGGTGAACGACCTCCACGAACACTGCGGACAGGGGCGATCACCGAGCGGGTGCCGATGGCGGGACGAGGCCGAGTTGTTCGAGCATCGATAGCCGGTCGAACATCAAGTCGAAGGCGACATGTTTGCCAGCCCGGAAACGGAGCACCTGGATGTAGGCGATCTCGACGGAGCGGCCGGTTGCCGGGATATCGCCCATCGGACCATGCAGGACGCCCTTATGCGTTCCGGTGAACGTACCCTCCTCAACGGCGACGTCGCCGACGATGTGAAGGTCGTGAACCTTGACATGTGCGTCAGGAAAAGCCTCGAACCAGCTGCCGTAGAATCCCACACAGGCCGCCTTTCCTTGCCCGCTCACCCCGCCCGGTGCGTGAAAGGCCACGTCCTCTGCGAGCACACCCGCGAACCCGTCGATATCGTGAGCGTTAAAGGTGTTCGTCCCAGCTTCGAAAGCCTCGCGTACGGTGATGGCCATGAGGAACCTCCTTCCCTCTTCATGAGAGACAGCCAGAGGTTCGCGCACGGCAACCGATCTCCGCTAGAGGGTAGACACCCGGGTTTTTTCTTCTGCAAGAACCTGCGCCAGCTGGCCTCGGCCTTCGATGCCGAGCTTGGTATACGCGCGGGAGAGGTGTCCCTCGACCGTCTTCAGTGTGACGTAGAGTTCCTGGGCAATCTCTCGATTGGAGTGGCCGTCGACAGCGAGCCGCACGATGCGGAGCTCGCTGGGGCTGAGCGCTTCGACGCCCGTACGCCAGTCGCGCCGCGGACGCGCACCGGTGGCTCTGAGCTCTTCGCGCACGCGGGCGGTCACGGGTCGGGCGCCGCAACGCGCGGCAAGGTCGAGCGCCTCGGCGAGCGGCTCGCGGGCCAGCGCACGCTGGCCGCCGCGGCGGAGGGCCGCGCCAAACTCGGCCAGCGAGTGAGCCAATTCGAGCCGCGCCGGCGACGTCCGAAGCGCCGCGACCGATTCGCGCATCAGCTCGAGGCCGCGTTCGGCCCCTTGCGTGAGCCCGGCAACGCGCAGGGCGATCCCGAGTGCGCGCGGTGTGCCGAACGCCCTGACGTCGGCAAGTTCGGCGTCGGCGATCTCGCGCGCCCGCTCGCGCTCACCAAGCCGCAGCAACGCCAACGCTGCACCCGCGCGCGCGTGCAGATACCCGACGTCTCGCATCTCAAGTCCCCAGACGTCGGGACTGAACATCGCGGCACATCGCTGAAAATCGGCGAGCGCCTCCGCCGGTCGGCCCTGGGCGAGCCGCAACCGCCCACGAGCCGCAGGGATCAGAACCGTGCCGACGCCCGGCGACCATCCTTCTTGTGGCAAGAGCGTGAGGACCGCCTCGCCCTCTTCGAATTCACCGGCCTCGACCGCCGCGTCGGCCAGCACGACCGCCGCAAAAGCGAGCCCGGGCGCAAAATCGCCTTCCTGCAGGACGCGGAGGGCGACTCGCGCAGCAGCATCGGCTTCGGGCAGCGCTCCCAGTCGCAGTTTGAGCAAGCCGAGCGTGCTGTATACGGCAATCAAACCGCGCGTACTACCCGAACGACGGACCTCGGCCAGCATCGGTCCGAGTGCGGCGTCCACGGCGTTGAACCGTTCGGCCGCCACTAGGCTCCAAAGAAGGGCGGCCCTCGTGTCCCAATTCTCCGCGCACGGTCCTGCCCGCGAAAGAGCGTCCTCCAGAGGAGCCGCTGCGACTTCCGCCGGCCGGCCGGCGAGCACCATCGCCATACCCCGCGCGACCGCGAGAGGCTCTACCGGGATTCCCGCGGGCGAATCGCGGGAGAGGCGCTCGAGCACCGGCGCGACCCGCGGCGCACACCGGGCGTCGTGAAGGCCACACACGACGAGCTCGCCCTCGAGGCGGGCCGCGAGGTCGGCGTCACCATCGCCAAGCTCTGATAACGCCTGTTCGATCACGCCGACGGCGTCCACCCATCGAAATAACGCCGCATGCACGTGGGCGACGTCGAGCGCGAGCTTGGCGCGCTGACATGGATCGGTCGACAGCCGGAGCGCCTCGCCCAGATGCACACAGGCCGTTTCGCGGCCCGCACTCGCCTCAGCGTGCGCCGCCTCGCGCAGCAGATCCATTCGCCCTGCGGGTGGCGGCGGCTCGCTCAACGCGCGCTCCAGCAGGCGCGACGCCGTCAGCGGTGCGCCGGACTTCATGGCCGCTCGCGCGGCGTCGCGGAGCCGGCTCGTGACCCAGGGATCGTCAGCCGGCTGCACGTCCATGAGATGTGCGGCGACTTGTCCTTCCGGAGCCCTGTCTACATAGAGCAGGTGCGCGGCCGAGCGGTGCGCAACGTCGCGCTCGTCACTATCCAGCGCTCCCTCCAGCGCGTCGCGTATGACGGGGTGAAGGAAAGCGGGAGGATGATCGCCCGCCAGCACATCAATGCTGACGAGAGCAGCCGCCAGTTGGACGGCCTCGTTCATCCCCACGCCAGCGATCGTCGCGGCATGGCGCAGCTGGCATCCGTCCCCGAGCACGGCGAGCGCCTGGGCGAAGCCAAGCGCCCGCGGATCGAGAGCTCGTACCCGGCTCACCAGGCGCAACGCGATCCCGTGTCGTCCATCGGCCAGCAGGTGCGCTGGATTGACGTCACCGAGAGAGGCCTCGCGATGGCGGGCGAGCCGCAGCAGCTCCGTGACGTAGAAGGGATTGCCGCCGGTGGCCCTCCAGACGGCCGCGGACTGTTCGCGGCTCGCCCTGTCGCCGATCACAGTGCGAACGATCGCGGCGACGCCGTCTTCGCTCAACACCGCAGGACGAACGACTGCCGATGCGCCCGTTCGCAGCGACAGCAGGAACGAGCGCCTCGCTCGTTTGTCACCTGGGCGAAGCGCGACAAGCAACACGAGGGGCAACCGCTCCAGCCGAGCCGCGAGATAGGCGAGCCAGCGGAGTGAAGCGTCATCCGCCCAGTGCGTGTCGTCTACCGAGAGCAGCAACGGCCGACGGCCCGCAAGGTTGACCGCCAGCCAGTACAGTCCGTGCAACACGGCAAATGACCTGTCGTCGGCCAGCCCGTCGACCCGATCGCCCAACAGCAAGGAACGAACGACATCAGCCTGTCCTGCCAGCAACGTTTCGCGCTCGGCCACCTCCGCACCGACGAGGCGCCGTTCGAACAGCTGACGCACGATGCCAAAAGCGAAATCAACCTCCAGCTCCGATCCGCGAGAACGCAACGTCTCGTAACCGAGCTCTTCTGCGCGCAGGCACGCCGCGTCCACCAGCGAGGTCTTGCCAATACCGGCTCCGCCCTCGAACAGGAGCACCCCGCCCCCGCTTTGCAGCAGCGCTTCAATCGCCGCCAGTTCGGGCTCCCGCTCTACCAACTTCAGCACGCGAATCATGATATGCCGCGGGCGACGGGATACACGTTATTCGATACAATCGGTGGCGGAACGAGGTTCTGCCATGCGTCGAGCCTTGATCGCGTTCTCGCTGCTGCTGTCCGCCACCCCGCTCGTCGCTCACCACAACATCGCGCAGTTGTACGACACGGACACGCCGGTTCCGCTCAACGGCGTCGTCACCGCTGTGGAGTGGAGGAATCCACACGTGTTCGTGTTCGTCGATGTGAAAGGCGAGGCCGGGAGCCTCGTGAACTGGAAGGTGGAGTGGCTCCCTGCAATGGTCGTGTTCCGAGAAGGTTTCACCAAAGACTCCCTGCGTGTCGGCGACGCGATCGCCATGACGGCCTGCGTCGCGAAGGACGGCTCACACACCGCCGCCGCGCAGTTTGTCACCGTTCCGAGCGCATTCGAAAACCATCGCATCGGCCTGTGCAAGTCAGGATCGCAGTAATCGTCGTCGTCGTGCTCGGCGCGCTGGCAACCGGGCAGTCGAAGCCCGCCGGCGTCGCGATCGCGGTCGAGACGAAGATGGCCGCGCCGGCGTGGGCCGTGCTCGAGCGCCGCGTGCTCGACGAGGCCGCCCCTGCGATGGCGGAGTTCTACCGCAAGTACTACGACGACCGCGGCTACGTGCAGTGTGTGCTTCGTTGGGGGGCCGACGATGGACCCGACGATGCGTTCGAGAACTTCGCGGGGTGGCCGGAATTCCACGCGCTCGGCGGCAGCGACGAAACCCTCCGCCTGTACCGCAAAGGCCTCGAGGGCATGATTCAGCAATACACCGCGGCGCGGACGACCGAGGTTCCCGCCGGCCGCGGGGGCATGTACTACAAGGAGTTCAGCGCGCAGTCCGACTGGATGCACCACGGTGAAGGCCTCCGCGTCTTCAACCGCATGGGCCTCTCGGTGCCGGACGACCCGACGTATCAGGGCAGGGTGCGCCGTTTTGCGGGCCTCTACATGAATGAGGATCCCGAGGCGCCGAACTACGACCCGCAGCACAGGCTGATTCGCAGCCTGATCAACGGCAGCCGCGGTCCGATGTTGCGCAAGGCCACGGCCATCGACTGGGTCGGCGATCCGTTCGACGTTCGGAACTTCGCGCTCGGTCACAGCGAGCGCAGCTTCGACGAGATGCTCGCACACTATGAGGAGTACGGGGACGTCGTCGGCGATTCGTTTCTGAACCTCGTCGCCACGACGCTGCCGCTGAACGCGTATCTGGCGACAGGCGACGTCAAGTACAAGAGGTGGATCGTCGAGTACATGGACGCCTGGCTGGACCGCATGAAGCGGAACGGCGGGATTATTCCGAGCTTCGTCGATCTCGACGGCACGATTGGCGGCGTGGCGGGGAAGTGGTGGGGAAACGCGTACGGCTGGGGATTCAGCCCGGTCAATCCGGTGACCGGACGCCGCGAGAACCGCAATCGCATTCCTCGTGCGGTGGTGGGCTTCAACAACGCGCTGTGGGCCACGGGCGATCAGCAATACGTCGACGCGTGGCGGAACATGATCGGCGCGGTGAATGCCCACGCCGCTCTCGTGAATGGGCGCATGCAGTATCCGACGATGTACGGCTCCGACGGGTGGTACGGCTGGCAGCCGCAGCCGTGGAATGTCGGCGCGCTCGAGGTCTGGTACTGGTCGATGAAGCCTGGCGATCTGGAACGCGTCGGGAAGGATCCCTGGATCGCGTATCTGCACGGGCAGAACCCGACCTATCCGGAGACGGCGTTGCAGCGCGATCTGCAAGCCGTCCAGTCGCGGCTTGCGCGGGTCCACGCCGATATGACGACGGCGTCGCAGCGCCTCGCCGACAACATGATGGACAACAACCCGGTCGCGGTCGACGCGCTGATCCGCCTGACGCTCGGCGGCCTGCCGCCAGGGCGCGACGGCGGCCTGCTGAACGCCCGGCTGCGTTACTTCGACCCGGCTCGCAGGCGTGCCGGTCTTCCTGAAGACGTCGGCGCGCTCGTGTCCGAGATGACCGACACGCGCACCGTCGTGACGCTCGTGAACCTGAACGCGACCACGCCCCGGTCGGTCGTCGTGCAGGGCGGCGGGTACGGCGAGCACCGCATCGAGTCCGTTCAGGTGAACGGCAGAAGGGTCGCCGGCGACGGTCCGCACCTCACGGTCGAACTCGCCGCTGGCGCCGGGGCCAGCCTCACGTTCACGATGAAGCGGTATGCGGAGAAGCCGACGCAGGCATTTCCTCAACGAGTTCGATAGAGCGCTCGACCAGACTTTGCGAAAGGATGCGCTGTGACGACGCTGCGGTTTTTCCTGGCGGTCGCGATCCTTGCCGCTCAGGATGCCGCCTCGCCCCGCGCCGCCGTGGACGACCTGCTGACAGCCGATCGGATGTTCGCTGCCGGCGCCGCCACCCGGCCAGCAGCTGTCGGCGTCTCGGCCGCGTTCGCCGACGATGTCGTGATGCTGGTGCCGGGCACTGGATTCGCGCGTGGCAAGGCGAGGGCAGTCGACGCGCTGAACGCGATCCCGGACGTCGTCAACGGCAAGGCCGAGTGGGCCCCGATCCGAGGAGGCGTATCGGGCGACGGCCGTCACGGCTTCACGGTCGGATACGGCACGCTTACGCGGCAGGACGCCGTGCGCGTGCCGTTCAAGTATGTCGCCTACTGGATCAGGCAAACGCAGGGCTGGCGCGTGGCGGTCTACAAGCGCGTGCGGAGCGCTGAGGGACCCGACCGGTCAGAATTGCCGCCGGCGCTGCCGGCCCGCATCTCCCCTGTCTCGACTGACCCCACGTTGCTCGCCCGATACACGGTGAGCCTCGACGCGGCCGAACGCGCCTTCTCGGACGAGGCGCAGACGATCGGTCTCGGTCCCGCGTTCGCGAAACACGGAAGCGCCGACGCGGTGAACGTGGGCCCCGCCATGCAGCCGTCGTTCGTCGTCGGCGCCGAGGCTATCGGCCGCACGATCGGCGAGGGCTCGCCGGAGCCGCGTAGCCCGCTGTGGTGGGCGCCCGACGACGTCATTGTCGCGTCGAGCGGCGACCTGGGCGTCACCATCGGCAGAATCCGGCGGAACGAGTTTCCACCGCCTGGCCAGCCCGCGACGATTCCATTCATCACGGTCTGGCGTCGCGCGACGGTGGCCGACCCGTGGCGTTACGTGGCCGAATGAGAAACAGTTCGGGCCGGTTCTAGAGATCCCAGAACGCCCCGGCGAGACCCATCTCGGCGAAATGCGCTCTCAGTGCGGCCACTGACGGTCGCTGGTAGTCGAGCGCCATTTTCGTTCGGTAGATGGGGATGCTCAGCGTGATGACTTGTTGAATGGTCAGAACGGCGCCCCCGCCTGGTGTACCCGCCTGGCGCGACCATTCCGACTGATGTTCCGTCGAGCAGAAGAACACCATCGTGTTGGAGCACGAGAGGATGACGTCCTTCCACCATTGAGCCGCGGGCAACGCGAGAAAGACCACCGTCGTGACGGGAGAGGCATGGCCGACTGCTTGATCCGAGAGCTCGATGTCGATGGTCCGGCCGCAATGATGGCAGAACGACGTGATGGAGATGTCTTCCCGCAACATCACATGAAAGGCGATTGCGTCCCACGCGCAATTCGCAAAGTAGCGCTTTCGGTTGGCTGTCGCGGCGCAAAACGGTGTGACGATGGCGGAAAACGGATGCGCCATCAGTATCCGGTCCGTGCCGGGCAGAAGGACGAGCAGGCGCTGGGACTCGAGACTCAGGAGCAGCTGGCGGCATTCTTCCCGGGTCGCTGAAAACCCGGCCATCAATTCTTCGATGACCGGCGGCCGTTCCTTCGCGAGGCACCACTCGAAGATGAAGTATCGGAGCCGTCGCTCGTCGATCGGTGCTCTATTGTTCATGCAGATTCAACTTCTTCGCCACCGCTGGCCATCGTGGACTGGAGGCACAGAAGGGCCTGAACACGACGGGAAGCAGGACGATCCGCTCGCGCTGGTCGATCGCCTTCTCGACCCACGCCAGGGCTTCGTCTGTTTCTCCAGTCGTGAGATGGAACAACGCCAGTCCGATCGCGGTGCCTGGCGCCTCGCGGTCGATGAACCGCTCGAGCAACTGGTCAGCTCTGGGCGTGTCGCCGGTCCGGACATATATGCCGGCCAGCGTCCCGGCCACCACCGGAACCGGCGCCAACGCGAATGCATGCTCCGCATAGCGGCGGGCTTCAAGCCACCGAGCCTGCGCGATGTACACGGTAATGATCCAGTGGTGAGCCAGGATGCTGTCGGGCTCGATGTCGAGGATCTCGAGGCACTGCGCTTCGGCTTCCGCATGTCTGCCGGCTGCGAACAGGCAGGTCGCCCAGTGGACGCGGAACAGCAGGTTCAACGGGTCATCCTGGAGGGCGCGCTCGATTTCCGCAGCGGCTTCTTCGACGCGACCGAGTTGAAGGAGGTAGAAGGCGCCGTAGTGATCTCTCGCATAGGGAGCGATCGGTTGACGCGCCATCGCCAGACGGAACTCGCGCCCGGCTTCATGCCAGTCATAGTCGTAGCAGCTGGCTAGCAGCCCCAGCAACACATGCGCCTCCGGGAGCGCCGCATCGATGTCGAGCGCGCGGCGCGCCTCCGCCCGCGCAAGCCGCAGGGCGTCTTCCTCAGGCATGAGACCGAGAGTCATGGCGAGGAAGAAGTAATCGCCAATGGAGGAATGCGCCGGCGCGAAGGCCGGATCGAGCACGATCGCCTGATCGAGAAACTGCCGGCCACGTTCGATCGAGTCGGCCGTCATCTTGTACAGATGATGGCGACCCTTCAGGTAGGCTTCATACGCAGCAAAGTTCGGTGTGCGATGGCGGTGCGCGCCAGGCTTCTCCGACAGCCGGATCTGAAGCGCCCCGGCGATCGCGCGAGCGATGTCGTCCTGGATGGCGAAGATGTCCGTCAGATCGCGGTCGTACCGCTCGGACCACAGATGGTAACCGTCCGCCGCGTTGATCAACTGCGCCGTGACGCGGATCCGGTTGCCCGCCCGCCGCACGCTGCCTTCGAGAACGGTTCTGACGTGAAGGGCCGCCGCGATTCCTGTGATGTCCTGCTCCTTGCCCCTGAATGCGAACGCCGACGTCCGGGCGGTGATTTTCAAGCCCGGGATCTGTGCGAGCGCGTTGATGATTTCCTCGGACAGACCGTCGCTGAACCACTCGTGATCCTTGGCCGCGCTCATGTCGGCGAATGGCAGCACGGCAATCGACGGCGATTCGTCTATCGGCTTCGCGGATAACTGCTCCAGCGCGACCCGGACGTCGGTCATCGTCTGGAATCGCTGCGCGGGCTGTTTCTGCAGGCAGCGGCGCACGATACGATCGAGCCCGGGCGCCGCAGAGAGTGGCGGTGGATCGCCCAGCAGCACTGCGTTCAAAACCTGCGCGGTCGTCGCGCCGCCAAAGGCCCCGCTGCCGGACGCCATCTCGTACAGCACCGCGCCGAAACTGAAAATATCGGAGCGGGCGTCGAGTGGCTGACCTTCGACCTGCTCGGGGGGCATGTACGCCATCGTCCCGACGACCGTCCCCTCCATCGTGCGGGTGACGTCCGCGTCCGCGGCAACCAGCCTGGCGAGGCCGAAGTCCAGCAGCTTGGCAGCGCCCTTCCGCGTCACCATGACGTTAGCGGGCTTCAGATCGCGATGCAGGATGCCCCGGCTGTGTGCCTCTTCCAGCGCAGCCGCAATCTGCAGCGCCAGTCGCAGCGTCTCGTCTGGCGCGAGCGGCCCGCGGAGCGGGGCGCCGTCGATGTACTCCAGTACCAGATAATCCGGACCGACGTCGTGGATCTGGCAGACGTGCGGATGATTCAGCGCCGCAATTGCGCGGGCTTCCTGTCCGAAACGACTGGTGTGCGAAGCCCGGAGCCGCTTGATCGCGACGATGCGGTCGAGGCGCGTGTCGCGGGCTTTCCAGACCTCGCCCATGCCGCCGGCGCCGAGGGCGGACAGAATCTCGTAAGGCCCGAGCCGCAGCCCCGCCGCGAGTGACATGGCGCTTATTCTAACGGTCCGATGCCCACGTCGACCGGCGTGAGTTGGGCTACGATGAGGGGCCAGCCCTGTGATTGATGAGGGGAGCTCTCCGATGATCCGCAGTTTCACCCGCGTCGCCGTGTGCGCGGCGGCGCTGGCCAGCGGTGCGCTTGCGGCGCAGGACACCCAGCAGCCGACGTTCATCGCCAGCAACCGCACTGTCGCCGTCTACGCGACGGTGACCAACGCGCAGGGGCGTCTGGTCTCGAGCCTGACGCGCGACGACTTCGCGATCGACGACAACGGCAAGCGTCAGACGCTGACGCTCTTCTCCAACGACATCCAGCCGATCACCATCGTCATCCTGCTCGATCGCAGCGGCAGCATGAAGCCCAACTTCGATCTCGAGGTGCGCGCGGCCGAGGCCTTCGTCCAGGCGATGATGCCGGCCGACAAGGCGCGCATCGGCAGCTTCGCCACGCGCATCCAGGTGGATCCCGAGGACTTCACATCCGACCGCGACGCGCTCGTCAAGATCCTCCACTCCGAGATGCAGAACGACGGCCCGACGCCTCTCTGGAACGCCGTGAACACTGGCATCGACAAGCTGCTGCTCGAGCAAGGACGAAGGGTCGTGCTCGTGTTCACCGACGGCGTCGACATGCCGCTGAACTTCAACGGCCATAACAAGTCGCTGAAGGACGTGATGAAGCGCGCCGACGAGGAGAACATCATGGTCTACGCCATCGGCCTCGCCGGGCAGAACGGCATGCCGGGGGGCGGCGGTGGCGGCGATCCCCGCGGACGCGGCGCCGCGGGACCGTTCGGCGGCTTCGGCAGGGGGCCCGCCGGGACGGTGAGCAATCAGCCGGCGTTGGAAAAGCCGGACGAGGGATTGCCGAAGATTGCGGCGGCGACCGGCGGCGGCTATTTCGAGCTCACATCACCGCGCGACCTGGCGTCGACGTTCGCACGTGTCGCCGACGAACTGCATCACCAGTACGCGCTCGGCTTCACGCCGGAAAAGCTCGATGGCAAGATGCACGAGCTGACACTGCACCTGTCGAAGTCCGATCTGATGGGGCGAGCCCGCAAGCGCTATCTCGCGTCGAAAGTACTGGGACAGCCCGGCACGCCGTAGCGCCTCCGGTCTGTGAGGTTACGAAACCGACTCCAACGCCTTCCGGCGTCGCCAACAGATGACGGCCGCCGCGAAGTACACGACCGCGAGGCCGAGTCCAAATTCCGTCGTGACGTACTCAGTGGTGCGGCCGGGCACGGTCATACGGTCGAAGACGTCCTGGACGAACAGGTTGTGGCTGGCATGGAAGAGCACCGCGGTCCATACGCTCCCCGATCTGAGCCGAAGCCACGCGAGAACGAACGAGATCGCCACAAATGAGATCGCGAAGACAGTCAGGCCGAACCAGATGGGAGCCCGGCTGTGGTATCCAGCGAAGATGATGGCTGGCACGTGGAACAGCACCCATATCGATCCGCTCAGCAGTCCGACCAGGCGAAAGGGCACGGCCTTCGCGAGTTCTGGCACGAACAATCCTCGCCAGCCGAGCTCTTCGCCCAGCGCGAGCGCCGCTTCGATAAGAAAGCCAGCCGTCAAGGCGACCCCAATCGATCGCCAGAATGGGGTCACGCGCTCGATGCTGAAGCCACCGAGATGCGTCCCCCAGACGGTTCCATACACTGTCACACAGCCCACGACGGGAAGCAGATAACTCACGAGCAAGTACCGTGAGGGTCCCGGAGCCCATCCAAAGCCGCGAAGATTCCGTTGGGACAACAATCGCGTGATCAGAGCGGCCGCGCCTGGCGCCCACATGACGCCCGCCACTGCAAGGTCGGGGATGGCTCGCGTCGACGCAGCTGAGAGGATGAAGTAATACGGCGGAAGACAGAGCACGAGAGTGAGGGCCAGGAACGTGAGGATGTTCCATCTGGCGCTCACTCGGCGGGTCTGCTGCTAGCGCGGCGTCGCGACGGGATCCGTCGAGAAGCCCGCGCCGCCCGCGCCGTCCCAGTCTCGCTCGATGCCGTGGCCTCGCGCCGCGTCGCCGTGCATCGGCGTGACGTACCCGAGCAGACAGCCGTTCGATCCGTCCTTGAGCAGATGACAGCGCACTTTGATGGTGTCGCCCGGCCGTACGTCTTCGCGCTTGACGCCCACCTTGGTCAGACCTGTCGGTCCGGTCGCTTCGAGCGCCCACGTCGTGAGCTGTCCCGTGTTGTCCTTCACGTCGAGGTAGATCCAGGAGTGCGGCACCAGCAGGTGCACCTCCTTGACCGATCCCTCCATGGTGGTCCACTTGGTGAGATCGTAGTTGCCGTGCGAATGGTGCGCCCAGGCGGGCGATACCGCGTACACCCCGCACAGGACCGCAACGCTCGCCAATCTCATCAATCGAATCCGCATGACGCGTCCCTCACAAGACTCACCACTGGACGTCACGTGAACCTTCACCTGGCGCGCGGGGGCGGCGGTGCCGGAAACTTCCAGAGCTCCGAGTAGCCGGTCGTGTAGAACGAGCGATAGCGCAGCGGCCGGCCTTCCTCGTCCAGAAACAGCAGCGACTGCTGGAACAGCCCCGGCGCCGGCGCGCGCGCGGGCACGGTCGCTTCGAGCACGTACAGCCGCGTCCCGTGCCGGTGGATCTCGGCGAAGGTCCGCGATCCATCCGGGTTGGTGAGCTGCAGACGAAGCCCTTCCACCTGATCGACCACCGACCAGCCGAAGTGCGTCACCTTGGTGTTCCTCTGAAGGAACTGCCACGACGCGTAGACGATCGAGCCCTGGACGTCGGACCGCCAGTCGTTCTGACACGCATCGCCTTCGCCGCCGTCCTTCTTGCACTGCTCGACGCGTGCCGTGTGAATCTTCTCGGCGTCGGCGTAGTCGACGGCCGTGACGCTGTACCGGCTCTGGCCGTCGGCGGCGCTGTAGACATGCCCCGGCAGCTTGATGCCGAATTCGGTGGCGTAGGAGATGTCCTGCACCTTCGGCTCGCTCGGGAAATTCACGCCGAAGAGGTCGGCCTTGCTGGCGTACTGGATCCATTCCTCGGCGAACGAGGGGCGCGACATCGCGAGAGATATCGACGACAGGGCCGCCACCGCGAGTGACATCCGTCGCATGATCAGCTCCTTCTCGACATCCTCAGCAGCGACCCGCGCCGCTTCCTTCAGACCCGCCCTTGTCGCGGTAGACCTTGTGACAGTTCGCGCAGGCGTCGTTCAGTTTCTCGCTGACCTCGCCAAACGCCTCGTACGAGCGTGCCTGCGATGCGCGGTGCGCCAGCCGCCCGACGTCGGCCAGCGCCGCGACGTACTGTTTCCAGTCCGCGCGATCGAGCGGGACGGGCTTGCCGTTCTGACAGCGGCGTCCCGGCGTCAGCAGCAGCGCCGCGGTTTCCGTGATCGCAATCGCTGCCTGATCCACCGCGAGCCACCCCGGATACACGGTCGATCCCCACTCCACGTAGTCGAACGGCGCGGCGGCCGGTTGCTTTTTCGGCTGCGCGCCCGGATCCTTCACCTGCACGTTGAAGATGATGTTGGAGTTCGGAAACGCGATGGCTCGCATCAGCTCGGCAAGGTTGCCCTCAGGCCCCCTGAGAGGGGCGCCAGCTGAGGAGGAGGCCGCCGCCGCCGCTCCCTCCACCCGCGGAAAAGCGACTTGCGCGAGCGCGCCGTCGCTCAGGTCGGATTGTCCCGACGCAAACCGGCCCGCTTCGAGAATCGCCGTCGCCACGTCGATCGACTGCTCGCGCGTGAGCGTCCCGGGCTTCTCAAACGGCATCGTCTTCTGAATCTTGTCGACGAACGCCGCAAGCGAACGCGCGCTCCAGTTCGAGAGGAAGTCCGATCCCACGAGCGGCGGACCGATGGTGCCGTCCATGGCCGCGCCGTGGCATTCGACGCATTGAGATCGATAGAGCTCCCGGCCGCGCGCCGCCTGGCTCTGCGAGTACACGCGATCGGCGACGGACCGCGCCTGGCTGGCCTGCCCGGCAAGCGAGACTGCGCCTGCGACGACGCACATCCAGGACGCGATGGCTGTACGGGGCATCGGCTCCCGCAGATTGTGCCACTGTCGGCACTTGCCGGCGCCTGAAATTACACCCGAGCCGCGAACGGGTGGCGATCACGGACATGGGTCACATCCCGATGCCATTGCCGAATCTCTGCGGCCACGACATCGGGGTCGTCGCACATCGGAAAGTGATTCCCCTTCGGAATGACGATCTGACGAGCGCCAGGAAACCGCGCTTTCCATTGCGGCTGGAATCCCAACGGGTCGTTGCGCTCGCCGAAAATCGTCAAGAGGGGAAGGCCGCGAAGCGGACCCGCGAAGGCGCGTGCGATTTCCTCGTAGAGCGCATCGCTCCGGCGCGCGTCGCGCAGGTAATCGTGAAACGAGCCCATGCTGCGCTGAATGCCCATCCGGTACGCACGTCGGCTGGCCTTGTCGAGATGACGCCCGACGCCGAACGTGGTGGCGGTGAGCCGAGAGAGGGCGTGTGTTGACAGGCTGATCGCACGCATCCCGCTGCTGCCCATGAGCGCGAGCATGCCGCGGAAGGCGAAGCCCGACGGCCGCCAGCCGAACGTGTTGACGGCGACGATGCCGCTCACCCGTGCGGGCATGCGCGCGGCGGCAGCGAAGGCGGGAGGACCGGCGGAATCGTGCACGACCAAGGTCAGATCGTGGAGCTCGAGCGCCTGCATCACGGCGCCCACCGCGCGCGCTGACCGCTCGAGCGTGGCCTGCGATCGCGGCACCGGCGCGCTCAGCCCGATGCCCGGCGGATCCAGCGTGAGGCACCGGAAGTCGGCCGAGAGCTGTCGCATGACGTCGCGCCAGATGAACGAGCCGATGCCGGTATAGAAGAGCAGTGTCGGTCCTCGACCGGCCTGCGAGACTGCGATTCGGGTTCGATCGACCTCGAGTTCCGATGTTTCGAACGGCCACGCGGCGGCGGGCAGCCACCGCGGATGCGAAAGTGGTTCGTCCATGCGCGCCCTCCTGAACGAGGTCACGCGCGGACCGCCTGCAGCGTTACGCGACAGCACCGCTGTAACGGTTTGGCCGGCTGGCGCGTGTGTACCTCGTGCGCCGCGGCGCTTCAAGCGCGTGAGTGCCGAGCGGCCTCGAGGCGAACCCGAGCGCATCACGCCGGCGTCATAACGTTGATGAGGAATCCGACGTATGGCGCCGAGTGATGGCGTTCTGACCGGCTGGTTCGAAGACCATCGCGCGTTTCTGTGGGGCCTGGCGTACCGCATTACCGGCTCCGCCGCTGACGCCGACGATACCGTGCAGGAAACGTTCGTTCGAGCGTTTCGGCATGCGCCTGCGCACCTCGACGATCCACGCCGATGGCTGACGCGCGTGGCCGTCAATGTCGGCCGCGATATCCTCCGTCGTCGAAAGCGTCGCGCGTACATCGGTCTGTGGCTGCCCACGCCGATCGACACATCCGACGACGCGCTGTCTTCGGGCGAGCCGGTGGTCGAAGGGCAGACCCTGGAGGGACGGTACGGTCTGCTGGAAAGCGTCTCGCTGGCGTTTCTCCACGCACTCGAGGCGCTGAGTCCCACGCAGCGGGCGGTGTTGCTGCTCCGGGACGTCTTCGACTATTCGGCGTCCGAAGTGGCGGCGACGATCGATCGCTCAACCGGGAACGTCCGCATCATTCATCACAGGGCCCGACTGGCCATGGCGGCGTATGAACGCCGTCGGTCGATCCCGACCGCGTCCACGCGGGCGCGCACGGGGAAAGCGCTCGAGCAGTTTCTGAGGCTGCTCGCCGATAGCGATGTGCCAGGCATCGAGAGGATGCTCGCTGCTGATGTGAAGGCCCTGAGCGATGGCGGCGGCGAGTTTGCCGCATCGCTCCGTCCGATCGGCGGCCCGGCGCGCGTCGCCCTCTTTTTCGTGCGGCTCGCGGCATCACGCGCCGGTCGCACGCGCGTGGCCATTCGATCCATCAACGAGTTCCCGACAGCGCTTGTCGACTTTGAGTCGCCGCTCGGCCGGAGGCCGCCCCGCCTCGTTCTCGGCATCGATCTCGACCGTCCGGGCCTCATCGCGTGCGTCCGCGTTATCGCGAGCTCGAGCAAGCTCGCAGCCGTCCGAAGCCACTGATCCGAGATCGAGCGGCGATCAGCGCCTGTTTCCTCGCGCGAGGCCACGTCTTGATCTCGGCCTCGCGCGACAGCGCCGCGCCGAGCGACTTGCGCCGTTCCGTGTAGACGAGGGCCACGGGCAAGCGGGACGCGGTGTACTTCGCGCCTTTTCCAGCGTTGTGAACAGCCACCCGCTCGTCGGGATTGCGAGCGACGCCGGTGTACAGACTCCCGTCGGCGCAGCGAGCGATATAGACGAAGTACACGACGTCCTCTTACTTGCCGATCAGGTGCTCGACGTCCTTGTTGTTCTCCTGACAGATGTACTCGATCAGCTCGCCCTTCAGGAGCGTCGGATGCGTGGTGAACGTCCACGGCCGCGAGAACGTCTTGGGATCGTCGATGGTGTGTTCGATTTCGAGGTGGCCGAGGTCGGGACGCTTGATGCGCTCGATCACCTTCATGTCCGGGGAATGGGGCACGCCGGCCGCGTCAATCCACGTGAGATCGTTCTGGCCGACCGTTTCGACGACGAGCGTGTCGCCGTCCCAGTGGCCGATTGAGTCGCCGAGCCACGTGTGCTCGACGTTCGGGTCGTGCGGGCGGCCGTCGAGGAACACCTTCCGCCAGATGTGGGCGCCGCCTTCGTACACGATCACGAGCATCTTCGGCGTCTGGATGAAGCTCCACGGATAGGGCGTCGTGCTCATGCGCGGCACGCCGGGCGGCAGGCACCGCGCTTCGGGGTCCTCTTTCCCGAGGTTCGCCTTGCGGCTCTTGTAAATCGCCTCGGCGGCGGGAACCATCGGGACCTCGACGCCGGCTCTGATCAGATCGACGTTCTCGCGGATGGCGTTCGGCTGCCAGTTGCCGGAGAGATCCGGTTTGCCGTCGGCGGTTCGTGGGGTGGGACCTTGAGGAGGCCAGTCCGACTGGGCGGGCGGTCCGCCAGCCCGGCCGCGGCCCTGGGCCAGCCCGGGAGTCGAAGAGAGCGACGTCAACAATGCTGCGACAACGGTCACTATCAGAACGTGAATGGTGGCCTTCATGCTGGAATCCTTGTCATCCTTGCCCGGGGGGTTGGTTGCCGACGCGATGATGTACCGTCTGACTCATGTTCTCGCCAACATTCTCGCCAGCTTCACGGGAGCGCCTGACGGATCGGGACATCGGTCGCTTTCCCGACGATACACTGTTCCACCGTCTGGCGCGCGCCGTCTGCCACGCGGGCTGTTTGCCGCGCAAAGAGTTGTTCGAGGCGTGGGAGATGGCGCGGCGGGTCCGGCGGCGCTTTCGGGGCGGACGGGTGGTCGACCTCGGTGGCGGGCACGGCCTGCTGGCCCAGGTGATGGTGCTGCTCGACGATTCGTCGCCGCGCGCGATGGTGGTCGACACGACGCGGCCGGCCTCGAGCACGAAAGTGCACGAGGCACTGGTTGACGGCTGGCCCAGGCTCGCGGGGCGCATTGCGTTCGTGACGGGCGCGTTGGAGAGCTTCGACATCAGCCAGTCCGACATCGTCGTCTCGAGCCACGCATGCGGCGCCCTGACGGATCGCGTGCTCGATCGGGCGGTCGCCGCGCGCGCACGCGTCGCCGTGCTGCCGTGCTGTCACGATCTCGCCGCCGGCGACACCGGCGGACTGTCCGGATGGATCGACGGCTCTGCCGCCATCGACATCACGCGGGCGATGCGGCTGGCCCGGTCCGGCTACAGCATCTGGACGCAGTCGATCCCCGCGACGATCACGCCGAAGAACCGCCTGTTGCTGGGCGCGCCCGCCAACGGATCGGAAATGCCGGAGGTCGAATCATGAGCCGAAAAGGGATATCGCGCCGCGACGCGTTCAAGGCGGCTGTGGCGGTGGCTGCAGCGCCGCTCATCCAGTCCGCAGCCAGTGGCCAACAGCGCGCCCCTGTCGCCGAGGATGCCGGAACCCTCGACCGCGAATGGCGCAACGCGGCTGCGACGCGCCAACCGATCCTCGTGCGAGGCGGCACCGTCGTCAGCATGGATCCGAAGGTCGGCGACTTCGAGAAGGGCGACGTGCTCATCGACGGCAAGAAGATTGTGAGCGTCGGGCCGTCGAACGCGTCGAAGGCGCCGGCCCAGGCGCAGGTGATCGACGCCACCAACACGATCATCATTCCCGGGTTCGTCGACGCGCATCGGCATTCGTGGGAAGGACAGCTCCGGCGCATCATTCCGGACGGTGCCATCACCGATTACATGGCGACCACGCACAACGGATTCGCCCGCTACTACCGACCGCACGATATCTACGTCGGCAATCTGATCACGGCGCTGGGCTGCATCGACGCCGGCATCACGTGCCTCATCGACAACTCGCACAACTCACGGTCGGCTGCGCACTCCGATGCTGCCGTGCAGGCGCTCATCGACTCGGGCATCCGTGCCGTTCACGCGTCGGGCGCGCCGCAGACCGGCGACTGGGATCGACAGTGGCCGCAGGATCTCGAGCGGCTGCAGAAACGGTTCTTCTCGTCCACCGATCAGCTCGTCACGTTGCGCATGTTCTCGGGAATGAGTCGCGAGAATTGGGCGCTGGCGCGCCGGCTCGGGATTCGGATCACGACCGAATCGAATGCCGCAGGGCCGGACTTCGAGGAATTCTGGAAAGAGATGCTGCTCCGCCCGGACAACACGTTCAACCACTGTCAGGGATGGCCGGATCAGGTGTGGCAGCGCGTGAAGGACGCAGGGGCCACTGTGAACGTCTGTCCGAGATCCGACGCGCAGTATGGGTTGGGTGAAGGCGTCTCCGCATTCCAGAAAGCGCTCGACCACGGAATGCGTCCGGGCTTCAGCATCGACAACGAAGTGTCGTATGGCACCGACATGTTCAC
>Ga0066903_100000975_pt1 | contig 19793 bp, 14 predicted proteins | sample PanSoiMetaGPlot1_FD_67491 | JGI IMG/M metagenome (GOLD analysis project Ga0066903, IMG submission 67491) | Tropical forest soil microbial communities from Panama analyzed to predict greenhouse gas emissions - Panama Soil - Plot 1 (version 2) | ecosystem: Environmental > Terrestrial > Soil >... | reverse complement strand
TCGTAGGTGACGCCGACCTTGTTCTTCGGGTTCGCCTGCCACGTCAGCCGGCCCTGATACACCTGGAACCGGCGCGGAGCCGTGGCCTGCCTGGTCAGATCCGGATCGTACGTCCAGGCATTGGGGTTGTTGGCGTTTTTGTCGTGGTAGATGCCAGGCACGTACAAGTCGGCCGCCTGGTAGCGGGCCGAGAAGAAGAACCAGAGCTTGTCTTTCGCGATCGGTCCGCCCGCACCCGGATTGAAATCGCCGTTCACTTTGATATTGCCCGGCGCCACCATGCCGCGCGACGGCAGGTCGGTCCCGGTGTAGTTGTCGCTCGCGAAGTGCTCGTTCGCGTACGATCCGAAGATCGTCGTGCTGAACTTGTTGCCGCCGTCGCGCGGGATGAAGTTGATCCGCACGCCGCCGGTCGCCGACGTCGCGTCCACCGCGGCCGTGTCGATCGCGAATTCCGCCGTGCCGGTCGCGTTCGGAATCGCGCCGCCGCCCCAGCCGCCGCCGATCATCGTGCTAAGCGCGACGCCGTTCACGAGCAACCGTTGATCGGACACGCGGCTTCCGTGCGCCATCAGCGCTAGCGTCGTCGGGCCCAGCGCGCCGCCGACGTCCTGCTGCGGCCCGAAGCCGTTCGACACAGTCACGCCCGGAATGAGCACGCCGACGGCGAACGAGTTCCGCGAGTTCGGGATGGCCGCCACCAGCGCCTGATCCATCACCGTCTGGCGCGTCGCCGTCTGGATGTCGACAATCGCGGTCTCGCCGGTGACGGTGACCGTTTCCGAGACGTTGCCGACGCGCAATTCGACGTCGGCCGTGGTCACCGTCGTCCCTGTCAGCTGGATGCCCTCGCGCTTGACGCTGGCGAATCCGGTGAGCGTGAAGGTCACCGTATAGGTGCCCGGCCGCAAGTCGACGATCGTGTAGCGGCCCGTTCCATCGGTGACGCCGCTTCGGACCTTCTCAATCAGCACATCGCTGGCGGCCTCGACCGTAACCCCGGGCAATATGGCTCCCGACGAATCCTTGACCACGCCTGTCAGCGTCGCTTGTGCGTAGGCCGACCTGGACGCCGCGACCAGTACTACGAGAGCCACTGCCACTCGCCTTACTCGCCCCATGAGTCCTCCTTGAGACGCCCAAACCTAGTCGTGTGGTGAGTTATCGAGCCTGAAGTTCAGTCTGATTAGATCAATACTGGAGACGCATTACGCTCGCGCGTGCGGCCCTGCGAAGTCCAATACATCTTTGTGCCCGGCGCAATGCGAATCCGGTATAGATTCGCGCGCTTTGCGTCCGGTGTCTATCAAAGATTGATCTAAAGGCGGGCGTCAGCGGCGTTCGACGACAAATTGGATCGCCTGCATGCAAGCGCGCGCATCGACAGGGCGGCCATCGCGATCCCGGCACCGATGAGCGCGGCCGCGGCCGCCTCGCGCGGTACTCCGATCCGTCGGCGGCGGCCCAGCCACGCGTCTTCGGCGAACGGGCCGAGCCGCACGCGGCGATCGTCGAAGCGCAGCCCGCTCACACCGAACGCGAGGGCTTCGGCGGTGCACCGCCCGCCGCGGGGTTGCCTGCGTTCGCCGATGTCCATTGAGAAGTCGTAATGGGACGCTTCGAATCCGAAGGTGCCCGCCATTCCGCAGCAGCCCGAATCGAGCACGACGATCTGGTGCATGTACTTGGTGAAATCGAAGACGACGGCGACGTCGAGGCGTCGGTCGCGTAGAGGGCGCGCGCGCCCATGTTGAGGATCTCCTCGCCGCGACGGTGCAAGGAGAACGTCATTCAGCATTCGTCATTCCTATTGTTGCCGTTCGAGAATCCACGCCACGGTCCCCACGAGCTTCTCCCACGCCGGGCGGCGTCGCCACGCATCGAGGAAGATCTCAGTGCTCTGTGCGAGGTCCGCGTCGAAGTCGCGCGTCAGGCGCGCCGTCACGTCCACGTCGCGGATGGCCACGTTGACCTCATCGTTGTGTTCGAACGATCGGTTGTCGACGTTGGTGGTGCCGATGACCGCCCAGAGCCGGTCGACCGCCAACATCTTTACGTGGGTCATGCCGCCTCCGTACTCGAAGATGCGGACGCCGGCCGCGAGCAGGTCGCCGTACAGCCGGCGGCTCGCCAGCCGGACCCACCGCTGATCGGTTCTGGCGCCGGGCACGCAGACGACGACGCGCACCCCGCGTGCGGCCGTCCGCACGATCGCCTCGCGGAAGGCCTCGTCGGGCAGGAAGTACGGCGTGGCCACGAGGACGCACTGCTGCGCGCACTCGACGAGCGTCTGGAACAGGGCGCGCGAAGCGGTCGCGCGATCGGCCGGCGAGCTCTTGATGGCAAAGGCCGAGGTCTTGCCGGCCGGCCGGTTCGGTTTGTAGTTCCGCGGGGTCGTGAGGATCTCGCCGCAGCACTCGAGCCAGTTCTCCGCCAGCACGCCCTGGATGTCGGCGACGATCGGCCCTTCGATCCGCGCCATCATGTCCCGCCATATCGGTTTGCCGCGATACGGCGAAGCCCACCAGTCGGCGACGCCGGCGCCGCCCACGAAGGCGACGCGGCCGTCGAGGACCAGCAGCTCCCGGTGCGTGCGGTTGTTCAGGCGGCCGAGCCCGTACCACGTCGGCCTCTGGTAGGCGGCCACGCGCGCGCCCGCCGCGCTCAGCCGGCGGCGCGACGCGCGGAACGCGCCAAAACTGCCGATCGCGTCCATGACGAGCGTCACGCGCGCCCCGGCGCGTGCGCGCGATTCGAGCGCGCCGATGAACGCCTCGCCGATCGCGCCGCGCTTGAAAATGTAGCACTCCATATGGATGGTCTCGCGCGCGCAGCGGATCGCCTCGAGCATCGCCGGATAGAACACGTCGCCGTTGGACAGGACCTCCACGCGGTTCCCGCGCTCGAGCGTCGTGTGCGTCGTCGACTCGAGCACGTGGATGAAGTGATCGCCGGCGACGTCGATGCCTGATTCGACGTGGTAGGGGATATGCGGCGTGAACAGCATCGCGAGGATCAGCCAGGCGAGGAATGCGCCGCCGAGAATCGTCAGGTACAGCATGGCGAACGTTCAGCGTTCGCGGGGATTGTCAGGTGCCCGTCCGTGTCGTCAGCAACGCGATGGGGAAACGCGAGAAGGCCGCCGCTGCGGCGACGCTCGGGACGCCGTCGTGAGGGTGTGGCTGCACTGTCGCCCCCGTGAATGCGTCCGACAGGCAGCGGCTCGACAACGACGGGGGAAGCGCGATGCGCGTGTCGCCCCACACAGAAGCGCCGATGGGCGGTCCACCGTCGGGGACGAGTGAGGCCACGAACCGCGGCACGCACGTAACGGCGACATCGTCGCCGGCCTCGCGGGCAAACGCGAACACCTGGTCCTTGTGGGCGCCGGCCGTCTGCAACGGCACGTACGCGCCCTGTTCGAACGCGTCGCGCATGGTCGCGCGGGCGCGCAGGGCGCGGTGCATGCTGAACAGCTTCACGCGGCCGTCAGCGCGCCCGGCGAGGAGCTCGTCCACGTCGACTGCGGCCGCGCGGGTGCAGGGCGCGAGCGTGTCGAGGATCCCTCGTCGGTGTTCGTAGTCCACGACGCGCCGGTTGTCTGGATCGACGAGCGCCAGATCCCAGAGTTCGGTCCCCTGGTAGAAGTCCGGCACGCCGGGGGCGGTAATCTTCACGAGGAGCTGCGCGAGGCTGTTGTAGATTCCGAACTCGGCGACGCGTGTGTGCAGCTGGTCGAACGCGTGCAGGAACGGATTCGGCCGGCGCCGATCGAGCAGCGCGTCGACGAACCGCAGGACGGCCCGCTCGTAGCACTCGTTCGGGCTCACCCAGCTGGTGTGCACCTTCGATTCGCGAAGCGCTTTCACGATGTACTCGCGGAGCCGCTCGTGGAAGGCGTCGGCGGTGGCGGCATCGGGATCGAACGGCCAGGCGCCGACGAGCGTCTGGTACAGCAGATATTCCTCGTTCGAGTCGGGCGCGAGCACGCCGCGTACCTCGGTCTTGAATCGGCGGTTGAGCGTGCGCCACTTGGCGACCGCCGCCCGCCACGCGCCCGGAATTTCCGAGAGGACGTTGAGCCTCGCGCGCACGTCTTCGCCGCGCTTGGTATCGTGGGTCGACGTCGCCGAGAGCGCGGCTGGCCACCGGCGCTGCCGCTCGGCGAGCCACGCGTGCACCTGTGACGGCTCCATCCCGAAGACCGTCGGATCGCTGCCCACCTCGTTCAGCGAGAGCAGCCGGTTGTACGCGTAGAGCGCGGTGTCCTCGACGCCCTTGGCCGCCACCGGCCCGGTAATCTGCTGGAACTTTCCGATGAACGCGGCTTGTTCGTCGCAGTCGTCCTGCGATGTCACCGGCGTCTGCTTGAGCAGCATGCGCTCCACGAAGTCCAGCACGAACGACGTCAACCCTGGCGCGTTCCCCCTCGCGCACCGTACGGCCTGCGCGATGTACAGGCGATCGTGGTCGCTCACCGGTTCGGACGCCGTCACGTAGGTGCGATAGACGGGGAAGCAGGCGATGATTTCCTTGATCGTCGAGATGAGGCTGTAGAGCGTGAAGTCGCGGAAATGGCGGTGCCGCTCGGCGAAACGGCTCAGACGGTGCGCGAGCGAGTTGATGTCGCCCGACATCGTCTCGTGCAGGATTTGCTTCTTGCTGCGACGGCACAAGTCGGGGAACGTCAGCCGCTGGCGTCGGTCCGGAACGAGGCGCGCGTAGATGTCGTCGAGCGCCTGCTCGTTGCGGCCGTCGACGAAGAGGTTGTTGACCACGGCCGCGAATTCGTAGCCCGTTGTGCCGTGCACCGGCCAGTCCGCCGGCAGCTGCTCGTCGGCGCCCAAAATCTTCTCGACGACGACGTACAGCGGCGCCGGGCCGCGGCCGTGCAGCCGCCGCAGGTACTCGCGCGGCGCATACAGGCCGTCCACGTGATCAATCCGGAGGCCTGTAGCCGCGCCTCGCTCGACGAGCTCGAAGATGAAGCGGTGCACCTCGTCGAAGACCACCGGGTCTTCCATGCGCAGGGCGGCCAGCTGGTTGACGTCGAAGAACCGCCGGTAGTTGATCTCCTCCGACGCGACGCGCCAGTGCGCCAGCCGGTACGACTGGCGCGTCAGCAGGTCGTCGAGCCGATCGAAGCTCCGGGGCTGGCCCACCTCGCCGTTGAACCGCTGGATCGCGCGTGTCACGAGCGCGCGGACGTCATCACTCCCGTCGACGAGCACCGCCAGTCGACGCTTGACGACGTCTTTTTCTCGCGCACGGACAGCGATGGCTTCGGCGTCGCGGCTGCTGCGAGGTGGCAAGTTGCGGCTCGCCGTCAGGATGCTCAAGAGCTCGTTGGCCGCCGCGCTCTCGCCCTGATCCCTGACCCAGCCCTCCAGTTCGGGCGCGAAGATGATCTCGAACGTGTCAACCGCGATCGGGAGCACGTCGTCGTAGTAGCGGACGACGAACGCGCCTTCCTGGTAGGCCACCTGCAATTCCTGGCGTTCCAGCACGTCGCCGTACTGGTCGCCCAGGATCGGAATCAGCACCTTGTCGGCGAGCTCGTCCTTCACCGGGCGCCATTCGATATCGAAGAACCCCGCGAAGCGTGAGCTCGGCCCGTTCTCGAGCACGTCCAGCCACCACGGATTCGCCGACTTCGCGATGCCCATGTGGTTGGGCACGACGTCGAGGATATGGCCCATGCCGCGCTGCTGCATCGCGGCAATCCACGCCCAGTACTCCTCGCCCGTCCCGATTTCCGGGTTGAGCCGCGTCGGGTCGGCGATGTCGTAGCCGTGCGGGCTGCCGGGCACCGCCTTGAGATAGGACGAGGCGTAGCAGTCGCTGATCCCGAGCCGGTGGAGGTAGTCGACGACGGCGAGCGCGTCGCTGAACCTGAAGTGGCTGTTGAACTGAAGGCGATAGCTGGAGAGCGGGAGGCGCGTGCGGTCGCTCATACGCGAAGGTGCAAGGGCTGCAAGCTGAACGCCACGTCATAGCTCATCGGACGACTTGCTCGCGTGGCAGTCGAATTGCTGACGTCAGCGGCGTGAACGGTCGATGTCTGATGCTTCTGAGCTGGCTCGTGCTGGCAGGTCCGGCGTCTGGTCTGGCTGCACAGCCACCCTTCGATGCTTCACAGCCGGCGACTACAGCAGAGACGGACAACAACACGAAAGCGCGACGGGCGCGCGGCGACGTCCTCGCCGACACGCCCGATTACGAGACGCAGGTCAGCCAATTCCAGCACGCGCTCGTGCGTCTGCCGTTTGCGGCCGGGCTGGCATCTGTGCTCGCGCTGCGTCCGCGCCGCCGCGGCACGCCGCCTCGCAAGCCCCCGGTGATTCAGACGCAGATCATCCTCGCGATCGTCGGCGCGCTGGTGATGCTTGTCGTCGGCTCGAGCCTGGCGCGTGCGTTCGGTATCGTGGGCGCGGCGGGGCTGGTGCGCTACCGCGCGAAGATCGAAGACCCGAAGGATGCCGGCGTGATGCTCTCGACGCTTGCGATCGGCCTGGGCGCGGGCGTCGGCTTGTGGCTGCTCTCCGCGTTTTCCACCGCGTTCGTGCTCGTCATTCTCTGGATAGTCGAATCGTTCGAGCCACGCGCCCGCCATGCGTTCATGCTTCGCGTGAAGGCGAAGAACCCGACGGTGCTCAAGCCGACGTTGGAGCACCTGCTCGGCCGCCAGCGCGTCTCGTTCGAGATGCGCAGCGCGTCGACCGACGAAATCTGCTACGAGGTGGAGATCCCGATCGAGCGCGGGACGGATCGGCTGTCGGAGGCGATCCTGTCGCTCGATCGCGCGAACGCCACGGCTGTGGCCTTTGAGGAGAAGAAAGACAAGAAGTGAATTCGGAATGCTGAGTTCAGAATTATCGATAGTTCCCGAAGTGCAGGGCGACGCCGAAGTCGTGCTCGCGCAACTGGCGCATGACTTCCTGCAGCTCGTCCTTCGACGGCGAGGTGACGCGCACCTGGTCGGCCTGAATCGACGCCTGTACCTTCTTCATCTTCCGATCCTTGATGTACTTGACGATCTCGCGCGACGCTTCGATCGGCAGCCCCTCCTGAATCTTCAGCGCGCGGCGCACCTTGCCGCCCGCGGCCGGCTCCGATCCCTCGCCCTTGAAGTTCTTGATCGGCACGTTGCGGCGGACGAGCCGCGTCTGCACGATTTCCCACAGCGCGTTCATCTTGAACTCGTCGTCGGCCAGGAGCGTCAGCGTCTTCTCGGTGGTGTCGAGGATGATGTCGGCGGTGGCGCCCTTGAAGTCGTACCGCTGGCCCACTTCCTTGCGGGCCTGGTTGAGGGCGTTGTCGACTTCCTGGAAGTCGACGGGCGATGTGATGTCGAACGACGACTGCGCGGCCATGCCGCAAGTATAGCTACGAGGCGCGCTGCGATTCACGCGGCTGCTGTTTCGCGCGATGGCGCTCGCGCGCCTCTTCGACCGAGTGCGATTCGGTCAGCCGGGTATCACGGGCCGCCAGGTCGCCGAGCTCTCTGAAGTGGCGCTGAAGCCGCTGGAGCTCCTCTTCCGGCATCCGTTCGGCCTCGATCAGGCGATTGCTGGCGCCCTCGAGCGCGGCGACGATTTCGTTCAGCTTCAGGTGAATCGCCAGCGAGTCTTTGTTCTGCGCACGCTGGATGAGGAACACCATCAGAAACGTCGCGATGGTCGTGCCCGTGTTGATGATCAGCTGCCAAGTGTCGGAAAAGTGAAACAGCGGCCCGGCGAGCGCCCAGCCGACGACGACGAGCGCCGCGAGCGCGAACGCCAGCGAGCTGCCCGTCCACCGCGTGATATGTTCGGACAGGTTCTCGAGGCGCGACGAGATCGGCCGCGCGCGCCTGCGCCCTGTGCTCATGCGGGGCGACTGATGCAATGGCGATACCGGATACAATGCGCGCTATGGCCGAGGCATTCCGCGGCGTCGGCGTCACGCGCGTCCGCGACGGCGCGCTCGTGGATGACGTCGATCGCGCGGCGACCGAGGAGCCGCTGGAAGTGCGCCTGCACAACCGGCCCTTTGCCGTCGTCATGCGCACGCCGGGCGCCGACCGCGAGCTGGCGGCCGGCTTCCTGCTGTCGGAGCGCGTGCTCAAGTCGGCGGACGACCTCGGCACCATCGAGTACTGCACCGATCCCGCTGCCGAGCACCCCGAGAACATTGTCAACGTGAAGCTGGCGAACGGTTCAGCCGAGACGCTCGACCAGCTGTTTGCGGGGCAGCGTAACGTCACCACCAACGCGTCGTGCGGCATGTGCGGCCGCGTGACGATCGAGTCGCTCAAGACGGACGGGCCGCCGCTGGCCTCGCGCTGGACGTTGCCGGCGTCGATGCTCACGTCGGTGCCCGATCGGCTTCGACAGGCGCAGGCGGTCTTCGATCAGACCGGCGGGCTGCACGCGGCGGGACTCTTCACGCGCGACGGCCGGCTGGTGACGAGCGCCGAAGACGTGGGTCGACACAATGCGGTCGACAAGGTGATCGGGCGGATGCTGATGCGCGAGGAGCTGCCGCTGGCCGATCACCTGCTGTTCGTGAGCGGCCGCACGTCGTTCGAGATCGTGCAGAAGGCCTTTCTGGCCGGCATTCCGATGGTCGCCGCGGTGTCGGCGCCGTCGAGCCTGGCCATCGAGCTCGCCGCCGAATGGGGGATGACGCTCATCGGCTTCCTGCGCGGCGCCAGCTTCAATATCTATACGCACGCGGAGCGAGTCGCGGCGTAGAGGGTTCGTGGACCGTCTCTCCAAAGATCGCATCATCGCGCCGCCGGGTTTCAACCGCTGGCTCGTCCCGCCGGCGGCGCTCGCGATTCACCTGTCGATTGGGATGGCGTACGGCTTCAGCGTGTTCTGGCTGCCGCTCAGCCGCGCGATCGGCATTACGGCGTCGGCGCCCGGCGATTGGAAGATCAGCACGCTGGGGTGGATGTTCACGCTGTTCTTCGTCATGCTCGGGAGTTCGGCGGCCCTGTTCGGCGCGTGGGTCGAACGTGAAGGGCCGCGCAAGGCGGGCGTGGTCGCGGCGCTGTGCTGGGGCGGCAGCTTCTTCGTGTCGGCGGCGGGCATCGCCACCCACCAGATCTGGCTGCTCTGGGTCGGATCGGGTGTTATCGGCGGGTGCGGCCTCGGCCTCGGCTACATCTCGCCGGTGTCGACGCTCATGAAGTGGTTTCCGGATCGTCGGGGCATGGCGACCGGGCTCGCCATCATGGGCTTCGGCGGCGGCGCCATGATCGGCACGCCGCTCGCGGATCTGCTGATGCAGACCTTCGCGACGCCGACGTCGGTGGGCGTATGGCAGACGTTCGTGGTCATGGGCGCCATCTATTTCGTGGCGATGATGGCCGGCGCGTTCGGCTATCGCCTGCCGCCGCCCGGATGGCGCCCTGAAGAATGGACCCCTCCGTCGACGCCGCTGGAGGTACGGTCGGTACCAGTCGACGTCGCGTGGAAGACGCCTCAGTTCTGGCTGCTCTGGGCGGTGCTGTGCCTCAACGTGACGGCCGGGATCGGCGTGCTCGGCATCGCGTCGCCGATGATCCAGGAGATTTTCAGAGGTCGCGTCACCGCGCAGGCCGCCGCGGGGTTTACCGGCGTCCTGAGCCTCTTCAACATCGCGGGCCGCATCTTCTGGGCGTCGTTGTCCGATCGCATCGGCCGGAAGACCACGTATGCGCTGTTTTTCGGGTTGGGGATGCTCCTGTATGCGGCCGCACCGACGGCGGGGGCGCGGGGCGGCGTCGCGCTGTTCGTCGCCATCTTCTGCGTGATTCTCACGATGTACGGCGGCGGCTTCGCGACCATCCCGGCCTACATCGCCGATCTCTTCGGCATCGGGCACGTGAGCGCGATTCACGGCCGCATCCTGACCGCCTGGTCGACCGCCGGGATTCTCGGGCCGGTGCTGGTCAACTACATTCGCGAGTTCCAGATCGCGCACGGGGTGGCGCCGTCCAATGCCTATACGTTCACGATGTACATCCTCGTCGCGTTTCTCGGCGTGGGTCTCGTGTGCAATCTGGCGGTGCGGCCGCTCGAGGAGCGGGCGTTCGTGATGCAGTCGGCGGCGGGTTCGCCGGTCGCGCGCGCAGCGGCAGGCGGCCCCGCGCACGATGGCCCCGCTCGCTGGAGCCTCGTCGGCGTCGCCTGGGCGCTCGCGGCGATGCCGCTCGGGTGGGGAGTGCTGAAGACGCTCACGCTCGCGAGCCAGATGTTCCGGTGAGCTGGGATCGAACAGGGCACAGAGACATCTGTCGCCTCTGTCTCCTGAACGTTTCACGTAACCAATTCGGAGTCTCCGATGAAACATCGGGTGGTTCTCAGCATCGTGGCGTTCGCGACGGTCGGATCGATCACGGCCGCCGCGCAGTGGCACGAGCATCCGTCGGCCAACATCCCGCGCCTGCCCAACGGCAAGGCGAACCTGAACGCGCCGCTGCCGCGCAAGCCCAACGGCCAACCCGACCTCTCGGGCATCTGGCTCGTGCCGGGGCTGAAGTACCTGATCAACATCGCCGCGGATCTCAAGGACGTGCCGTTCCAGCCGTGGGCCGCAGCGCTCTACAAGGAGCGCGTGGAGAACTTCGGGAAGGACGATCCGAACAACCTCTGCCTGCCGTCGATCATCCCTGAGAAGATCGCGGTGACCTCGCCGTGGAAGATCGTCGAGACTCCGGGCGTCACCATCGTCCTCTACGAGTCGCGCACGATCTTCCGGCAGATCTTCACCGACGGCCGGCCGTTCCCGACGGATCCGAACCCGTCGTGGCAGGGTTACTCGGTCGGCAAGTGGGACGGCGACGCGTTCGTGGTCGAGACCATGGGCTTCAATGGCAAAGGGTGGCTCGACACCAACGGCCATCCGGTCACCGACGCGCTGCACGTGACCGAGAAGTACCGCCGCAAGGACTTCGGCCACATGGACGTCGAGATCACCATTGACGATCCGAAGGCGTATACGCGCCCGTGGACGGTCGTCGAAGGCGCGGTGCTCCAGGCCGACACGGAGCTCATCGAGTACATCTGCGAAGAAAACAACAAGGATCCGCAGCACATCGTGGGGAAGTAGCGGCCGATGACATGGAGCGGCCGGCAGCTCGGCGTCTACACCATCCACGAGCGGGTGGGTGTCGGCGGCTTCGGAGAGGTCTCCCGCGCGATCGACACGCGGCTGAACCGGCCGGTCGCGATCAAGTTCCTGTCACCCGACGTGGCCGACGAGCGGCGCGCCGCCGGTTTCAGCAGGAGGCCAGGACCCCAACCTGTATCGCATCACCCTTCCTGACTGAAAACGACGGCAGCCACGGCGAGCACGTCGTTTGCAGCCGCGTGCAGGGGTGAAAGGCCCGTGGCGCCGATAGTACCGACAGCCAGGGGAGGACTCCGTGCTGAAGAAAGCCGCGATCGCCGGTCTCGCCGTCATCGTCATCGCCCTGATCGGATTGCCGGTGTGGGCCAAGGCGGTGCTCGGAAGCGATGCCGTCCGCAGCGCCATCGCGGCGCAGCTTGCCGGCAAGTTGGGACAGCCGGTAACCATCGGTGGCTTCAGCGCCAGCGCGTACCCGCGCGTGACGGTCAATCTCGCCGACGTGACGATCGGCGGACCGCAGCACATCCGCGTTGACCGTCTGGCCCTCGGCGCCGACCTTCGCGCGCTGCTGTCGCGGCGTATCGAACACGCAAGCGTCCAGCTCTCACGCGCGCGCATCGCGCTTCCGCTTCCGGCATTCGCCACTGGCGGTTCGTCGACCGGCTCCGCGGAAGCGGGACCCGTGCAGCTCGTGTCCATCGACGAGATCCTGTTGAACGACGTGGAGATTGTGAGCGGCGGCCGGACGGTGAAAGGCGACGTCGCGATCGTTCCCGACGCGAAGGGCCTGACGATTCGCAAGATCACGCTGCGGGCCGCCGACGCGGTCATCACGGCAACGGGGAAGATCACCGACCTGTCGGGGCCGGTCGGCGATCTGAAGGTGCAGGCCAGCCGGCTGGACTTCAATCAGCTGCTGTCGTTCGCGACTGATTTCTCCGGCGGCGCCGGCGCGTCCACGCCGGCCGCGCGATCCGGATCGAAGGCGACGTCGGGGCCGGGCGGCCTCGACCTTGCGGTGTCGCTGGAGGCGGACCGCGCGCTCATGGGCGCGCTAGCGCTCGACAAGCTGTCGGCGCGGGCACGCGTGACCGCGCGGTCGATCGTGCTCAATCCGATCGCGTTCGGCATCTTCGGCGGCAAGTACGAGGGGTCGCTCGCCCTCACGCCGGTCGGCGAAGGCGCCGCGTTTCGTACAACGGCGAAACTCGCCGGCATCGACGTCGCGGAAGCCACGCGGTTTGCGGGCAGTCCCGGGACGATCAGCGGCCGCCTGTCGGGCCGGCTCGAGGCGGCGGGACGAGGAGCCGACGCCACCGAGATCACCAGAAGCGCCACGGGCTCGTCGCGCATCGACATCGTTGACGGCGTCGTGAAGAATCTGGGTCTCGTCAGCGCGGTCGTCGCCGCGACATCGATGCGCGCCGGCGCCATGAATTCGCTCGGCGGCGCCTCGAAGGACGAGCCGTTCTCGCGGCTGGGAGCGACGCTCGCCATCGGCGGCGGGTCGGTGACCACCAGCGATCTCCGATTCGAAGGAAAAAATGTCAGTCTTGCCGCCCAGGGTGCCGTCCACCTGCTGGCATCCACCGTCGACCTGAAAGGCAACATTCAGCTGTCGGACGCGCTCTCGCAGCAGGCTGGACGCGATCTCGTGCGCTACACCCAGGACCAGGGGCGCGTCACGCTGCCGGCGACCGTCGACGGTCCGATCCAGTCGCCGCACGTGGGGATCGACATGGGCAGCCTCGCCAAGCGCGCGTTCATGAACGCCGCCGCCGAAGAACTGAAGAAGAAGTCGGGGAACGACGCCGTCAGCAAGGGCCTGCTCGGCATCTTCAAGCGCTGAGCGTCTACGGCTGAGATCTCGCAGGGCCGGGGTCGGGCGTGTTCAGCGGCTTTCGGGCGACGATGCCGTCGCCTTCGCGGATTGTCAGGATCTGGTTGGACGCGACGTTCCTGAAGGTTTCCGTCCCGCCCCGAGGCCAGCGGACCTCCAGCACGTCGACGCTCTCGGCGCGGTCGAGACCGAAATGCACGCGCGTATCGTTCTGCGAGAGATAGCTCGAGCCCGCCTTCACCTCGCGCACCAGTTTGCGTGATCCGAGCGTGGCCACGACCCGGGCTCCGATGCCATTCGGGGCGCTCGTTCGCGCCACGAGCTGGATGAGCAGCGCACGCCGCGCCTGTCCGCCTTCGTTCCTCAGCAGGTCGATCCGGTCGCCGTTGTTCGTGACCAGCAGGTCGAGGTCGCCGTCGTTGTCGTAGTCGGCCACCGCGAGGCCTCGGCTGACTTTGTTCGGCGTGTCCCCACGGGTGGGAAGGGTTCCTGCCTGTCGGAAATGGCGTCCGTCTTCGTTGTGCAGCAAGAGATTCGGCTGCGCGTGCGTCGATCCCTGACGGAACAGCATGGTGTTGTCCATGACATGGCCGTTCGCGATCGCCATGTCGAGTCTCGTGTCGTTGTCGTAGTCCAGCAGCGCCACGCCGAACCCGACATACGGACGCGTCGGTGTGGCGATCCCGCTCTCCCGCGTGCCGTACGCGAAGAGGCCTTTGCCGAGATTGCGGAAGAGACTGGTCGTTTCCGACTCGTGGTTGGTGACGATCAAGTCGAGGAGGCCGTCGCCATCGTAATCGCCGGTGTCGGTGCCCATCCCCGCGCGCACCTTCCCGTCGTCGGCGACGGCGACACCGGCTGGCAGCCCGCCTTCGTTGAATCGCCAGCCGCCCTCGTTGAGGAACAGGAAATTCGGCAGCGAGTCGTTGGCGACGAACACGTCAGGGAACCCATTGCCGTCCAGATCGGAGACGACCACTCCGAGTCCGTTGCTGCGGTATTTTGCGATGCCGGTGGACTCGCTCACATCCGTGAACACGCCATGGCCGTCGTTCCTGAACACCAGGTTCGACATCGGCGAGAGCGCCAGCGGGTGGCAGTAGGCGCGGCGTCCGGCCTTTTCGTCGCCGCAGAACGGCTCGGGGCGCGAGATGTCCACGTAACGAGTCACGAACAAATCGAGGTCGCCGTCCAGATCGAGATCGGCGAACGCGCAGCTCGTACTCCATCCGCTGCCGGCGACGTGGGCAGCCGTCGTGACGTCGGTGAACGTCCCGTTGCCCCGATTCTTGTATAACGTGTTGCTTCCGACGCCGGTGATGTAGAGATCGACGTGGCCGTCGTTGTCGAAATCGCCGGCGCACACGCCCATCCCGTAGTCGCCCTGGCGAATACCGGAAGCGGCGGTGACATCCTCGAACGTGCCGTTCCGCCGGTTCCTCAAGATCCGGTGCTGGGCGCGGCGCGCGACCTGCGCGTCGGCCACCGAGCCGCCGTCGACGATGACGATGTCGACCCAGCCGTCCGAGTCGAGGTCCACGAACGCGCCGCCGGAACCCATCGTCTCGGGGAGGTGCTTGTCAGGGCTGGCGCCGTTCAGCGTGGTGATCGCGGCGTTGGCCGGCGACGTGACGTCGTTGAAGGAAACGGAGGAACCGTTCGACCCCGGAGCAGCAGCGGGGCCGTTCGATCGCTGCGCGGCGCCGATCGTGTGCCACCCGGCAAGCGCGAGGAGCGCGAGCGCTATTCTCAACACACCGGCGTTGGACTGCATGCGGTCGTCTCGACTTCCTCAGTGCTGTGAGTCGAGACCGAACGCGGCCTGACGGATGCGCGCGAGCTTGGCGCGCGTGTCCCCTGCCAGTTCCGGACGGCCCATCCTGGTGTAGAGCGCGGCCAGCTGGCGATAGGCGCTCGCGCCGGCACCGAGCGACAACGCCTTGTCGTACTGCGCGACCGCCTTCTCCAGTTGCCCGACTTCGGCGAGCGCGGCGGCCAGCGCGGCGTAATCGTCGGCGCCGCCCGGGCCGTCCGCCACGATCCGCGTCCATGCCGCGACAGCGCGATCGAACTGGCGCCGGGCCGCCAAATCTGACGCTTCGAATCGCGACGTGCTCAACTCGATGTTATGCCGCTGCTTGTCGAACGCCGCCGCCTGCAGGCGCGCATACGCCTCGCGCTGCGATGCGGCCTCGTCGGGCCGGCCGGCGCGCACGAGCGCGGTCGCGAGCGCCACGTGCCCTTCGGGCTCGTCAGGCCGGATCGCGACGGCTCGCTTCAGCAGGCGCGCTGCCTGTTCGTATCGCCCGGCGTCGAGGTGGATTTGGCCGAGCGCGACGTAGCTGTCGTAATCGCCCGCGTCGGCGAGCAGCGCCGCGGCCAGCTCCACGAAGGCCGCCGCGGGTCGCTCCAGCTGCAGCAGCGCGCGGCCCCGTTCGCTGTGTGCCGCGGCATCGTTCGGCCGCAGCGCGATCGCTTTGGCGAACGCCGACTCGGCGTGCTCGGGGTCGAGCTCGCGGCGGTACAGCTCGCCGATGGCCAGCAGCAGCGGCGCTTCGCCCGTGAACATGCCCACGCCCACCGCGGCCTCGTACTCGCGCACGGCGTCCTTGGTGCGTTTCGCCCCCGCGTAGAGGCGTCCAAGACGGGAATGGGCGGTGGCCGACGAAGGGATCATCTGCACCGTCTCCTCCAACAGTCGCGCGGCTCGTTCGGTTTCCCCGTCTTCATCCAGAACACGGACGAGCGTCAGGCGCGCGCGCTCGTCCATCGGACGCGCGCGAACCGCCTGTTCCAGGTGCTCGATGCCGCGGTCGTCGTCTGCCGCGAGCCAGTAGGCCACACCGAGCATGCGGTGGGCTTCCGAGTCTGGCGCCTCACGAACAGCCGCCGCGAACAGATCGATCGCACGAGCGATCTGCCCGGCGCGCAGCGCCTGCGCACCTTGCAGGAGCGTCTGCGATCCGGAAGTGGCGAGAAGCGGATCCCTGGCGGCCGCGGCCCGCATCGCCTGAACGCCGGGCTCGAACTTGGACCGTTTGAGATCCGCGTAGGACGCCGAGTATGGTCCCGGGATGAAGGTCGGCGTCGCGGTCAGGTCGTCGGGTAGGAGCGCGGTGACGATGAAGGGATCGCGTTCACCGTTGTATTGACCGTCCGCGATTTTGTCGACGACGTCCGATAAGGTGGCAATCACGGCTGGTGGCGGCGTCGCGCCCGCGCGGAAACTGGCTTCGGCCAGCATGTATGCGGCCATGGGATTGGCAGGGTCGAGCGTCCACGCTGCGGCAAACGCCTTCAGCGCCTCGGCCGGTTTCCGGGCGGAGAGGTATGCCGCACCGCGGAACAGGTGGAATCGTGGGTCGCGCGAGAGGCCCGCGCCCGCCTCGAACTCCCGTGCCGCATCATCGAATCGCCCGCGGGTGAGCAAGAACGTTCCCAACGCCCGGTGCATGTCGGCCAGGCGGGCGGGCGAGGCGGTCGGCCCACCCGTTCGCACGTTGGACTCGTATTCGCGCAGAGTCCGATCCCACTCGGCCAGCCCTTTCTCCACGCGATCGAGCGCGCCCCGCGCCGCGGCCGCTTCATCGCCATAGGTGCCCGGCAGAGCACTCGTGAATGCTGACAGCGCTTCGACGAATGATTCGTGCTGGGAGAGCGCGGGCGACGCGAAACCGAGGAGGAGGAGACCGACGCGGACCGCAACCATCGTCAGCGTCCACACCCGCGCAGCGCCGCGGTCCCGCCGGCGGGTTGACATATCAGCGCGGATTCTACCGCAGGGAATCGTCCATCGACCGGGGGCGGCGCGACGGGACGCTCATCCGCGCTATCCTCTGCACTTCAGCACCATGTCGCTGACGCCGGGCACACGAATCGGTGCGTACGAAGTGCTTGCGCCGCTGGGTCGAGGCGGGATGGGCGAAGTCTACCGGGCGCGTGACGCGAAGCTGGGACGCGACGTGGCGATGAAGGTTCTGCCGGCGGCGTGGCTCGCCGACCCGGACCGTCGCGGGCGATTCGATCGCGAAGCGCGGACGCTCGCCTCGCTCAACCATCCGCACATCGGCGCGATTTACGGCTTCGAAGACAGCGGCGACGTGCGCGCCCTCGTGTTGGAGCTCGTGGAAGGGCCGACGCTGGCGGAAAGAATCGCACGCGGGCCGCTGCCGGTGCGCGAAACGATGGAGATCGCGGCGCAGATCGCCGACGCGCTCGACGCGGCGCACGAACGGGGCATCGTCCATCGCGATCTGAAACCCGCGAACGTGAAGGTGACGCCTGACGGACGTGTGAAGGTGCTCGATTTTGGCCTGGCCAAGCTCGCGGTGGAGGACGGCGCGCCGGAGTTGTCACAGTCGCCGACGATGACGGTCGCTCATACCGCGGGCGGAGTGCTGCTCGGGACAGCCGCGTACATGAGTCCCGAACAAGCCCGCGGGCTGGTGGTCGACAAGCGCGCGGACATCTGGGCGTTCGGCTGCGTGTTGTACGAGATGCTGACGGGCCGGGCCGCATTCGCGCGCGCGACACCGACCGACACCCTCGCGGCCATCGTCGAAGGGCAACCCGACTCGACGCTCTTGCCCGCCGCGACATCGCCGTCGGTTCGCCGACTTCTGCGCCGCTGCCTCGACAAAGATCCGAAGGCGCGTCTGCGCGACATCGGTGACGCGCGCGTCGAGCTCGCGGATACCGCCGCTGATGCCGAGGCGATACCGGTCACAGTGCCTCGTTCATCCACGCGGCCTGCCGCCTTCGTCGTCGCAGCGTTGGCAGCCGCCTCCATCGCCGGCCTGACCGTGACCATGCTGAATCGGAAGGAGGTTCAGCCTGCGCGGTCCGAGATCGGAGAACTGACGCGCGTGACTGCCGACCCGGGCCTCACGACCGAGCCGAGCGTCAGCCAGGACGGGCGCCTGATAGCGTATGCGTCCAATCGCGGAACCGAGGGCCAGCTCGATATCTGGGTCCAGCAGACGTCGGGTGGCCGTGCGATCCGGTTGACCACTGATGAAGCGGATGATCGCCAGCCCGACATCTCGCCGGATGGCAGCCTGATTGCCTTCCGATCAGATCGCAAGCCGGCGGGCGTCTACGTCATGCCTGCGCTCGGTGGCGACGCTCGGCTCATCGCAACGGATGGGCGCGGCCCCCGGTTTTCGCACGACGGCCGATTCATCGCGTTCTGGACCGGCCGCACGCTCGCCGCGCGGGCCCTGAACGCCGTTCGCAAAGTATTCATCGTGCCCGTCGGCGGTGGCGAGCCTGTTCAGCTCGGGGCGGACGTCGCCGCCGCCGGCGATCCGATCTGGTCGCCCGACGATCGCCATCTTCTCGTGTTCGGCCGTCGAACGACGACGTCGCCCGGCGGTGACGACTGGTGGTGGCTGTCCCGCGATCCGAAAGGCCAAGCCGCGGACACCGGTGTGTTCGCGCGCTTGAAGCGGCGCGGCATCCTCCTGTCCGATACCGATGCGCTGCCCTTCCCGCAGGCGTGGAGCCGCGACGGAGTGGTGTTTGCGGCGTCGATGACCGGCGACGCGCGTCACATCTGGAGCATCGGCATCGATCAGGGAACAGGCCGCGCCGTCGCCGATCCTGTCCGGCTGACGAGCGGAACGACCTGGGACGATTGGCCCTCGTCGTCCAGAGACGGCCGGCTGGTGTTCACCGCGCTGACGACGAGGCGCGCGATTTTCGGTGTGCCGCTCGACGCGGACGCCGGGCGGCCGATCGGCGCAATCCGCGGCGTGCGCGAGGAGGCGACCGAAACGGGCCGGCCGAGCGCGTCTCAAGACGGGCGTCTGTTGGCGTTTCCCCGATACGAGTTCAACGAAGGCGGCGTGTGGCTTCGGGAGCTGGACACCGGGCGTGAACGGCAGCTCGCCGTGACGCCGCGTACGCCGCTCAACCCCGTCATGAGCTTCGACGGGACGGCTGTCGCGTACACCGTGACGGCCGTCGAAACCGGCGGCAACGGCGGCGGAGGCGCGGGCTACGTGTTGGCCGTCAGCGGCGGGTCGCCTCGCAAGGTGTGCGATGACTGCGAGATTTGGCACTGGGCGAATCGGACGCATGTGCTGGCCACGAACCGGGCCGGCGCGCTCAGCGTGATCGACGTGGCGACGGGTCGAGCGACCATCGTCATCGAAAGCGGCGGCATCCGCGCGGTGTTGTCCCCTAATCAGCGGTGGCTTTCGCTGCGCAGCGGCCAACAGGCCGTACTCGCGCCCTTCTTCATGGATCGCGCCTCTTCCGCCTCGGAGTGGATCAAAGTGTTTCCGCTAATCGAACAAGAACGCCCAACCGGCTGGTCCCCGGACGGCCGCCTTCTCTACCTCCTGCTCGACCGCGATGGATTTCGCTGCCTGTATGCGCTGCGCGTCGATCCCGCGACGGGACGGCCGAGCGGCGATCCGTTTGCGGTCTATCACTTTCACGATCAGAGCCGCCGCTGGGGATCGACCGGCTACGGCTCCGCGGTGGTGCGCGGCTGGTTCTTCGCCGACCTGACCGAGCAGCGGGGCAACGTGTGGATGACCACGCTCGGAGCCGAGGGACGTTGACGCCGTGTTGACGCCAGGAACCCGTGTGGGACCGTACGAGGTTCTCGCCGAGCTTGGCGAAGGCGGGATGGGCGAAGTCTACCGGGCGCGTGACGCGAAGCTGGGACGCGACGTGGCGATCAAGGTTCTGCCGGCGGCGTGGCTCGCCGACCCAGACCGTCGCGCGCGATTCGATCGCGAAGCGCGGACGCTCGCCTCGCTCAACCATCCGCACATCGGCGCGATTTACGGCTTCGAAGACAGCGGCGACGTGCGCGCCCTCGTGTTGGAGCTCGTGGAAGGGC
>Ga0066903_100000974_pt1 | contig 19797 bp, 17 predicted proteins | sample PanSoiMetaGPlot1_FD_67491 | JGI IMG/M metagenome (GOLD analysis project Ga0066903, IMG submission 67491) | Tropical forest soil microbial communities from Panama analyzed to predict greenhouse gas emissions - Panama Soil - Plot 1 (version 2) | ecosystem: Environmental > Terrestrial > Soil >... | reverse complement strand
TTTGCCCACGCGGAGAGTTTGTGCGCAGCGCCTTTGCCCGCCTTACGGCATCGTGCGTTTCGGCATCGACGCGGCCTTCGCCGCTACCTCGTCCAAGTGGCAAACGCTTCCGCGAACGCGGTCTCTCCGGGCGAACCCTTTTCGACCGCGAGGATCGCGCGCCGACCGTCGTTGTAGACGATCGGGATGTCGAACCAGGCGCGCTCCTTCAGGAGTTGCACGTTGCGCTGAAGGTCGGATTCGACGGACGACAATCCAATCAGAAAATACCCGTTCGTGACTTTGACCGACTGTCCAGCCAGCGGAACGCCACGCGTCTGCTCGGCCTGCTTCATCAGCAGCCCCGGAATATTGCTGATGCCGCCGCCGTGCGGAAAATCGGTGGGCAGCGTAAACATGATCTCGACGGTATGACTTGCGGGCAGGGTCCGATCGGCGTTGCGGCGCAGTGACCACGCGACCTTCATCTGTCGATCGGGAATGTCGATTGCCGCGCGAATGACGATGTCTGGAGGCAACCCGGGCCCCGGCGACACAGACTCGGATTTCCACGTGGCCGTACCGACGAACTGCTTCCCCGCAGCGTCCGCAGGATCCTCCTCGTAAAGCACGACGCGCTGTACCACCTGGCCGGACTGAATGCGGTCGGGAATCTTCTCGCGCGAGGCATCGCGTGGCGGCAGCGTGGCGGACGCCGGAGCATGCGACCGCGCCGTCAATCCGCGGACCGCTCCCATGATGGAGTGACGCTGCCAAAAGACACCGACGCACAGCAATCCCACCACTGCGACCACACCCATGACCCGCAGCATGCCGCCGATCGGCCGCACGGGGCGCTGCGGCGTGTCCAGCTCTTCGATTGCGACTGCGCGCTGCGCGCGCTGGCGCGAAGGCGGACGCGCGTCCTCCAGCATCATCGCTGGCTCGAGCGACCCGCCAAAGGTTGGCTCATAAGGCGCGGGCTCGGCGCTGGGCTTGCGCGCCTGCGCACGCATGCTCTCGCCATCGATGCGCGGCTCGACCCGCACCTGCTCTCCCAAAGGCGCCGTCGCCAATGTCTCGCGCGCGGAGCGAGAGGCCTGCGCGCTTGCCCCGCCGAGAGTCTCGGTCTCGGCGACGACATCGCGAAAGCCCTTCATACCCTCATCGGGATATCCGCCGCGTTCAGCCTGAGGACGCAAGCCGCGTCGCGCCTGCATCGTGTCAGGTTGGGCGGCTGAGCGTGGGGGCTCCTGCATCCGGCCGGTGAGCGGAGGTGCTGGTTGATTGAACTCGCGCTTCGGGGCTGGCCGCGGCGGCGCTCCGTCGCGCCGCGGCGGGGCCTCAGGCCGCGGCGCCTCTCGGGATTGACGCGCCGCCTCCGCCTCGACCTTGCGGATCGATTCCTCGAGCGAGAGCCGTTCCCGCGTGATGTCCGATTCGGAAAGCGCCGGCACAACGCCGCGCAGTTGCGTCACGAGCGCCGTCCGCGCTCGTTCGTAGAGCACACGACGACCCTCGCCGGTATTCTTCTCGAGACCGGCAACTGCACGGGCAATCAGAGGGTAGTAGTCGGCCATCGTATCACAGCGACGCCAGCGCGCTTTCAGGCTGAGTGATTACCAGCCGCCCGGAAATGCGCACCAATTATAGATTCGGAGCGCTTCCGGACGCAAAGCCGGCCAGCGGCGATTTTCCTTTCTCAGGTCTCGAACGGATTCTGCATCAGTATTGTGTCTTCGCGTTCCGGGCTCGTCGACAGCAAGGTGACCGGGCATCCCACCAGTTCTTCGATCCGACGGACATACTTGATCGCCTGCGCTGGCAGCTCCGCCCAAGAACGCGCCTTGGCGGTCGGCTCCTGCCATCCGGCAACCGTCTCATAGATCGGCTCGACCCTGGCCTGGGCATGCTCACCGGCTGGAAGATAGTCTATTTCGCGACCATCGAGTCGGTATCCCACGCACACCTGAATGTCGTCCAATCCATCAAGAATGTCGAGTTTGGTCAGGGCAAGGCCGTCAATGCCGCTGGTGCGGACAGTCTGTCGCACCAGGACGGCGTCGAACCATCCGCATCGGCGCCGACGGCCGGTGACAACGCCGAATTCACGGCCACGGTCGCCGAGCAACTGCCCAATGTCGTTGTCCTGCTCGGTCGGAAACGGCCCCTGACCAACCCGCGTCGTGTAGGCCTTGCAGATCCCCAGCACGTATCCGATGGCGGAAGGTCCAAGGCCGGAGCCGGTCGCCGCTTGCGCTGCCACCGTGTTGGAGGAGGTAACATAGGGATAGGTACCTTGGTCCACGTCGAGCAGCGCCCCTTGTGCGCCCTCGAACAGAATGCGCTTGCCCTCGCGCCGTTTCTGATCGAGCAGGGCCCAGACCGAATCCATGTAGGGCAGAACGCGGGGGGCGACGTCGGCGAGCGCATCGTAGATCGTTTTCGGGCTGATCTCGGCGAGATCAAGCCCGCGCCGCAGTGCGTTATGATGCGCCAACAAGCGCTCGATCTTTGGCCCCAATGACGGCAAATCGGCGAGGTCCATCAGCCGGATGGCGCGACGCCCGACCTTGTCCTCATAGGCCGGGCCAATCCCACGCTTGGTGGTCCCAATGCGCATCGTTGCGTTGCCGGACTCGCGGATGGCGTCGAGTTCCTGGTGCAGTGGCAGAATCAGGATTGCATTTTCTGCAATACGCAGGCTTTCCGGCGTCACTTTGACCCCTTGGGACGCCAGTCTTGCAATTTCGTCAAGCAGCGCCGCGGGGTCGAGGACAACCCCGTTGCCGATCACCGACAGCTTGCCGGGACGAACGACCCCTGATGGCAACAACGACAATTTGTATGTTGACCCATCGATGACCAGGGTATGCCCGGCATTGTGGCCGCCCTGAAAGCGCACCACGATGTCGGCCTGCTCGGACAGCCAGTCGACAATCTTTCCCTTGCCCTCGTCTCCCCATTGGGAGCCGACCACGACCACATTCGCCATATTTTAAGGAACCCTTCCCCGCTGATTTGGGCGCGTCCCGATGCCGAACTCCGCAAATTCCTGCGGTCATAGGAACTTCGGGGGATTCGGAGCACTGGAAACTATATGATTCTAGTGCGTTTTTTGGATTGAAGTTCACTGCACGGAACTTCGAATCCCGCGCACGGGACAACCAGGGCGCCCGTCCGAAGCCGGGATCCCTCCCCGATAACGGATGGCGCTGCCTGAGGCAAGTTTATCGGAGCCCAGTCCGGCGCCGGTGCAATTACTTGAGTCCACACGGCCTTTCCGCTTCCGACGCCCACGGTCACGATCGCGGCCGCTCGAACACCACGGTCTTGCTGGAAGGCCATGTCATTCTCCAGCCGAACGCGATGTCGCGGGCCTCGCCAGCTTTCATGTCCAGGGTCCAGGCGAGCACGCCACGTCGGTCACGCGCATCCGTCTGCGTCGGCTTGGTCGTAACCGGCAGCAGCTCAACCTGCACATCGGCGATTTCGCTGACCGGCTGCTGATCTTCAACAATGACCTTGATCGGCCAATCATGCCCGTTGCGCACGGTGATGCGGAACTCACGCTCGTCGGTTTTGCTCGTCGAGATCAGCCCGCTCGAACCTTCGATCTTGCGCTGGACAATGCGCGCAATCTTGATCTGGTCGTCGGCGCCGAAACCGAGATTGACATTTTCGCCCTTGCCGGCGAGCGCAAGCGTTCCGCGGCCCACAAACGTTCCATCGCGATACAGTGCGACGCGGCCCGGTAAGATTGGCGCTTCCTCGGTATGCTTGAAGCTCGCCTCCAGATAGGCGGTCGGGTCGAGCGCGGGTGCGGCGCGAACCAGGAGATCGGGCGAGATCGTTGACGTCGCGATGCGGAAGCTCTTCGCTCCCTCCTGCGCGATCACGCTGACGCGGCCGGGGACGCGGAACACAACCTGGAAGCCTCCGGCCTCGATCGCGGCTTGGCGCTCCTGCGCAGGTATGGGCTTTTCCTCATCCAGCGCCCGGGATTTGTCGTCGTCCAAGACCAACTGATCGACTTGTCGAAGGGCGCTGGCCACGCCGGCAGGCTGAGCCGGGGCCATACCGCGCGTGCGCCCAGCCAGCGTGCCATCCTCACCGCTGCGGCCAAACGCAACCCTCGGCTCCTCGAAACGCACGACAAGCGGCTTGAGATCGGGCACGGCGCCGCCTTTCGCGGTGCGCACGGTCGACACCGACAGCGCGACATCGAGCCAGTCCTCGCCGGTCTGCTGCACGATGTCTGCACGCCGAACCAATTCGAGCGCGGGCTTGTGGTCATTCCCGCCGCTGACGAGACGCGCATCATAGCTCGGCACCCAGCGCGCGCCGTGCACGGTATAGCTCACGCGCAGCGCTCCGCTCGTCGGCACGTCCGCCGCAAGATCGATTCGAACCTCCAGTTTGCGCGGCGGATTGGTCCGCGCCTGCGCCTCGAGCCGCGCGATCTCGCGATCGATTTCGCGCTGCGCCAATTTCAGTTCGCGGATCGCGTTATCGGCCGCTGAAATTTCTTCGCCGACCGCAACAAACGCCGCCCGCCACTCCGACAACGGACGCGCCTCCGCCTTGTCTCCAAGACCGAGCGGGGTGTCACGGCCGAAGCGTACGGCAAAAAGCTTGCGCGCGGTCTCGGCCTCGATCTTGTCCTCGAGCGCACCACGCTGGTCACGCGCGGCTTCGATCTTCTTCTCGAGCTCCGGCGCATTGACGGGCGGAACGGCTTTCGGCGCACGCGCATCGATCGAGCCAATCACGATGCGGGCGCCGGTCTCGCCCTCGACCCGCAAGGAGGCGGGATCAAGACCGGGCGGAAAATCAGACGCGATCAGCGTGGCGTCGCCGGCTGGCAGATCGACGGGGATCACCCGGGTGACCGTCGCGCCATCGGGATAGACCGTCACGGCATCGACTTTGGAATGGGCTTCGATTTCGGCAGCCCCGGCGAACGAAGCGGAGAACAACGAAACAAGAATGATGAGAAAGCGTTGCATGGCCGATCCCCTCTGGTGTCCCGATCCAATGTTCACAGGACCCTCTTAACTAGACGGTCCCGATGCCTTTTTGGGCACACGGACGCGCCGCTCAGAGGTAGTCGCAGAGATTCCGGTTTCCCCGTGGCCGGCGCGCGGCTATTCCGAGACTGAGAGCGCTGCGCGCAAATTCACAAAGTTCGGACGCGTAGGGTGGGCAAAGGCGGCCGACGAGTGGAGAATTGTACGGAGCACGATCCGCCGGCCCACGCGTAATGCATGCAGGTTATCCAAGATGGCGTGGGCACGGCGGATCGAGCGTGCAGATCTCCGCGAAACATGGGCCGCCTTTGCCCACCCTACGAGGCCGACCCCGCTAAAACCTCAACGGCTTCGCCTGCTGCACCTGCGGCAGCGCCCGCACCTCGGCAAGAACGTCTGCGGGCAATTCGCCATCGATCTCGATCAGCGCGATCGCGTTGCCGCCGGGCGCGTCGCGCCCGACATGGAAAGTCGCAATATTGATGCCGGCATCGCCGAGCGTGGATGAGAATTTGCCGATGAAACCGGGTTTGTCGAGATTGGTGATGTAGATCATCGAGGAACCAAATTCCGCGTCCATGCGAATGCCCTTGATGTTGACGATGCGCGGCCGTCCGTCCGCGTACACCGTGCCTGACACCGCGCGCGACTGTCGCTCGGTCTCGACGGTCACAGTGATCAGGCTCTCATAATCGCCTTCCGCCTCGCGCGTCGTCTCCTCCACGATCATGCCGCGCTCCTTCGCGACGATCGGTGCCGAGACGACGTTCACCTCGCCGAGCATGGGGCGCAGCAGGCCGGCAAGCACCGCTGATGTCAGCGCCTTGGTTTTCATATGCGCGACCGCGCCCTCATAGATGATCTGCACCTTGCTGATTCCGGTCTCGGTCAATTGCCCCGCGAATGACCCAAGTTTCTCCGCCAGCGCGATGAACGGCTTGAGCTTGGGGGCCTCCTCCGCGGTGATGGAAGGAAAATTGATGGCATTCGAAATCGCGCCGCGCAGGAGATAATCGGACATCTGCTCGGCAATTTGCAGCGCGACGTTCTCCTGCGCTTCGGTGGTGGCAGCACCGAGATGCGGCGTGCACACGACGTTGGGATGGCCGAACAGCGGATTCTCCGTCGCCGGCTCCTCAATGAACACATCGAATGCCGCCCCGGCGATGTGACCCGAGTCGAGCGCCGCGCGCAACGCGTGCTCATCGACGAGACCGCCGCGCGCGCAATTGACGATACGCACGCCCTTCTTCAATTGCGGCATCGCATCAGCGCCGATGATGTTTTTCGTTTTCTCCGTGAGCGGCGTGTGCAGCGTGATGAAGTCGGCGCGTTTGAACAGATCACCGAGCTCGACTTTCTCCACGCCGACATCGAGCGCGTGATCGTGGGACAAAAACGGGTCATAGGCGATCACCTTCATCTTCAGCCCGATCGCGCGGTCGGCAACGATCGAACCGATGTTGCCGCAACCGATCACGCCGAGCGTCTTGCCGGTGATCTCGACGCCCATAAACCGGTTCTTCTCCCACTTCCCCGCTTGCGTCGAAGTGTCAGCCTGCGGAATCTGGCGCGCCAAGGCCAACATCAGCGTGATCGCGTGCTCGGCGGTGGTGATCGAGTTCCCGAACGGCGTGTTCATGACGATGATGCCTTTGGCGGTCGCCGCGGGAATATCGACATTGTCGACGCCGATTCCGGCGCGACCGATCACCTTCAGGTTCTTCGCCCGTTCGAGAATTTTCGCGCTCACTTTGGTCGCGGAGCGAATGGCGAGGCCGTCGAAATTGCCGACGATCTCGGCAAGCTTTTCCTTGTCCTTGCCGAGGTTCGGCTGGAAATCGACGGTCACACCGCGGTCCTTGAAGACCTGGACAGCAGCGGGAGAGAGTGCATCGGAGATCAGAACATTGGCGCCCATGGCATGGTTCCGACGATTAGGGTCTGATTGAGTGGGAGAGCGGATCCGCACGCGGCACCTGCGGGTCGCACCGCGACGATGATGTCGGCAAGCAGCTACGCCGCCTTCGGCAACGCATCCCTGGTTTTGGCAAAGGCCCAGTCGAGCCATTGTGTCAACGCCTCGACGTCGTTCGCGTCGATCGTCGCGCCGCACCAGATGCGCAGTCCCGGTGGTGCATCACGATAGTGACCGAGATCGTATCCGGCGCCTTCCTTTTCGACCGCGGCCGCAAGATTTTTCGCGAACGCGGCCTGCGCATCGGCGGGAAGATTCGTCACCGCGGGATCGACGACCTTGAGACACACCGACGTGTTGGAGCGCGCCGCCGGATCCTTGGCAAGGAAGTCGACCCAGGGCGTGCGCGCCACCCATTGCGCGATCACCTTGGTGTTGGCATCGGCGCGACCGATCAAAGCCTTGAGGCCGCCGAGCGATTGCGCCCATTGCAGGGTGTCGAGATAGTCCTCGACGCACAGCATCGACGGCGTGTTGATGGTTTCGCCCTCGAAGATGCCTTCGTTGAGTTTTCCGCCCTTGGTCATGCGGAAGATCTTCGGCAGCGGCCACGCCGGCTTGTAGCTTTCCAGACGGGACACCGCACGCGGCGACAGGATCAACATGCCATGCGCAGCTTCGCCGCCGAGCGCCTTCTGCCAGGAAAAAGTTACGACATCGAGTTTGGGCCAATCCAGCGCCTGCGCGAACGCGGCGGACGTCGCGTCGCAAATCGCAAGCCCCTCGCGGTCGGCAGCGATCCAGTCGGCGTTGGGCACGCGCACGCCCGATGTGGTGCCGTTCCAAGTGAAGACGACGTCGGTTTTCCAATCGACCTTGCTCAGGTCCGGCAATTCGCCGTAACCGGCCTTGAGAACACTGGTTTCCTTGAGCTTGAGCTCTTTGAGGACGTCGCTGACCCAGCCTTCTCCGAACGATTCCCACGCGAGCATGGTGACGGGGCGTGCCCCGAGCATCGACCACAACGCCATCTCGACGGCGCCGGTGTCCGATGCCGGCACGATGCCGATCCGATAGTCGGCGGGCACTTCGAGCACCTCGCGCGTGAGATCGATGGCGCGTTTGAGCTTGCCCTTGCCGACCTTGGCGCGGTGCGACCGTCCGAGAGCTGCGTCTGTGAGGGCTTGGAGACTCCAGCCGGGGCGCTTGGCGCAGGGGCCGGATGAGAAGTGCGGAACCGCCGGCCGCACGCCGGGCATCGCAATCGTCATGATCTATCCTTCCAGATAGGCGCCCCTCGGTGGGGAGGGGTCTCCCGCTGTTGGGAATAAGGATGCTTGCGCCGACCGTCAAGGACGGATTGCTGCGTATTCTTCCTGTGATTACCCGATTGTCGCGATGCGCTGGCGCCAGTCGAGCGCCGCACAAGGGCTGTCGTAGATCAATCAATCTGATAGCGAAGCCCGAGGCGCACTTGCTGAGTTGCGATGTTGCCGAAGGACACCGTGCCGAATGGCGCGATATTTGCGCGCGACGTGCCCATGTCGAGATAGCGATAGCTCAGGTCGATCAGGATATTGCGCGACACATTGTACGCGAGGCCCGCATTGCCCGCCCAGGCGAAATCGATGTTGCTCGAGATCGTCGCTTGCCCGATGGACAGTTCGATCGGCCGGAAATAGCTGAAGCCTGCGCCTGCACCGACATAGGGTGTCAGTCCCCACCAGGTGCCGAGGTCGAAATACGCGTTCAGCAACGTTGTCACGTTCGTGATGCGGGCACTGAGATCTGGCGCGAATGCGGGGTTGAAGCCGTGAAATCTCGCGTTGCTTCCGTAGTCCGCCGTCACATCGGCCCGGAACCAATCCTTCTTGATTCCGAATCCAACGCCGCCAGTCGGCCCATTTGTGACGCTGCTGCCCGAGAACGTGCTGCCTCCCCGCGATGAAGTCTGCACACCGTAGCCAACGTCGCCGCGGATGTACCAGTTGGAAGCGAACTCCTGCACCGGCTGCAGCGGCGGCGCGGGGTAATCTGCCGCGCGCGCCGATTCACCCGCGACCAGCGCGGCCGCTCCCGCGACCACGCGCATCAAAACGCCACGCATCATCTCTTCCTTCGACAGAGGCAGCGGGCGCGAACGCCCCCCAGATCAAGCGACGAGGCGGATGATGCCAGCGATTTCTTAAGCGGGGCTTAACCTTACTTTTTAACCGCGAACCTCGATCACGGTCGCGCAAGCGCGCATGAGGCGGGATCAAGAGCTACGCCGAAACCTCGCTCAGAGCCTCGACGATACCGTCGACCACTTCCTCGATCAGGATGGTATCCTCGCCTTCGCCGGTGACGCGGATCACCGGTTCGGTACCGGACGGCCGCACGATCAGTCGACCGTGGCCGTTGAGCCGTTTTTCCGCATCGGCAATCGCCGAGCGCACGCTCGCGTGCTCATGCGGCTTGCCGCTGCGATAACGGACATTCTTCGTCACCTGCGGCAACGGATCGAAGCGGTGACAAACGCTGGAGACGGGTCGATCCTTCTTCTTCACCACCGCCAGCACCTGCAACGCGGCAACGAAGCCGTCGCCCGTCGTGGTGTAGTCGGAGAGGATGATATGGCCCGAAGGCTCGCCGCCGAGATTGTACCCGTGCTCGCGCATCTGTTCGAGCACGTAGCGATCGCCAACTGGCGTGCGCACGAACGAGAGGCCAAGCGCGGCAAGGTGGCGTTCGAGACCAAGATTGGACATGACGGTGGAAACGACTCCCGGCTTAGCGAGCCGTCCATCCTCCTGCCAACTCTCCGCGATCACGGCGAGCAACTGATCGCCGTCCACGACGCGGCCGCGTTCGTCGACGATAAGCACACGGTCGGCATCGCCATCGAGCGCGATCCCGATATCGGCACGCATCTCGCGTACTTTGAGTGCAAGCGTTTCCGGCGACGTCGAGCCACATTCCTTGTTGATGTTGAACCCGTCGGGCTCGACGCCGATGGAAATCACCTCGGCGCCGAGTTCCCACAGCGCCTCGGGTGCAACCCGGTAGGCGGCCCCATTCGCGCAATCGACCACGACGCGCAAGCCTTCGAGCGAAAGATTTTTCGGCAACGTTCGCTTGGCGAATTCGATGTAGCGATCGTGGACGCCGTCGATGCGCTTGGCCCGGCCCAGCGCCGCGGATTTCGCCAGCCGATGGGACAGATCCGTATCGATCAGCCGCTCTATTTCAAGCTCGACCTCATCGGACAACTTATAGCCGTCAGGACCGAACAGCTTGATGCCGTTGTCATCGAAGAGATTGTGCGAGGCCGAGATCATGACGCCGAGGTCAGAGCGCATCGAGCGCGTCAGCATGGCGACCGCCGGGGTCGGCATCGGGCCGAGCAACAGCACGTCCATGCCAACCGAGGTGAAGCCGGCGACAAGCGCCGTCTCGATCATGTAACCGGACAGGCGAGTATCCTTGCCGATCACCACCCGGTGGCGATGATCACCACGGATGAAAACAAGCCCGGTCGCCTGTCCAACCTTGAGCGCGAGATCCGCCGTAATCACGCCATTGGCGCGTCCACGGATACCGTCGGTACCGAAATACTTGCGCGCCATCGCTTCCCCCAACCCTTTGTCGGGATGTGCCTTTGCGCCCTGTCGCGGCTTGGCGGACCCCCGCGAAGCCCCGTTTGGTGACTTTACCGCCATCCTAACCCCAAATCCTTCTTGTAATGCTGACATGATTACCGACTTGGCGGAGATTGCCAACAGGCCTTTACACAGCCTCCCCGACCACGATGACATGCAGCCGGCGGGGGCCGTGGGCCCCGAGGATCAGGGTCTGCTCGATATCGGCGGAGCGCGAGGGGCCGGTGATCATGTTGACCGTTCGCGGCATGGTTCGGTTACCGAATGCGTCCCGCAGCCGCTGCCAAATCGCCTCGTAATCGCCGGCGACGTCCTTCGCCTCGACGACCACGATGTGGTTGTCGGGGAGGAAATTGAGCGTGGTCGGATTGTCCGGTCCCGAAGTCAAAATCAAGGTGCCGGTCTCGGCTACGCCGGCTAAAGCATGCGAGACCGACGCAAGCTGTTTGCCATCGGAGATGCCGGTCGTCACGTCGAGCGTCGCCGCCCGTTCCCATGGCATCGAGGCGAGCATCCGGTCATCCCCGCGTCGCACCGCAGGCGGGAGATTGTGCTTGCGCAGGAATTCCGCGACTGCAACCGGCACGTCCGCACCATCGGCAACGCACTCGATACTGCCGGCAGCACCCTCGACCATTCGAGCGAAAAGTGCGAGCCGCTCCTGGGCGGCGAGCTGACCGCGGGCCGGCACCACCCCCCGGGGGTGTCCGGCGAGCCGGTCGGCAACCTCCTTCCGGCGGGGCGCCTCCCGGCCGGTTACTCCGAGCGAGCGCCGTATCGCGTTCAAGACCTGGTCGCGCGCGCTCATCGTCCCGCTTTCCGCGACTTCCATTGCGCCTGGAAGGTCGCTCCCTGCGGCGCCGGGAAATCGCGGTGCCGCGTCCAGCCTGCTGCCAACGGCAGCCTCCGAAAACGACCCGCGCGCCTGCCAACATAAGCAAGCGCACGGGCGGCGAGCGCTGTGGCGAGAGCGTAAAGCCACGGACGGCGCACAAAGAAACTCCAGAATGCCAGACCCGTCCGCACGGTCGCCGGCGAGAGACGCCGTTCAAATTCGCGCTCCCGCCACGAGCGCATCATGTGGGGCAGCGGGATGCGCACAGGACACACCTCCTCGCAGCGCCCGCAGAACGTTGAAGCGTTCGGCAGGTGTCCGGCCTTGTCGATCCCGATCAGGCTCGGCGTCAACACCGCGCCCATCGGTCCCGGATAGACCCAGCCGTAAGCGTGGCCGCCGACGGCATGATAGACCGGGCAATGGTTCATGCAGGCGCCGCAGCGGATACATCGGAGCATGTCTTGAAAGTCGCCGCCGAGCATGGCCGAGCGGCCGTTGTCGAGCAGCACCACGTGATACTCGAGCGGCCCGTCGGGGTCGCTGGCGCGGCGCGGGCCGGTCGAGAGCGTGGTGTAGACCGACATCTCCTGTCCGGTCGCGGAGCGCGCGAGCACGCGCAGGAGTTGCGCCGCGTCTTCGAGCGTCGGCACGAGCTTGTCGATCGACGCCAGTACGATGTGCGCTTTCGGCAGCATCTGAGTGAGATCGCCATTGCCCTCGTTGGTGACGATGATCGAGGTCCCGGTCTCCGCAATCAGAAAATTCGCACCGGTGATGCCGACATCGGCGGTGAGGAATTTTTCGCGCAGCACGCCGCGGGCCTCCGCGAGCAGCGTCGCAGGTTCGGTAAGATTGCGATCCTTCGGCAGCTGCGTGTGGACGCGACGGAAATCCGCTTCGACCTGGGCCTTGGTAAGATGCACGGCCGGCGCGATGATATGCGAAGGCAGCTCATGCCGAAGCTGGATGATGTATTCGCCCAGGTCCGTTTCGACCGGCGTGACGCCGTTCGCTTCGAGGAAGTCGTTGATTCCGATTTCCTCGCCGACCATCGACTTGCCTTTGGTGACGGTCTTGGCGCCGAGCTTGCGGCAGAGGTCGAGGATGATTTGGCGCGCGTCATCCGCGGTCACGGCATAGTGCACATGGCCGCCCGCGGCCGTCACGCGCCCTTCGTATTCCTCCAGATAGAGATCGAGATGGGCGAGCGCGTGATTCTTGATGTCGCGGCTGGAATCGCGCAGCGCGTCGAATTCAGGAAGCTTGTCGGCGACCTCGCGCCGGCGCGAGACGAAATTGACCTCGACGAACCTGAGCGCGTTCTGCAGCTCGGCATCGGCAAGCGCCACCGCGGCGTTGTGCTTGAACTCGGGCGAGGTCGACGCAGTCACGGCGCGTCCTTTGCGATGCTGGGCGTCGGCACACCGATCGGTGGCTCGTTGGTCATGCCGGCGAGCACTTCGGCAACGTGACGCACCTCGATCGTATGGCCCTCGCGCTGCAGCTTGCCGGCCATGTTCATGAGGCAACCGAGATCGCCTGCGAGCAGCATGTCCGCGCCAGTCGCCGCGATGTTCGCCGTCTTCTTGGCGACGATCGTGTCGGAGATATCTGGATATTTGACGCAGAAGGTTCCGCCGAACCCGCAGCAGACGTCGGCGTCGCGCATCTCCTTGATCGTCAGACCTGCCACCGTGCCGAGCAGCCGCCGCGGCGCCACGCGCACACCAAGCTCGCGCAGACCGGAGCAAGAATCGTGATAGGTCACCGTGCTCTCGCAAGCGACGTCGACTTTCGCGACGCCGAGCACGTCGACGAGGAACGTCAAGAGCTCGTAGGTCTTCTCGGCAAACGCGGCGGCCCGCGGCAGCCAATTGGGATCGCCGTGGAAGAGCTCGGGGTAATGCACCTTCAACATCCCCGCGCACGACCCGCTCGGGGCCACCACAAAATCAAAGGGCTCGAACGCCGCGATCACCTGCTCCGCGATCGCGCGCGACGTGCCACGGTCGCCCGAATTGTAGGCCGGTTGTCCGCAACAGGCCTGCCGAGGCATCTCGACGATGCAGCCGGCGTCCTCCAGCAGCTTGACCGCGGCAAAGCCGACCGAGGGACGGAAGAAATCGACGAGGCAGGTGACGAACAACCCGACCCGCTTGCCCGGCTCGATCATAACTCTCTCCAGCCCGCTGCCCGACGATGCGTGCGATTCCACGGGCGAAACCACGTGATCGCGAGATTGGCGGAAAGGGTCATGGGAGGCAAGGGACGCTGGTGTTGCAACATTCGGCCTTCGCATACAGGCTTTGCCGAAGCGTGAGTGGCTGCGATGCAGCGGCCATGGTACGGCTGCGCCAAAATCGCGCCCGAGGATGCCAAACGCGTGAACCCCACTTCCATCCGCGCTTCCGCGCATGCGCGCGGCGCCGCCATTGAATCCCCGCAGGCCTGGTTGCGCCTCGTTGTGTGCCTGGCCATTGGCGCTGTCGGCGGCGTCGGCATGTGGTCGTTCATCGTGTCGTTACCAGCCGTTCAGGCCGATTTCGGCGTCATTCGCGCCGACGCCTCGCTTCCCTACACCTGCCTCATGATCGGCTTTGCGCTGGGCGGCGTCGTGACCGGACAGTTGGCGGACCGATTTGGCGTCATGGTTCCGCTGCTCATCGGATCCCTGGCGCTCAGCATCGGCTATCTCGCCACCGCATTCGCCGGCAGCCTGTTGCAAGTGGCCCTCTTGCACGGCGCGTTGATCGGATTCGGAACCTCCGCGACCTTTGGACCGCTCGTCGCCGACATCTCCCATTGGTTTACGCGACGACGTGGCATTGCGGTTGCGATCTGCGCCTGCGGTGGCTACGTCGCGGGCGTCATCTGGCCGCCGGTCGTACGCATCCTCGTCGATACGGTCGGCTGGCGACACACGCACCTCGGTATCGGAATCATTTGTGCCGTGACTCTGCTGCCACTCACGCTGGCCATGCGCCGACGCGCCCCCGTGGATGCGCATGGTGCTCCCGGTTTGCCGGTTTCCGGCACCCCCGGCAATCTCGGTCTCTCAGCCGGGGCCTTGCAGCTTTTGCTCTCGATTGCCGGGGTCGCCTGCTGCGTCGCCATGGCAATGCCGCAGGTTCACATCGTCGCCTATTGCGGCGATCTCGGCTACGGGGTGGCGCGCGGGGCGGAGATGCTCTCACTGATGCTTGGCTTCGGCATCGTCAGCCGCATCGCTTCCGGCTTGATCGCCGATCGCATTGGCGGGATCAGGACGCTGTTGCTGGGCTCAGCGCTGCAAGGGGTTGCGCTGTTGCTATATCTGTTCTTTGACGGGTTGTTTTCGCTTTATGTGATCTCCGCCCTGTTCGGACTGTTCCAGGGCGGGATCGTGCCGTCCTACGCCATTATCATCCGCGAGTATTATTCGCCGCGCGAGGCGGGAACCCGGCTCGGCGTCGTGCTCATGGCGACCTTGTTCGGCATGGCGCTCGGCGGCTGGATGTCGGGTGCGATCTTCGATCTCACCGGCTCCTACCGGTCCGCCTTCGCGAACGGACTGGCGTGGAATCTCCTCAACGTCTCGATTGCGGTGTGGTTGCTCGTGCGCAGCCGCGCGCGGATGGCCTACGTATAGGAGCGCCAAGCGCTCCGTTACCACCACCATCGATCCCCTCGATCCGCATGTCCGGCACGAGCGCGGGCCATACGCGACATCGAGGAATTACGTGACATGGAGGAATGACGTGACACGGAGGAATGACGCGGCGAGTGCCGGGCGGCAAGCGACCAAGACCTCCCAGTCATCGCTTTCAACGAGCACAAATCCTCGGGCGAGTGGCGCGACAGAAAATCCGTGTTGAGACTTTGCACTTCGCTCAGTGCCAACTCTTGGGTGGCGGCGTATCTGCGTCGATCGGGCACGAGCCACGCCTCCGGCGTCGTCTCGGTCTTTGGGTTTTCCTTGCTCGCCGGCACGACGTGCACGATGTGATAGCCGCGCTCCTTGAGTTCCTTCAGCAGCATCGGCAAGGCGGCCACGGTCGCGGGATGAATATCGTGCAGCAGCAGGATGCCCTTGCCCTTCTGTTCCAGCCGCGTCAAAGCACGGCGCACGATTTCCCGAGGCCCGATGTGCGTCCAATCGTCCGCGGGAATATCGGCGCCCCAAACCATGATGTTGCGGGAGGCGAGATATTCCTCGGACGATTCCGTATTTCCAAATCCGGGGAAGCGAAAGAACGGTGCGAGATCCTTGGCGTCGCCGAGCGCGGCGGTGGTCGCCTCGATTCCGTCGTCGATCTGCGCCTTGGCCCTTTCGTACGACAGCGCCCTGAAACGATAGGGGTGCGACATGCTGTGGGTGCCGATGGTATGACCTTCACGATATGCGCGCTGCACGAGGTCGGGACGGTGACGTGCCATGTCACCGACAATGAAATACGTCGCGTGCACGCATTCGGAAGCCAGGATGTCCAGGATTCTGTCGGTGTAGGGCGCGATCGGACCGTCATCGAGGGTCAGCACCATTTCCTTGTCGGCGAGCGGCAGCGTCTCGGCATAGCTCATGGCGCCGACCCGAGTATGCTCGGTCGGGTCGACGACGATGGTCCGGCTCGTGCCGATCGCATCTGGATTGCCGGGGCAGTCCGCGGCTGCGGCAGCCTTCGCCAAGCCACAGACGGCAAACGATAGGACGAATATGGCAAGTGATCGCGTCACACTGTGTGTCATGGATGAAGTCCCGGCCCACGATCCTCAACGGCGATGACAGCTGTAAGTGATGAGCATTGCATTACCGGAGGCGATTATCAGCTCTGTTCTGTGGATCATCCTCAACTTTCCGTCAGCCGCTACAAGGCAGACAGTAGAAACTTTGAAGAAAATCCGGCTGTTGCAGCTTTTCGCGCCTATGACGGTTGTCTAGAAACCACCTGACGTCTCCGAGTGAGTGAGTGAGGCTGGTGCCATGAAGGCCGTTCGCTTTATCGCCGCGCTTTGCTGCTTCGCAGCAATAGTGACCTCCGCAATCGCGGAGGACTGGCCGACGCGGCCGATCCACATCGTCGTACCGTTTCCAGCGGGTGGAAGCGCGGACGTGCAGTCGCGCATGATCGCTGATGAGCTGGCGAAGGCTCTCGGACAGCCCGTGATTGTCGACAACAAGCCGGGTGCCGGCGGCAACATCGGCGCCGCAGAGGCTGCCCGTGCTCAGGCGGACGGGTATACGCTGTTCATGGCAACAACTGGGACGCACGCCAGCAACGTCCATCTTTACAAGAATCTGCCGTACGATCCGGTGAAGGACTTCGCTCCGTTGACTCTGGTGACCATCAACCCGCAACTCATCGTCGCCGGAAAGAAATACGCGAGTTCCACCTTCGACGATTTCATCGCTGCGTTGAAAGGCGGCGGTGCCCCGACCAACTTCGGATCGTCCGGTATCGGCTCAGCAACGCATCTGGCAGGCGAATTGTTCAACCGCGAGACCGGCGCGGCGCTCGTGCACGTCCCCTACCGTGGCCAGGGACCCGCGCTCAACGATCTATTGAGTGGCCAGTTGGATGCCATGTTTCCGCTGGTCGCGGACGTATTTTCACTCGTGCAGAGCGGACAGGTTCATGCCTTCGCCGTCATGGGCGAAAGGCGAGCGAAAGCATTGCCGAGTGTCCCGACGACCGCGGAGATCGGTCACCCCCGTCTGCGCATGAGCCCGATCTGGACGGCGCTCTACACCAATGCCGGGACTCCCAAGCCAATCATCGATCGGCTGCACCACGAGCTCGTCCGCATCATCACTGCAAGAGCGTTCGTCGACAAGGTCGAAGCGATCGGCTTCGAAGTCCGCACCACGACCCCGGAGGAACTCGCGGCGTTTGTGGCGAGCGAGACGGCGAGTTGGGGCGCCCTGATCAAAGCGCTCGATGTGCATCTCGACTAAGGAGAGTCAGCGCCATGGGGCTTTTGACCTTCGCGCTCAACGTGACGCTGGACGGGTGTTGCGACCACCGCGAAATGGTCGTCAACGACGAGATGCTCCGCTACTGGACGCGCGTGATGGACGCGGCGGGAGCGATGCTCTTCGGGCGCCGGACCTACGAGCTGATGGAGAACGCCTGGCCGCAAGTGGCGCGAGACCCGAAGGCGACACCGTCGAACCGGAACTGGGCGAAGAAGCTCGAAGCCAAGCCCAAGTACGTGGTCTCGACGACGCGCCGCGACTTCCCGTGGCGCAACACGCATCATGTCGAAGGGGACCTGACCCGGGCGGTGAAGGCGTTGAAGAAGGCCACGCCGCGCGGACTGCTGGTGGGTAGCCCCCAACTTTCGGCCGCACTTCAGCGCCTGGACCTCGTGGACGACTATCGCTTCGTGGTCCACCCCGTGGTGGTCGGGCACGGCCCGTTCTTGTTTTCCGGCCTACAGCCGACATTGCGCCTGAAGTTCGTGGCCGCGACACGGCTCAAATCGGGCATCGTGGCGTTGCACTATCGCCGGCGCTAGCGGGCGGCTAAGCCCGCCACCGCGTCGCCGAGGTGATTAAGATTACTCCTCCTTGTATCCATAAGTCGGCACATTGCCGGAGGCGCCGTAGTATTTATACGGCAGGAACTTGCCGGACATCGTGATCTTGACGCGATCGCCTTTGGGGTCGGGCAGACGCTCCATCACCATGTCGAAGTCGATGGCCGACATGATGCCGTCGCCGAATTCCTCCTCGATCAACGCCTTCCAGGCCGGGCCGTTCACCATCACCAATTCGTAGAAACGGTAGATCAAGGGATCTGTCGGCGGCATCGGCGTGCCCGCCCCGCGCATCGGCACTTCGTTGAGCAGCGCCGTCTCCGACTTGGAAAGCCCGAACAGGTCCGCCGCCTTTTCCGCTTGCGGCTTCGTCAGCTTCATCTGACCGAGCACGGCGCCGGTGATCATCACCGGCGACATGCCCCCAATCTTGTCGCAGATGTATTTCCAGGTCCAACCCTTCTCGCGCTTGATGTCGAGAAGCTTCTCCGTGAGATCGCTGCGTTTCATGGTCGGTTCCTCCTTCGCTGAGCGAATGACAAGCGGGTGGGCCCGCGATGTGATGGGACGAAAGGGCGGACGACGCAGAGCGCATTCTGCTTCAATGAAATCGGCGTGCGCTCCCGATTCATGCGTTGGCGCACATCCTTTTCGGAAAGCCAGTGTCCACTTTTCCAGGATATGCGCTAATGCGCCCGCGGTGCCTCGTGCAGCGCCGGCTTGCCGGCGCGCATGAACGGCACCGCCATGATTTTCTTGCGACGCCTCGTCTGCGCTGCCCGCTTGGGGCGGCGGCTCACGGGGGGATCGGCTTTGGTCACCGGACGGAATGCGAGACGTTTGCGAACGAAGGCCTGTTCGGACTGTTTTGGCCGGCGCTTCGCTTTTGCCGGCGTCTTGGCGCGGACCACGCGCTTGGGCCGTGTCGACCCCGCCCACTCGATCGGCGGCAGCGCGGTCTCAGCCTTTGCGGTGCCGGCGGAAATGCTCGCGGAAACCGGTGGAATGATGTCCACCGCAGGGGCCTGTAGCTTTCGATCCGCAGTCGGAGCCGGCGCAGTTGGGGTCTCCACGGGGCGCGGCCGAATTGGATTCGCGGGCGGGACCGTAACCTTAGCGACCGGGCCCGGAGCCGAAGCCTTCGCGCGCGCGCGATTGACCGCCCGCGCGATGAAATGAAGAACAACAAGAACCGCCAGCCCGGCGAGCAGGAGTTCCAGGACGGTCAGCCGATCCATCATCGTCTCAGTCCCAATCGACTCAGCACGTCAAACGTGGCGGGTCTTCAACATTTCGGAAAGTGCACGCGCATCGCCGCCTGTGCAAGCACGCCCTCGTAACGCCGCTGTTCATCCGTGATGGTCACGCATTGCAACGCGCGGCGTGCCTCGTGCTCATGCTCAAGCTGACTGCGATGATGTCCACAGAGGCACTGCGGCTCCAGCAACTCGGGTGTGTCGTACGGATTCCCGCCCATGACGCATACTCCACGTTTCGGCTCAAATGCCGCTTCCGGTGACTGCAAACGAGAGGTGCAATGCCCATGCCAATTCGCCGCCGCTGCGTCAGGCCGGTTTCTTGCGGCCCTGCAATGGCTTGGATTCGCCAAGCAGCACCCGCAAAAGCGAAAATACAGCCTGCGGGGCGCCTGAAAATTCTACCCCGTTGCCTAATTTTTTAGCAAACAACCCCCGTTGATCTTGATGCCGATAGGGCGAGCAATTGCGCGCCCGCCGTCGTAAACTCCGGGATTGGGCAGGGCGAGGCCGTGACGCAACCGTCGACCCACTACGCACGCAGCGGAGACGTTCGCATCGCCTACCAGGTCGTAGGCAACGGACCGATCGATCTGGTCTTCGTTCCCGGATTTATTTC
>Ga0066903_100000973_pt1 | contig 19798 bp, 17 predicted proteins | sample PanSoiMetaGPlot1_FD_67491 | JGI IMG/M metagenome (GOLD analysis project Ga0066903, IMG submission 67491) | Tropical forest soil microbial communities from Panama analyzed to predict greenhouse gas emissions - Panama Soil - Plot 1 (version 2) | ecosystem: Environmental > Terrestrial > Soil >... | reverse complement strand
TCCCGCAGGCACTGCGGGATCGCATGGAAGTGCTGCAGCTGGCCGGCTACACCGAGCTCGAGAAGATCGAGATCGCGAAGAAGTTCCTCGCCCCGAAAGCCATCGAAGGCGCCGGCCTCACGCCGGAGAACATCGCCTTCAACGACGAGGCGATTCGCACCGTCATCGCGCGCTACACGCGCGAAGCCGGCGTCCGCAACCTCGAGCGCGAGATCTCGTCGATCTGCCGCAAAGTGGCGCGCAAGGTCGTCGTCGAGGGCAAAGGCTTCAACGAAGAGATCACGCCCGACAAGGTCACGCAGTACCTCGGCGTGCCGCGCTACCGCAACACGATGGCGGAGGAGTCGAACGAGATCGGCATCGCCACCGGCCTGGCCTGGACCGAAGTGGGCGGCGAGATTCTGGTGACGGAAGCGACGCTCATGCCGGGCAAGGGCCACCTGACGCTCACTGGCAAGCTCGGCGACGTCATGCAGGAATCGGCGCAGGCGGCGATGAGCTACGTCCGATCGAAGGCCGAGGAGTTCGGCATCCCGAAGGAATTCAATCGCAAGACCGACGTGCACGTGCACGTGCCGGAAGGGGCGATTCCGAAGGACGGGCCGTCGGCGGGCATCACGCTCGCGACCGCGCTCGTGTCGGCCCTCGCCCGCGTCCCCGTGCGCAAGGATGTCGCGATGACGGGGGAAATCACCTTGCGCGGCAAGGTGCTGCCCATCGGCGGCGTGAAGGAAAAGGTGCTGGCCGCGCACCGCGCCGGCGTGAAGAACATCGTGCTGCCGAAGGACAACGAGAAAGATCTGGCGGACATTCCGAAGAACGTGCTGGACACGCTCGACGTCTACATGGTCCAGACGATGGACGAGGTCTTGAAGATCGCGCTGGCCGAACCGCTGGCCGGCCGCCTCCCCGCCGAGGCCCAGGCCGAACCGGTCGACAGCGTTATCAGCGACGACACCATTACCCACTAACGCTCCGGCTGGGGAGGCCTGCCCTCCCCGCCTTGATGAAACCCGAAGCCACATTTGTCAGGAGCGCCGCAGCCGTCTCCGATCTTCCGGCCGATGGGATTCCGGAAATCGCGCTGGTGGGTCGTTCGAACGTCGGAAAGTCGAGTCTGATCAACGCGCTCGTGCGGCAACGGCTGGCGCGGACCAGTGCGGCGCCCGGCAAGACGCGGCTGGCCAACATCTATCGGGTGCAGGTCGCGCAGGGCGTGCCGTTTCACCTCGTGGATTTGCCCGGGTACGGCTACGCGCGTGGTGGGCGGTCGGCGGCGCAGGCGTTTGACGATCTGACGCACGCGTATTTCGCGCGCGAGCGCCGGCGGCCCGGGCAAGGCGCGGAGGCGCCGAGCATCGGAAGACGTCCGGCGGCGTTGTTGTTGGTGGACAGCCGGCATCCGGGCCTCGAAAGCGACAAGGCAGCCTGGACGTGGCTTCATACGGCGGTCGATGAGGCGGCCGTCGTGGCCACGAAAGTCGACAAGCTCGCGCGCGGCGAACGGATCCGCGCGCTGAGAGAACTCGAATCCGTTTTTCAACGACCCGTGCTGCCGGTTTCGGCGGTCACGGGTGAAGGACTGGACGAACTGTGGAGAGTAATCAACCAACTGGCGAACAGCAGCAGCCACCCGCGCCGCAGCCGCACGCACCCAAGGGCAACGGCGCCGCTCCTGCCGAAAAAGGCGACAAGATAGAGCGCATCGATCTGGCGACGCTCAAGGACATGAGCGTCGGCGCGCTCACCAAGGTTGCCAAGCAGCTCGATGTGCCGGGCGCAACCGGCATGCGCAAGCAGGAGCTGATCTTCGAGATCCTGAAGGCCCGCGCGGAAAAGAGCGGCCTCATCTTCTCGGAAGGCGTGCTCGAGGTGCTGCCCGACGGATTCGGGTTCCTGCGCGCGCCAGACTACAACTACCTGCCGGGTCCCGACGACATCTACGTCTCCCCTTCGCAAATCCGCAAATTCGATCTGCATACGGGCGACACGGTGTCGGGCCAGATTCGTCCGCCGAAGGACGGCGAGCGCTACTTCGCGCTCATCAAGGTCGAAGCGGTCAACTTCGAGCCGCCCGAAAAGGCGCGCGAGAAGGTGTTCTTCGAGAACCTCACGCCGCTCTATCCGCAGAACCGCATCTCGCTCGAAACCGACGGCGAGAACCTCTCGGCCCGCGTGCTCGACCTGATGGTGCCGATCGGCAAGGGCCAGCGCGGCCTCATCGTCGCGCCGCCGCGGACCGGCAAGACGATGCTGCTGCAGAACATCGCCAACAGCATCACGAACAACCATCCCGAGGTGTACCTGATCGTGCTGCTCATCGACGAGCGGCCTGAAGAAGTCACCGACATGCAGCGCTCGGTGCGCGGCGAAGTGATCTCGTCGACGTTCGATGAGCCGGCCCAGCGCCACGTGCAGGTCGCCGAGATGGTGATCGAGAAGGCCAAGCGCCTGGTCGAGCACAAGAAGGACGTCGTGATTCTGCTCGATTCGATCACGCGCCTGGCGCGCGCCTACAACACCATCGTGCCCCCGTCGGGCAAGGTGCTGTCGGGCGGCGTGGACAGCAACGCGCTCCAGCGGCCGAAGCGCTTCTTCGGGGCTGCCCGGAACATCGAGGAAGGCGGCTCGCTCACGATCATGGCGACGGCGCTCGTCGACACCGGTTCGCGCATGGACGAGGTCATCTTCGAGGAGTTCAAGGGGACCGGCAACCTGGAAATTCACCTGGATCGCAAGCTGACCGACCGCCGCGTGTTCCCGTCGATCGACATTCAGAAGAGCGGCACACGCAAGGAGGAACTCCTCCTTCCGAAGGACGATCTCAACCGCGTCTGGGTGCTGCGCAAGGTGCTCACGCCGCTGTCGCCCGTGGAAGCCATGGAACTGCTCCTCTCGAAGATGGCGAAGACGAAGACCAACCAGGACTTCCTCGCGTCGATGAGCAACGGCGGCAAGGGCTAACCACTCGCATCCGGAAAGGCCCATGCGGCGCGCGCGTCCCTGGACGCTCGTGGCAGCGGTGGTTTTCGTCGTCGTGTGGGGTCTCACCACACACGGCAAGTACTCGTCGACCGGAGACGAGCCGCACTATCTGATCGTCGCCGAAAGCCTCGTGAGCGACGGCGATCTCGACCTCGCCAACAACTACGCGCACGACGACGGCCGGTTGTTCGGACACGCCGGCCTCGTCAACGACGGACACGCGCGGCCGAATGCGGCCGGACGGCTCGAGTCGGTCCATGACATCGGGCTGGCCGTGGCGCTGGCGCCGCCTTACCTGGTGGCGAAGCATCTCTCCGCCCTCGTCCCCGACGATGTGCTCCGCCGGTTCCGGATGACGCACGGCCTGTTCACGTATTCCCTGCTCAGCCTGCTGATGGCGGCGCTGACGGCTTTCTCGTGCGGGCTGCTCGTGCATGTCGCCGAGGCGCTAACGTCGGATCACAACGTGGCCACGTTGATGGTGTTGACGGTCGCCCTGGCACCGCCAGTCCTCAGCCACGCGTTCCTGATCTTTCCGGAAGTGCCGGCCTTCGCGGTGACATGTGGGGTGTTGTACGTGGCGTACGCGACAGGCCGCGCGCGGTTCATCGATCTCTGGCTGACGTGCGCGGCGCTCGGGCTGCTGCCCTGGTTCCATCGTAAGTATTCGCTGTTCGTCATCGGGCTGCTCGTGACGATCGCGTGCGCGCAGGCGCAAACGGTCCGCACGCTTTCGAAGGGCCGCCTGGCGCTCCTCGCGGCGTCGTTCGCCGCCCCGATCGTTCTGCTCTATCTCTGGACGTGGCACGAATGGGGCAACCTCGCCGGTCCGCAGATGATCGAAAGCACCCGCCTGTCGCTGTCCACACTTCCGGGTGGGGCCGTCGGATTGTGGGCCGATCGTGAGTACGGCGTGTTGTCGCTGTCGCCGGTGTACTTCCTCGTCCCCGCTGCCTTGATCCTGGCGGGGGTCGACCTGTGGCCGCTTCTCATGCCGGCCGTCCTGCTTTTCGTGCCGATGGCCTCGTTCAGCGAATGGTGGGGCGGATTCTGTCCCGCGGGCCGATACCTGGTGCCGATCATGCCGATCGTGGCAGTGGGGCTGTCAGCGGGCGCCGTGAAAGCGCGAGGGTTCCGGTATGCATGGCTGGTGCTCGCGCTGCCTCAGATCGTGATCGCTGCCATCGTCTGGCAGCATCCGCGATGGCTGTGGCCCCAGAACACGGGCACAAACGAAGCCCTCCAGCGGCTCGGCGCCTTCGGCCGGTTCTACCAGGGCCTGCTTCCCTCCGTGCGAACCGAGGGCGGAGCACTCATCAGCAACGCGCATCTCCTGTCCGGCCTTGCCGTGATGGGCGTCCTGACCTGGCTGGCGCTCCGCGCCCGCGAATCGGCCGTGGTGCGAGGCGACCAGGCCACATTGTCCAGGGCAGTGCGGTGACCCTATAATGAGGGTTTCCCGGACCCTCGAAGGAGCACGCTGTGAAGGAAGGCATCCACCCCAAGTACCACGTCGTCGAGGCGCGCTGCGCCTGCGGGATGACCTGGAAGACTCGATCGACCAAACCCGAGCTGCATCTCGAGATCTGCTCGAACTGCCACCCCTTCTTCACGGGGCGTCAGAAGCTGATCGACACGGAAGGCCGAGTCGAGCGCTTTACGAAGAAATTCGGCGCCCAGACCTCTGAAGCCCGGAAGAAGGCGGCGAAGGCCACGAAGGCGAAGAAGGAAACAGCGGCGGCGCGCTGACCGCGCCTTGCTTGCGCTCGATCCGCGCGAGCCGATGCCGGACGGCATCCTCCCACCGCTCGCGCGGCGCACTCTCCAGACTCCTCAACGCGAACGTCCGCGCGGCCGCGAGGTCGCGCACGCGATGCTCATGATGAATCGCGAGCGCCTCGCACGCTTCGCGCCTGGCAGCGCCGTCGCAGCCCCGGTTCAGGAGCCGCTGCCAGCACGCCGCCGCGGCGTCATAGCGGCGTAGACGCCTGTAGGCGAGCGCCAGCGCCCGGAGTGCCTCGGCGGCCAGAAACGCCGGCGCTCCGCCATCCATCAGGGCGACCGCGCGCTCGAAGGCCGCCAGGGCCTCATCGTGGCGCCCTGTGCGTGCATAGAGCCGACCGAGCCCCAGGGCTTCGCGCGGCGTGAGGGCCGCACAGGGGCCGCGGCGGACCAGTGCGAATAGCCGGGCGGTGACGGCCGCCAGCGCCAGCATGTCCGCGCGATTGTGCTCAACCACTGCAGCCAGCAGCGAGGCATCGCCCGACCGGATGAACTGAAAGTAGCGGGCCGGCGCTTCGAATCCGGGAAGGTCGCCGGCGCGTCGCACGCCGAGCAACTGCCGCTCCAGCTGTGTCAGCGAACAGCCGGTCGACGGATCGCCCCAGAGCTGCCGCGCCGGATGCAGCACGTCCAGGTGCGGGAGGCGCGACCCGAACCAGTCGCGCCGGTGGAACAGACACCGCGTTTCGAGGAGCGGGGCGTCGAACGACTTGCCGTTGAACGTCACGAGGGTGCCGGACTCGGCGAGGCCGCTCTCGACGGCCGCCAGAAGGGCCACCTCGTCGCCACCGCGGCACAGCAGATACTGCCGCGTCCGGAAGGCGCCTTGGTTGTCGAACCATGCAGAGCCGACCAGGAACGCGTATGTCCCGGCGCCGCCGTTGAGTCCCGTGGTCTCGAGGTCGAAAAAGAGGAACTGCGGCGCGGCATCGGCCCGTCCGGTCAGAAGCACGGCTTCCTGCACGGCGCAGCGGAGCCCTTCGGCAATATCCCCGACCGTTTGTTCGCCGTAGCGGACGTCCGCGCTCGACTCGCGCTCGATGATGAACGTACTGCCGCGCCAGGCGCCCCCGAGCGCCGCCTCTAACGATGACGGCGGCGCGGCCTCGACTGAAGCGGCAGCGCGAGGCTGAGCACCCCGGTTGGGCGACACGATCTCGCGCAGGCGGTCGCGCAGCTTCCCGGCGTCAATCATGTGGACTGCAAGCCCGGAACGGCCTGAAGGCCGTCCCCTACCAGCTGTTCAAGCAACACACCCAGGATCCTCAGCGCCACGGTCTTTGCCAGCGGGCCCGTGTAGCCAACGGGGCCGACGCACCCCGGGCAGCCCGATTCACACTCGCAGTCGGCAATCAGCTGGTGCGTGCGCTCCAGCAGCTCACCGTGCATCCTGAACAGCGGCTCGCTGAAGCCGATGCCGCCCGGGTAGTTGTCGTAGATGAAGATCGTGTGCATCCGATGAGCGCCCTCGTCCGAGTCGATCGACAGCCCGATGTCGTGCCGATCGCACATCAACAGCAGCTGAGCCACCTGGCAGAGCGCGAACGCCAGACCCACCACGCCGTCGCGCCGATCGTCGCTGGCGTAGGGCAGTCCCTGCATGGTCGATTCTGTGAGCTCGAGCCAGTACGCCGTCGTGTGCATCTGCTGTTCAGGCAGATCCAGCTCGCCTGACCCAACGTTCTCGTTCGTGTAGAACTTGATCTTCTTGAAGCCGACGACGCGCGAGACGACATGGACTTCTCCATGGGCTCGCGGGGCCCCACCCTCGCGCGCAAAGGTGTCCAGCACGGTGACGCGCGAATAGGTGATTGCCGTCGTGTAGTAGTCGCAGTCGATTTCACGGACGAAGGCCTTCCGCCCCTCGAAATCGAGGCGCTCCACTTGGTAGAGGCGCCCTTCGACGATGTAGATGGCCTTCGGGTGGAGGGTCGCCGGACCGCTCGTGAAATCCGTTTCTCCGATGACGCGAGGTTCGCCCGTGCTGTCGACGACGACGAAGTTGTCCGACGAAATGGACCTGAGGCTGATCGCGTCCGCGGGGTACGACTCGCTGGTCCAGGTGTACGTGTCGCCCGTAGCGTGGACGGTCCCCTGCTCTTCGAGAATCCGAAGGATTTCCTGAACGTCCGGGCGGCCGAACGTCTCCGCCGCGCCGAACGGCAGCTCGAAGGCCGCGCACTTCACGTGATCGACCAGGATATGCAGGTTGTCGGGATCGATGAGCGCGCGTTCGGGCGAGGCGTCGAAGAAATACGACGGGTTGCGCACGACGAATTGATCGAGCGGCGCGCTCGACGCCACCATGACGGCCGCCGACCGGGCGCTTCGCCGTCCTGCGCGGCCGGCACGCTGCCACGTGGCGGCAATCGTCCCCGGGTATCCGGCCATCACGCACACGTCGAGCGCTCCGATGTCGATGCCGAGCTCCAGCGCATTGGTCGAGACGACGGCTCTGACGGTTCCCTCGCGGAGGCCCCGTTCAACGTCGCGGCGCCGGTTCGGCAGATACCCGCCGCGGTAGCCGCGAATCGTTTCCGGGGTGCCGGGCCCCCCTTCGAAGTCGTCCTTGAGATACGTCGTCAGGATTTCTGTGGTCAGCCGGCTCTGGGTGAAGACGATGGCCTGGAGGTTCCGCGCGATGAATTCCGACGCGACCCGCCGCGTCTCCGCCAGATAGGACCGTCGAATCCCGAGCTGCTGGTTCACGACGGGAGGATTGACGAACACGAAGAACTTCTCCCCTCGCGGGGCGCCGCTCGTCTCGACCAGCTCGAAGGGCCGCTCGGTCAGGCGCTCAGCGAGCTCGCGGGCGTTCGCGATGGTCGCCGACGAGCAGATGAAGGTCGGATCCGATCCGTAGTGCCGGCAGATGCGCCGGAGGCGGCGCAGCACGTTGCACACGTGGCTGCCGAAGACCCCCCGGTAGGCGTGCAGCTCGTCGATGACAACGTAGCGGAGGTTCTCGAGCAGCTTGGCCCAGCGAGGGTGATGCGGGAGGATGCCCGCGTGCAGCATGTCCGGGTTGCTGAGCACGAGGTGCGCGCGCGCGCGAATCGTCCGACGGGCATCCTGAGGGGTGTCGCCGTCGTAGGTGAAGACGCCGATCTGTTCGTGCGATGTTTCCGCGACGATCTCACACAGGCTCTGCAACTCGGCGAGCTGATCCTGCGCCAGCGCCTTCGTAGGGAACAGGTAGAGGGCGCGGCTCGACGGATCCTTCAGGACGGTATCGAGGATGGGCGCGTTGTAGCAAAGAGTCTTGCCCGAGGCCGTCGGCGTGATGACCACGACGTGGCGTCTTGCCAACGCGTGCTCGATCGCCTCGCGCTGGTGGGTGTAGAGCTGCGGGATGCGCCGCGATGTCAGAACCCGGCACAACCGTTCATCGAGCCGTTCGGGGAACGGCGCGTACGAAGCGGCAGCCGCCGGAAGGCGGCGGACCGCCGTGACGCGGAGGTCCGGTGTGTCGGTCCGCTCGACGCGGCGTCCCGGGACGAGGCGTTCGAGCGCCGCATCGAGTGCTCCATCCTTCGTGGAAAGCTGTCTCGAACCGGGCGCCGGAAGCATGGCCGGCGATAGTACCAAGCAGGCGAAGAAATGGCAAACACCCGTCGATCTCCGAGCCAGTTCAGTCGCTCGCGCGAGCGTGCGCGTCCGTCTTCCCGTTCTGTTCGGGCCACTCCACTCGGTTCCTCTTTAGCGCTTGACGAATGGGGAAGACGTCAGCGCGAACGCGTCCGCAGTAGTCAGCCACTCAGGCGAACGCAGCCAGTGACGCGCCTCGGTTCCACGTGCGCGATGACTCGCGTGAGCGACGTCGTCTGTGAGAAAACCTCTACGCTCCTCGCGCGCCTCGCTGGAAGCGCATGGCCTGAGCACTTCGCTGTGCGCGATGAGGTTCTTCAGCGGCGATGCATCGTCGCTCGACGCCGATCTGCTCGCTGCGGCGGCGATCGCGCCACTGCTGCACGCGCTCGCATGACGTCGCCGCTGTGTTCGGCGCACAGAATCGTGCGCGAGATGTCGCGATCGTGATCGCCTTCCGCAACTTTTTACGTCGATCCGCGACAGATTTCGTTGACGCCCCGAAAAACGACTGTTACTCTTGCGAAAGCGACCGATATTCAGGGCGCGCCGACAATGTCGTCGGCAGATCAGAGCGCAGAAGCGCAGAGGAGATCAGGAGATGGATGTACGCGAGCCGCGAGTGCGGCGCCGAGGTTTCTTCCTCCACTCGTCGGATGCACATGATCCGGACACCGGCGAGCACGAGAATCCCGAGGGGTTCAACATTCGAGTCCGGACCAGCCGTTCCGTCGCGCCCCGCCAGTTCACCGGCGGCAGGCAAGCCCGCACCCAGTCCAGAACCAACGAAGGGCTCCCCGCCATCAGATCAGGGAGCGTGACTGGCAGCCGTCAACGGGCACACTTGCCCCGCTGATCCAGCTCGCACGCGGCGATACGAGGAACGCGACGACCGCCCCGACTTCCTCGGGGCGGCCGAATCTCCCGAACGGAAGCTCCCGCCTGACGAACTCCGCGATCCCCTCTGGATCGTTCTGCTGACGACGGTCCCACGACCCCCCCGGAAAGAGAATCGACCCAGGCGCCACGCTGTTGACGCGAATGTTGTCAGCAGCCAGCTGCTGCGCCATCGACTTCGCGAGGCTGATCTCGGCCGCTTTGACAGCGTTGTAGGTCATCCTGCCGCCCGATTCCCGCCCCCAGATGGATGCCACCATGACGATGGCGCCGCCACCGCGTCGTTGCATGTGGGGCACGGCCAGGCGCGACGTGCGAATCGCAGGAAAGAGCGTCTGATCGAGCGCCTCGCGCCACTCCGCATCGCTTGTACCGGTGATCGTCGACCCCTTCGCGAGACCGACGTTGTTGACCAGGATATCGAGGCCGCCGAACGTCTCCACCGTACGGTTCACGACGTCCGCGACGCCTTTATCCGTGGAGACGTCGGCCTGGATGGTCAGCAGGCGCTCGACGCCGCCGGGGAGCCGTCGGAGCGATTCGCTGGCGTCCGCGAGGCCCCCTTCGCCGCGGGCGCAGATCGTGACGTGGCAGCCTTCTTCCAGCAGCGACCGCGCGATGGCAAACCCCAGTCCCCGCGTGGCGCCCGTGACGATGGCGACCTTGCCGGCCAGCTGCAGATCCATGAAGAGCGTCGAGGAGAGGTCAGCGGCCGCCGCGGCCGGTCAGGTCGTTGAGGCTCCAGTCGAACGGCTTGAACACGACCTCGAACGCGTTCTTTTCCAGAAAGTCGTGCTCGATGGTCAGCAGATTCGGCTGGACGAACGCCAGGATGGCGCGCTCGATCGGGCTGCGGCTGGCAAACGCCGCCGGCGCCTTGCCGGCATATTTCGCGGAAAACTCCTTCTCGCGCCACGAAAAGATGGGCGTGGCGAGCACCTTGTTGCCGCTCCGGTCGACCTGGACGCATTCGGGCCTCTTCGCACATTCAGCGGCCGCTTCCGTCAGCTGCTCTTCGAGCCGCCCCGGCGTGAACGCTTCGCTCCTCAACCGGCCGCCCCCAACGGAGCCCCGGCCAATCGCCAGGTAGACCCTCGGGTCATCGAACCCTGACAGGATGGTTTTCTCGATCTCGTCGAGCGTCACGGTCCGATTGGCGACCCGGTGCGGAAGCCGCTCGAACGCACCTGGCACCTGGCGGATGCTGCGGGCCGGATACTGCCCGGCCTGGCCCTGGATGGGGTAATGATCGATGACCGTTTTCAGCACGAGCGCGTCGTAGGCGTTCAGCCAGAACGCCAGCTGCTCCGGCCGTGACGCATTCGCGATGTCCGCCCCGCCAATCTGATTGAGGTAGCCGTCGAGCTTGCCCCGCTCGAGCCTCAGCGCCCGGTAATAAACGAAACCGTCCCTGACGTAAAGATCGAGGATTTGATCGAGCGTCTTGCGGCGCGCCGCATCCGGCCCGCCTTCCTGCGCACGAGGCACCGCCGGCGCCACGAGCATCCACATCGCGATCGCCATCGATGACAGCGCGGCGAACCGTTTCATGCGTGGACTATACCCGATGGTCGAGGAAGCGCGCGAGCGCGTCGTTGAACACAACCGGCTGCTCCATGTTGGACATATGGCCGGCCGACGGCACCACGGCGAGCTCGGCACCGCCGATCGCCCGGCACATCGCTTCGCTGAATGACGGAGGCGTCAGCGCGTCGGCCTGCCCCACGATGACGAGCGTCGGACAATGGATGCCGCTGAGCGTCGGACCGGAATCCGGCCTGGTCATGAGCGCCGTGAGCGCTCCCACGATCGAGTCCACCGAGTTGTCGAGAATCATCCGACGCAGGCGCTGAGCGACTTCCGGATTCGATCGCATCGTGGCCTCGGCCACCAGCTTCGGAATCAGCTCGTCCGCCACCGCCTGCTGGCCGCGATCGCGGGTCATCTGCTGCATGCGCTTGCGCCCCTCGACGGCCGCTGGCGGATCGGGCTCCGCACGCGTATCGGCAAGCACAAGCCCGCGGAAATACCGCGGCGCATGGCGGAAGAGCGCGAAGGCGATGTAACCGCCCATCGACAGGCCGGCAATAACCGCCTGCTCGACGTGCAGCGCGTCGAGCAGGTCGATAGTGTCGCCCGCGTAATCGTCGATGGACGTCGTGGGGGGATCCTGGGCTCCGTCCCCGAACCCCCGCAGTTCCGGAATGACGATGCGCCACCCGCGCTCCGACAGTGCATGCTGCGGCTCCCACATCGCCGGGCTCAGCGGAAAGCCGTGCAGGAGCACCAGCGTGCCGGTAGGCCGTTGTGCGGCAGCAACCGGCGGCGGGACATCCACGAACCGGAGCCGGCCGATTCTTCGCATCTCTGCTCTATCGTCCCCGGCCGTCGCCGCGGCCTTCTCCCCCGCGCCCGCCGCCCGGGCCTCCTCGTCCGCGCTGGAACAGTTCGGTCGACGGCGGCACTTGTCCCTTCAGCCGGAGATACACGGTGGCAATGCCGTACATCTCATTGCCATGTGCGATCACGCCCATCAGCGCTGTGGCCCGCGACACCTGGGGTCCCCGCCCGCCGGATACCAGTTGGGCCGCGGTTTCATCGGTCAACGACGCGAAGGCATCGTCGCAGAACGCGAACGAATCGGCGAGAGCTTTCACGATGTCGGCCTTGGCCGTCTTCTGCTCGAAGTTCTCGCCCTGATGGGGATTGGGGACGCCTTTGACCCCTGAGCACTGGCCGAACTGCGCGTTCGCCACGTGGCCGAACAGCTGGCCGAAGCTGCGGATGTCAGCCGTCGGCTTGAAGCCGTAGTCGGCGTTCGGCATTTTCTCGGCAGACTGTGTCAGGAACGTCTTGATTTGAGCGTAGTTCCGCTGCAGGCCCGCTGCGGTTCCGACGGAGCCCGGCGCAGGCGGCTGGGCTGCCGCGACTGCGGCGGTGAGGATCGTCCCTGAACACACACACAGCACACGTCTCATCTTCTCGCTCCTGTGACGTTCGGTTCTCTCTATATGCCGTGCTTGACCTTCACGTTACGTGATAGTGGATCATCCATTCGAGGCCGCACGGTGAAAGACGACTCCGCAGTCTATCGCACCAGGGCATTCGCCACGCTGGCGGGCGTGACGGTCCGCACGCTGCATCACTACGACACCGTCGGACTGCTCAGGCCCTCCGCGCGCTCATCGGCTGGGTACAGGCTGTACCGCGAACGAGACCTGCTGCGCCTCGAACAGATCACCGTCCTCAAGAGCCTCGGCCTACCGCTGAAGGACATTGCGAAGGTGCTGAAGCGGGACGTGCCACTGGGCGAAACGCTCAGGCGCCAGCATCACGTGCTGACCGCGAGACGATGTCAGATCGATCGCGCCCTCGAGGCGATCGCGAAGGCCGAAGCGTCGATCGCTGCCGGACACAAACCAGACTTGCTCCTGTTTCGAGAGATCGTGAGGGCTATGGACATGGCGAACGAGACCGATTGGACCAGCGCGTACCACAGTGACGAGGCGAAGAAGAAGATCGAAGCCCGGCGGTCGCTCTGGTCGCCGGAACTTCAGGCGCGTGTGACGCGCGACTGGACGGCCCTCATCGCCGACGTGGAGGCGGCGCTCGACGACGACCCGGCAAGCCCACGCGCGCAGGCGTTGGCCGCACGGTGGCGGGCGCTCGTCAACGAATTCACCGGCGGCGACGCTGAGGTTCAGAAAGGCCTGAACAGGATGTGGCAGGACCAGCGTAACTGGCCGGCCGACGCTGGTCAGGGCTTCCGGATCAAGCCAGAGGTTCAGGACTTCATCGTCAGGGCCATGAAATCGCGTACGTAGGGCTACGTAAACGGCTGGATCGGACTCTGCATTGTTCGACGGCCGAGGTGAATCGTGAAGCTCATCGGCATCCTGCTGATCGTTCTCGGTGTCGTGGCGCTGGCGGTCGGCGGTATCAACTACACCAAACGGGAAAAGGTCATCGACATCGGCCCGATTCAGGCGACGACGGAGAAGCACGAGACGATTCCCCTGTCGCCAATCGTGGGGATCGCGGCCGTAGCGGGCGGCATCGCACTTGTCGTGGCGGGCGCCCGGACGCACGCCTGACGTGGTGTCACGCCCACTCCTTCTTCAGCAGCAGTTCCTCGATCCGGTATGCGTGGAAGAAGTCGTGCAGCGCGAGGTGGCGGAACATGATGAAGACTGAGTAGTGGGAGTACTCGCCGTGTTCGGCGGTTTTCGACCACTCCGCGGCCGACAGGCTCCGCAGCCTGAGGACGAGCCGCTTCCGATCGTCGACGTAACGGCGGAGCGAGTCGTCGACGTCCATGTTCAGCAGAAGGTCGTCGGGATCGTTCTGGCCCGGGTCGTACGGCGTGATGACCGGAGCCGGCGATGTCAGCATCTGCTCGAGCCGGCTGAAGAAGATGCCGTGGACGACGGCGAGATGGCAGGCGTGCTCGTGCGCGGACCACTCTCCGAGCGCCGGGCGTCGTTTCAGGACGACCGCTGGCACTTCCTCGACCAGCGGAATGACGACGCCAGGCGCCCGTTCGAGGGCGTCGATGACCGAGGCGACGGAGTCCATGGGAAAGGGGCGGCGCGAGCCGCCCCTGCAGTGACCGATTAGGCGCAGCCGGACGTATTACCGCAGTTCACGCACTTGTAGCAGGCGCCGCTCCTGATCATGATCGACCCGCAGGTCGAGCACGGTGGCGCGTCTTCCTGGTTCTGGATCGTTGAAAACGGCGTGGGCGCTGACCGCGGTGCAGCTTCGACGGGCGACGGCTCTTCCGCCGGCCCGTTCTCCTCGAGCTCACGCCCGTTGACGCCCGCGTGGTACTGCGCCTCCGGCGACAGGAACTTCGACGCGAGCCACCGGAAGATGTAGTCGACGATCGACTTCGCAAAGCGGATCTCCGGATTGCGCGTCATGCCCGACGGTTCGAAGCGGACGTGGCTGAACTTGTCGACGAGCGCCTGGAGCGGCACGCCGTACTGCAGCGCGTAGGAGATCGCCTGCGCGAAGGCGTCCGCGAACCCCGAGATAGTCGACCCTTCCTTGGCCATCACCAGGAAGATCTCGCCCGGCTGCCCATCTTCGAACAACCCGACCGTGATGTAGCCTTCGTGCCCCTGGATGTCGAACTTGTGCGTGATCGCCTTGCGCTCGTCCGGCAGCTTGCGGCGGACCGGACCGGCGGGGAGTTGCGCCGCGGCCAGCAGCTCTGAAGCCGTCTTGTCGCGCGACGTGTTCAGCGGCTGCGTCCGCTTGCTGCCGTCGCGGTAAATCGAGATCGCTTTGGCGCCGAGTTTCCACGACTGCACGTACGCCTGCAGCACCTCGTCGACGGTCGCCTCTTTCGGCACGTTGACGGTCTTGCTGATGGCGCCCGAGATGAAAGGCTGCGTTGCGCCCATCATCTTGATGTGGCCCATGTAGTGAATCGATCGCTGCCCTTTGGCGGCCTTGAAGGCGCAGTCGAACACCGGCAGGTGCGAGTCCTTGAGGCCCGGCGCTCCTTCGATGGTTTCGTGCTCGTCGATGTGCTTCACGATGGCTTCGATCTGCACCGGGGCATAGCCCAGGCGCCTGAGCGCCATCGGCACGGTCTGATTCACGATCTTCATCAGGCCGCCGCCCACGAGCTTCTTGTACTTGACGAGCGCAATGTCCGGCTCGACGCCTGTCGTGTCGCAATCCATCATGAAGCCGATCGTGCCGGTCGGCGCCAGGACGGTCGACTGCGCGTTGCGGTAGCCGTGCTGCTCGCCGAGCTCCACGGCGTCGTCCCACGACGCTCTGGCGCCCTGGTACAGATCAGCGGGGACGTTCCGCGCGTTGACGTCGCGCATGGCGTCACGGTGCTTCCGCATGACGCGAAGGAACGGCTCGCGGTTTTTCTCGAATCCGGCGAACGGCCCGCCGTGATCGCGTGCGATCCGGGCCGACTGCGCGTACGCCTCGCCGGTCATCAGCGCGGTCAGGGTCGCGGCATAGTCGCGGCCGCCGTCGCTGTCGTACGGAAGGCCGCGCGACATCAGGAGCGCCCCGAGGTTAGCGTAGCCGAGTCCGAGCGGCCGGTAGTCGTGGCTGTTCTTCTCGATCGCCGGCGACGGATAGCTCGCATTGTCGACGATGATCTCCTGCGCCGTGATGAGCGTCCGGATGGCCGCCTTGTAGGCGACGACGTCGAACTCGCCGTCGTCCTTGACGAACTTCATCAGGTTGATCGACGCGAGGTTGCACGCCGAGTCGTTCAGGAACATGTACTCGGAGCACGGGTTGCTGGCGAAGATGCGATCCGTGTTCGGGCACGTGTGCCACTCGTTGATGGTCGTGTCGAACTGCATCCCGGGATCGCCGCACACGTGCGTGCCCTCGGCGATCAGCCGCATGAGCTCGCGGGCCTGATAGGTGTCCATGACGCGCGACTTGTCGGTCACCGCGCGCGTTTCCCATACGCCATCGTCGAGCACGGCGCGCATGAAGTCGTCGGTCACGCGGACGCTGTTGTTCGAGTTCTGGAAGAAGACCGACGAGTAGGCGGGGCCCGTGAACGAGCCGTCGTAGCCGGCGTCGATGAGCGCCCACGCCTTCTTCTCTTCGTCGACCTTGCAATTGATGAAATCGACGATGTCGGGATGATCGGCGTCGAGGATGACCATCTTGGCGGCGCGGCGCGTCTTGCCGCCCGACTTGATGACGCCGGCAAACGCGTCGTACCCCTTCATGAACGACACCGGTCCCGACGCCGTGCCGCCGCCGGCGAGCAGTTCCCTCGACGAGCGGATGGTCGACAGGTTCGTGCCCGTGCCCGACCCGAACTTGAACAGCATGCCTTCGGTTCTGGCCAGCGTCAGGATCGAGTCCATCGTGTCGTGGACCGAGTTGATGAAGCAGGCTGAACACTGGGGATGCGTCTCGAAGCCGCAGTTGAACCAGACCGGGCTGTTGAACGCCGCCTTCTGGTAGACGAGGATGTGCTTCAACTCGTCGCTGAATGCGTCGAGGTCGGCTTCACTCGCGAAGTACTTGCCCGAACGTCCCCATCGCGTGATGGTGTCGACGACGCGCCCAATCAGCTGCTTCACGCTGCGCTCGCGCTCGGGCGTGCCGATCTGACCGCGAAAATATTTCGAGACGACGATGTTGGTCGCCTGCTGCGACCAGGAGACCGGCATCTCGACGTCGCGCTGCTCGAAGACGACTTCGCCGCGCTCGTTGCCGATGACCGCCGCGCGAAGCTCCCACTGGATTTCGTCGAACGGATCGACAGCCTCGTCGGTGAAAAACCTCGGGAAGGTCAGGCCAGACGCAGCTGTCCTCTTGCCGCGGCTCCGTTCCGGGCTGGCGTCGGCCGGCGTCGGCAGCGCGGACGACGATCCCGTCCCGCTGTCGATCGACTGCTGGCCGGCGCTTGCGGCTTGATAGACAGGGCCTTCCTTCATCGGTTCACTCCGTTTGCTCCGGGCGACGTCCCGGCGACGCGCGATCGCGCTGCCCCGAGCGCGACGGCAGGCTTAGCGGTTCGGATTCGAGAGCAGAAATCGCGAAAAGGCTGGGATGTTTCTCGCGAAAATCGTTTCCGCAACAGGCGTGCAACTATGCGCCCAGATCAGAGCTTTGTCAACACTGAAACTACCAGATATTGTGGCTCTCTTTTAGGTCGATCGCAAGATGTGGATGAGTGTGGATGGCTGTGGAAAACTGTCGCGATCACGGCTCAGCCGTTTTAGCGACGCGAACAAAAGCGTTTTAAATCGCTGCAGTGGAGCGGCAGGCGGGAGGCCGTCGAATGTCGACCGCCTCCCAGTGCACAGGCAGGATGAGCAGAGGTTGTGTGTCCTCCCGCAGGGTGCGGGAGAAACGAGGTTGCCCGTTGATTGAGCAAGTGCAGTGCCACGCAGTAACGCGCACACCGCTGAAAAAACGGCCCGTCTTCGCGTGTGAACAGCGGTTGTGGGAAAGAAGGGTTCCGGCGTGGGTAACGCGATGCTCACCCGGCTATTTCGGCGCCAGCTGCAGAGCAAGCGCGACCGCTTTGTCGGCGAGGCTCTTCGCGAACACGAAGTTCTTCTTCCGCAGCGCATCCTGCGCCTGCATGATGAAGCTCTTCACTGACTCGTACTGTGTGCGCCCTTCGCGGCTCAGGCCGCGATAGTCGACGCGTCCCAGCTCGTTCTGCGCGTGCGCGAGTTCCGTACGGATAGACGACTCGAGCTGTTCCTCTTCGCCAGACGGCGTCGTCTGCAACGTCACGGCGGGCGCCGCGGGCTTCGGCGCTGGTTCCTCAGCGGGCTTGGGGGCTTCGGCGGGCGCTTCGACACGCGGCGCTTCAGGGCGCGGCTCTGTGCGCGGCGGCGACGGTGCCGGCCGTCGCACCGGTCCTGCGTTGGTCGTCGGCGGACGTCGCGGCGGCTCTTCCTGCGGCGGCGGTGGAGGCGGCGGTTCAACCTCCGCCACTTCCACATCGCGCGGCGGCGGAGCCGGAACATCGAGCGGAGGCAACGTGGGGATGGCTTTTGCCTGTGCGCGCATGCATCCCGACAGGCCAGCGCTGAGCGCTACGACCAGCAGAACGCCGCGACCGGCTGCAGCTGTGATCGTCATCCGCTACGCCTTCGGGAGCAGGACGCGGAACGTCGTGCCTGCCCCAGGAGTTGACTGTACCTCAATTTCGCCGTCGTGCATCTGCACCGTCCGGTACACCATCGAGAGGCCGATGCCACTGCCCTGCGCCTTGGTGGTGAAGTACAGATCGAAGATCCGCTGCAGATGCTCGGGCTTGATGCCGACGCCCGAATCGGTGAACGACACCTGGACGCGATGGCCACGCGCCGCTTCGCACTGAATGCGCAGCGTGCCGCCGTTGGGCATCGACTGGCACGCGTTGAGCGCGAGGTTCAGGAACGCCTGCCGCAGCATCCCCGGGTCGCCGTTGACGTCGGGACCATCCGCATCAATCACCAGCGAGACGCCCGACCGCTCCGCTTCAGGCTGGATGATCGGCACGATCTCGTCAAACAGCGCGGCCAGCCCCACCGGCTGCAGCTTGAGGTCTTCGGGCCGCGTGAACTTCAGGAATCCCTGCACGACTTCGTCGAGCCGTTTGATTTCGCTGGCGATCACGTCGACGTGCTGCATCGCTTCGGCCGGGTCGATCGACGGCGCCTCGACGAGGTCGCCGGCGCCCCGCCGCGCCCCTGCGGCGGCGGCATGCGCCGGCCGAGTCCTGGCGACGAACTGTTGCCGCAGGAGCTCAAGGTGGATCATCATCGCGTTCAGCGGATTCTTGACCTCGTGCGCGACGCCCGCGGAGAGACGTCCGAGCGCGGCGAGCTTGCGCGAGTACCGGATGGTCGATTGCACCTGGCCCAGGTACTCGAGGTTGCGCGCCACGACCATCACGCCCACCAGCTCGCCGTTCGAGCTGCTGACGGCATGCGTCATCAGCAGCCGCTCACCGGCGTCGACGAATGTGGCCGACAACGGGCCGCGCGACTTGCGGTTCAGAAGGGTTTCTTCGACGAGGCTGCGCAGCGGATGATCGGCCGTGACCAGCTGACCGAGCAGCGTGCCGATGGCGGCCGTCGGCAGCAGCGCGCGCATCGCCGGGTTCGCGAACAGGAGCTCGCCGCGCGGGTTGACGATCGCCACCGCATCCTCGAGATGCTCGACCGCCGATTCGAGATTCGCCACCTGGCCGGCCATGTGCGACCGATCGGCTGACAGCTGCGCGCTGACAGTGTTGAAGAAGTCGCCCAGCTCGCCGAACTCGTCGTTCTGATTGAGATCGAGGCGGACGCCGAACTCGCCGCGGCCGAGGCGCGTCAGGCCGCTCCGGATGACGTGAATCGGGCGAAGAAAGATCTGCGCCAGCAGCGTGGCGGCAAAGACCGAAATCACGAGCGCCGCCAGCCCGGCGCCGAGCGCGGGCCGGAGCAGCTCGTCGAGATCGTGGCGAATCAGCAGCGTCGAAATGCCGATGCGCGTCGACCCGAAATCCTTGTCGCCCAGACGCAGCGGCTGGCGCCATTCGAGGTTGCGTCCTTCGGTCAGATAGATGGCCTGGAGCTGCGCGATGCCCGACTGCGCAATCAGGTTCTTCAGATCCTCGCCCACCGGAATGGGCCGTCCTTCGGCTTCGGACAGATCGTGCGCGATCGCGACGTCGTGCACGTCCGCAATCGCCGCGAACGTCACGCGCGGATCGTAGAGGCTGGCCTCGAGAATCGCGCGCAGCCCGGCGTCCGCGCGCAGCGCCTTGTACGGATCCGGCGCCTCGGCCACGACGTCGCGGGCGCGTTGAAAAATGGCGTTCGTGATCAGCTCCGCGCGCGCCTTGCTTTCCTGCAGGCTGGCGCTCGCCAGCTTCGATAGATACACCAGGCTCAGCGCGACGACGACCACGAACACGATGGCCGTGACGCCGAGGACCTGCTTGCCCTTGATGCCTAGATGCATGCGCTCTCGTCGTGACTCGGAACTCGGGGCTCGGGACTCGAGTCGCTACTCGCTCTTCCGGGGCCGCAGTCGCAGCTTGTTCAACTTGTTG
>Ga0066903_100000972_pt1 | contig 19801 bp, 14 predicted proteins | sample PanSoiMetaGPlot1_FD_67491 | JGI IMG/M metagenome (GOLD analysis project Ga0066903, IMG submission 67491) | Tropical forest soil microbial communities from Panama analyzed to predict greenhouse gas emissions - Panama Soil - Plot 1 (version 2) | ecosystem: Environmental > Terrestrial > Soil >... | reverse complement strand
ACGGCAGCACGCCGGCGCCGGCGGTCGTCCTTGACCCTCCACGGGGGACGTGCTACATCGGCAGTGCATGCTCACTGAGACCTGGCTGCCGTCGGCCGATCCGGACGACTACAAGCGCGACGGCTGCCTCCTGATCCCGGCGGCCCTGGCGGCCGACGAGGTCGCACGGGTGACGGCGGACGTCGACGAGCTGGTCGACCGCCTGCGCGGGGAGCCGGACTTCGCCACGCGCCACATGGAGTCCGCGCACAGCGTCCGCGTCCGCCACGCGGTCGGCCAGGAGCCGAGGCTCCTCCGGCTCGTCGACCACCCCGCCATCCTCGGCCACGTCGTCCGCGCGCTCGGCCCCTACGTGGCGCTGGTCGGATCGGAGGTCTTCGTCCGCAGCGAGTCGACGGCCACGATGGCGCCGTTCCACACCGACGGCGGCCCGGCGATGCAGTTCGTCCGCCTCGACCACGCCCACCGCGCCCTGCAGCTCAAGGTGCAGATCTTCCTCACCGACCTGCCGGGACCGGACCACGGCAACCTGATCGTCATCCCGGGCAGCCACGGACGGGTGCCGAACTCGCGGGAGCTCGACGTCGACGACTACTGGCTGCACGAGGCCAACGAGTACGTGGACCGGGGCGAGATGCCGCCCGGCGCGGTCCAGGTCCGCGCCGCGGCGGGCGACGCGCTCCTGTTCCCGTACTCGCTGTGGCATGCCGTCGCGCCCAACACGGGCGGCCGCACGCGGAAGTCGGTCATCCTCCGCTACGGCCACCTGTGGCACCGGCCGTTCGACTACCTGGTCCCGGAGCCGGCCCTGCTGGAGGTGGCCACCGAGCGCCAGCGGCGGATGCTCGGCCATCTCGCCCCCGGGACGCAGCCGCAGTGGTGGTACAAGGCCCCCGACCAGGTCGAGGTGATGGGCCTGTCGCGCTGACCCGTCACCCGGCCTCGAGCTCGAGCAGGCCGGCGAGGTGGCGGTTCAGGAAGACGCCGGCCGGGTCGAGCCGCCGGCGGAGCGCCGCGAACCGGTCCCACTCCGGGTAGACCCGGCGCATCGCCGCCGCGTCGTGGTAGTGGACCTTGCCCCAGTGCGGGCGCCCCTCGAACCTCGCCAGCAGCGCGTCCGCCATCCGGAAGTACCGCTCGTGGGCGATGGTCCGTCCGTACGGCCGGTAGACGATGACGCCGATGTAGCAGGTCGGGCGGCCGAACGCCATGCTCAGCCACGCGTCGTTCGCGGGCGCGAAGCGGACCTCGACGGGCGAGTGGGCGACGTGGCCCTCGCGCGCGATCGCGTCCCGCAGCTCGCGCAGCGCGGCGGCGGCGTGCTCGATGGGGATGCCGAACTCCATCACCCGCTGACGCATCGTGATCGGGAACGTGAGGACCCGGTCGCTGCGCCCTCGCGTCTCCCCGCACCGCGCGCACGAGTGCCGCTGGAGCCGGCGGTTCACGGCGGGGGTCAGCGCGGGCACGAAGGAGGACGCCCACAGGCCGAGCTCGTGCATCGTGCTGCTGCTGGTCCGCTCGGCGGCAGGGCTCCCCCCGCCGCGGTCGGGCGGCTCGCGGCGCGCGCGCCACACCTGGACCGCGTCGGTGTGCGGGTACCACCAGACGCGGCCGTGGTCCGCGGCGGCCACCGAGTCCAGGGCGTCCAGCGCCGCGTCGAACGGCAGGCACTCCGTGCGCACGGCCAGGTCGAAGGCCGGGACGCACCGGACGGTGAGGGTGGAGATGATCCCCAGGCAGCCGAGGCCGACGCGGGCGGCGGCCAGGAGGTCGGCGTCGTGCTCCGTGTCGACCGCCAGCACGTCGCCATCGGCGGTGACCAGGGTCATGCCGGCCACCTGCTGGTCGAGGGCGCCGAGACGCAGTCCCGTCCCGTGGGTCCCCGTCGAGATCGCGCCGGCCAGCGTCTGGTCGGCGATCGAGCCGAGGTTGGCCAGCGCCAGGCCGCGGCCGGCCAGGTGCTCGTTGAGTGCCCCCAGGCGGATGCCGGCCTGGACGGTGACCAGCCCGGCCGCCTCGTCGACGGCGAGGACGCGATCGCAGCGGTCGAGCCGGACCAGGTAGCCGCCGTCGGAGACCGCCACCTCCGAGCCGGAGTGGCCGGCGCCCACGGCGCGCACCGGGACGCCCTCCGCCGCCGCCCGCCGGACGAGGGCCGCGAGCTCGGCCTCGCTCTCGGGGAGGAACGTGGCGGCCGGCCGCGCGTGGACGGTCCCCGACCAGTTCGTCCATGACGCGGCGTCCATCGGTCCCTGGAGCGCCTATGAGACAGGCGGCCACAAGTCACGTCCGGAACCATGGGGCGGCTGCGGTCTGTCCTGAGCGAGTTGAAGCACGAAGGCACGAAGGACACGAGGACGCACGAAGGGCCACGTGTCGGACTGGCGAGTCGATCTCGCCTGCCTCTCCGTGCGTCTTCGTGCTCTTCGTGCCTTCGTGCTCCAACAGCTCAGGACAGATCGCGCGGCCCGCTGTCTTCCGGACAGGACTTCTGGAGACATGCTCTAGCGCAGCACCGGGGGTGCCTCGCGGTCGGGCGCCACCGCCGCGAGCTCGGCCTCAAGCGTCCGCAGCTCCTCGGTCAGGCCCTCGGGCACCGGCGTGTCGAGCGACGGGTCGATGCCGTTGAAGGGGAGGTGCGCGAGCGTGCGCGCGCGGTACTCGGTGCACCGCGCCTGCAGCTTGTGCGTGCTGCCGAAGTTCAGCGTGCCGGGGTGCCAGGGGTGGTACAGGACCGGCCGGCGCGGCCAGCAGACGGACAGGCCGAGGTTCTTGAGCCGCACGTACATGTCGTAGTCGTTGCCGTGGTCGCCGGTTGCGAACAGCGGGTGCAGCTCGTAGCCGTTGACCTCGAGGAGCCATCGCCTGCGCACGGCGAGGCAGCCCCCCCAGTTGAAGGGGTGGGTCAGCACGCAGACCTCCCGCAGGTGGTCCAGCGAGATGTCCGGCCGGCGCCGGTCCGCCGGCTCGTTGTACCGGTAGCAGTACGTCACCAGCCGTTCGTCGGCCCGGTGCAGGTCCCACAGGCGCGCCAGGAAGTCCGGCTCCACCACCACGTCGCCGTCCGGGATCACGACCAGCTCGCCACCGGCGGCGGCGATGCCCGCGTTGAAGCAGTGGGACGAGTGGTAGACGCCGGTCCGCCCGAGCTCGACCACCCGGCCGGCGGACAGGCCGCCCGCGACCCGGTGCAGCTCGGGGCTGGCGCGGTCGAAGTGCTCCACCCAGATGACCTCGTGGCCGCCGGCCGGCAGGACCTGCCGCGCCAGCGACTCGAGCGCGTGGAAGCGCCGCCGGAACGACCCGTCGATCATCACGACGCTGACCAGCGGCGCCATCAGTCCGCCGCCGGCGACCGTCCGTCGAGCTGTGCCCGGACCTGGTCCCAGACCCAGGCGTACGTCCGCGCCAGGCCCATCTCCAGCGAGACCTGGGGCGTCCAGCCGAGGAGCGTCCGGACGAGCTCGTTGTCGGAGTTCCGGCTGCGCACGCCCTGCGGCCCGTCCACGTGCCGGATCTTGACGTCCACGCACGCGATGCCGGCAACGATCTCGACCAGCTCGCAGATGGTGACCTGGCGGTCCTGGCCCAGGTTGAGCGGCCGCCGGCAGTCGGACTCCATGACCAGGATCAGGCCCGCGACGCAGTCGTCGACGTAGCAGAACGAGCGCGCCTGCTGCCCGTCGCCCCACACCTCGATGGTGTCGGCGCCGGTCAGCTGCGCCATCGCGATCTTGCGGCAGATGGCGGCCGGCGCCTTCTCCCTCCCCCCTTCCCACGTGCCGAGCGGCCCGAAGATGTTGTGCAGCCGGACCACGCGCGTGCTGATCGCGTACTCGTCCTCGTAGTGGCCGCAGAGCTGCTCCGTGATCAGCTTGCCCCAGCCGTACGCGTCCTGCGGCTGCGCCGGGTACGCGTCGGACTCCTTGAGTGGCGGCGCCGCGTCCGTCATCTGCCGCCACTCCGGGTACACGCACGCCGACGACGTGAACAGCAGGCGCTCGACGCCGTTCCGCCGCGCCGCGTCCAGCGTGTTGAAGTCGATGAGCACGTTGTTGCGCAGGATGTCGGCGTGGTGCGTCGAGATGTATCCCATGCCGCCCATGTCGGCCGCGAGCGCGTAGACGTGGTCGACGCCCGCCGTCACGCGCAGACAGTCGTCGACCTGTCGCAGGTCGGCGACGGTGAACTCGGACGCGCACGACGGCGCGAACCTGGGCGGGTGGACGTCGACTCCGCGGACCCAGTGGCCGAGCTCGATCAGGCGGCTGACGAGGTGGTGGCCGATGAATCCGCCGGCGCCGGTGACGAGGATCCTCCGATGGCCATCGGGTCCGGTCATGTGGCCCCCACGGTTAGGTAGTTACTACTGGCGGTTGGTGCGTCGGTTAATTCTTTACCGCGACCGCTGAGAGGTCAAGCAAGCCGCGAGGGCGGCACGGTGAGCGTGGCGAGGTACGAATCCAGGTCCGTCCCCTCCGGGAGCGCCACGGTGCGGACGGCCGGGGGCACCTCGAACCAGCGCCGGCTCGACCAGCCGCGGGCCAGGACGTCCCAGTCCGGGGTCCGCGGATGGCCGCTGGGATGGAGGTACTCGGGCCGGATGGGGTCGGCGATCGGCTGGTACCGGTAGTCGGCGGACATCCGGATCGAGTCGCCGCGGTTGGCGCGGCCGCCGTGCACCAGCAGCGGGTGGAAGACGACCACGTCGCCGAGCTCGTAGTCGGCGGAGGCCCATCCCGCCGCGCCAGCGGCGTCGAGGTAGATCGCCCGGGTGCCGCCGAGCGCGGGGTCGGGAGGCCGGTAGCCACCCGCGTGGGAGCCCGGGATCAGCGCGAGGCCGGGACGCACGTCGGTGCAGGCGCACAGCGGGATCCAGGTGGTGAGCACGTCGGCCGACACCTGGAGGAGCACGAAGTCCTGGTGCGGCTTGCTGAAGAACTCCGCGGGGTCGTCGCTGGGAAACGACAGGCGGCAGACGCGCGCCGGATGGCAGAAGACTTCACAGTCGAGCAGGCCCGAGACCGTGTCCCAGAGCGGCACCTCGAACGCGAGCCGGTGGAACGACTCGACGCTCTGGATCGTCTGGTAGCCGCCGGCGAACCACGGCGTGTGGAAGGCACGGTTCCGGTGCGTCGTGCGCAGGGAAGCGGCGTCGTCCGTCCATCCCACGCTGTGCAGCGCGGCGCCCAGGTCGGCGGCGACCGCGGCCACCGTGTCCGCGGGCAGCAGGCCGCGGAGGTACAGGTAGCCGTCTCGACGGAAGCGGGCGGCCAGCGCCGGACGATCGGAGGTGGCGTCTGAGGAGTCGCGCAGCGGCTGCATCTTCGCGCCCGCGGACATCAGAATCAGTCTACATGGACACGCGTACGACGGCGACGCGTCCCTCGTGGTACGACATCCCGCCGCCGGTCCGTGCCGACATCGAGAAGCGGCTCGGAATGCGCGTCGTCGAGGCTGTCTCGCAGCGAGGCGGGTTCTCGCCGGGACTGGCGGTTCGCGTCGCCGGCGACGGCGGCGGGCGCGCCTTCGTGAAGGCGATCTCTCACCGCCATCCGGCGTCGGTGCCGTTCTATCGCAGGGAGGCCTGGGTGGCGGAGCGCCTGCCGCGCGCGCTGGCCACTCCGGCGCTGCTGTTCTGCGACGAGTACGACGGCTGGATAGTGCTGGCGTTCGAGGACGTCGAGGGCAGGCCGCCGGCGCTCCCGTGGCGGACGCGCGAGGTGGCGCTGATCCTCGACGCGATCGACCGCATGTCCGAGGTCGGCGACCCGTGCCCGGTGAGCGGCATGGAGGCGTGGGGCGGCGACGACCCGGGGGCGTGGCCGGGCTGGCGCCTGGTCGCCGGCACGCCCGCGGTCGACCGGCTGGCGCCGCACGTGGCCGGCCGGCTCGACGCCCTGGTGGAGCTGGAGGCGAGGTACCCGGTCGCCGCCCGGGGCAGCGCGCTCGTCCACGCCGACCTCCGCGTCGACAACATCCTGATCGCGCCGGACGGCGTCCGCTTCGTCGACTGGGCCTGCGCCGCGCGGGCCGCCCCCTGGCTCGACGCGATGTACTTCTGCCTCAACGCCGCGGTCCACGGCCTCGACGACCCCGACCGCGTGTTCCGCGGGCACCGGCTGGCCTCGGGCGTGCCGTCCGAGGCGCTCCAGGTGCTCCTCGCGGCCGTCGCCGGCCGCATGGTCCACCTGTCGGGCCTGCCTGCCATCGCCGGCCTGCCGGCGCTGCGCGACTTCCAGGCGCTCGTGGCGGCGAGCGCCTGGAAGTGGCTGTCGGCGGTCAGCCGGTGGCCCGGGCCACCCCGAATGTGGCGGGATGGAGCGGCGGCTGCGGATGCCGGCAGGCCGGGTCCCGCCTGAAGCAGCACGCGTGGGCCGCGAGCCAGTCCGTGACCGACTCCGGCGCCCGGCCGAGCGCCTCGGCGAGCGCGCCGCTGGGCCGCATGTCGCGCCCGTCGTCGATCGCCTCCCAGAGCTGGAGCACGGCGCGGGCGGCGTGGTCGCCCAGGCTCCCGTGGTCGGCCAGCGCCGCCACGTGCTCCTCGCCGGTGATGGGCACGAAGCGGATCTCGCGGCCGAGGTTCCCCGACAGCAGCCGCGCGATCTCGCGGCAGCTCGTCATCCCGGCCGTCAGCCGCGTGGTCGGGAGCTCGCGGCGGCCGCCGCTCACCAGCAGGTCGGCGCACAGGTCGCCGAGGTCGCCGCACGTCAGGTACGCCACCTCGCTGTCCGGCCGGCACGGGAACGAGAAGCGTCCCTCCGTGTGGATCGCCTCGGTCTGGTACAGCAGGTTCTCCAGGAACATCGGCAGCCGGAGCGTGGTGTTCCGGATGCCCGACGCGGCCAGCAGCTCGTCGAGCGCGGCCACCTCGCGGCTCATCACCATCGTCGGGTCGTCGTACTGGATGCCCAGGCAGCAGACGTACCGGACGCCCGCCTCCCGCATCGCGTTCACCTGCACCCGCCCCACGTCGACGCGCCCCTGGATCGGCGCCACCAGCAGCGTCGCCTGACAGCCCTGGTAGACCGCCACCAGCGTCTCGGGGTGGGCGGGATCCCACTGGACGAATTCGACCGGCGCGCCCGCGCAGGCATCCCTGGCGATCTCGACGTCGGGGAGGGCGAGCCTGATCGCCACGTCGGGGTAGCGCCGCGCCAGGCTGTGAATGGCGGTGTGGCCGACCTTGAAGAAGTTCCTGGTCGCCCCCGTGAAGACGATCCGGTGCACGGAGTCGGCGGGTCGAGCAGCTCCTTCCATCCCAACACTGATACACGGGTTGGTACGACCGGTCAATCGCATAGTGTTACACGGGCGGTCCGGCGCTACCAAGCGCGTGCTCGAACTCGTCGAGCCACGTGCGCAGCCGGCTCAGCGACGCCACCTCCTCGCCGCGCTCTCCCCTGGCCATCGCCCGCGCCAGCGGCGCCGGGTCGAGCCAGAGCAGCTCCGACAGGTGGCGCATGGCGCGCCGGTACTCGACCAGGAGCGCCTGTCCGCCGCTCGGGCGGGACTCGCCGTCGCTGGCGTCCCGCTCCGTCTCCAGCGCACGGCTGGCGAGCACCAGCACGCGGCCGGTCGTCAGCTCCTTCCGCTCCCGCCGGCAGCTCGCGATGTGCTCCTCGAAGAGGTCGGCAGGGACGGTCGCGATGCGCTGCCAGCGGTGCGACTCGTGGCGGTCTATCCCGAGCTCCCGGAGCGTTGGGCCCGGCCGGGATACCGCTCCCGCGCTGGGACCGGTTTCCCGCGGCCGCCCGCCCGGGTGGAGCACCAGCTCGGCCAGCAGCTCGCCGGCCCGCCGCTGCGTGCGCAGGTGGGCCTCGGCCGCCTCCTGCCTGAGCTCGAACTGCTGCTCCTCGAGCAGGTGGCAGTTCTTCAGCGCCTCGTCCACCAGCGCCTGCACGGCGTGGGCGCGGCGCACCAGGAGCGCTGACTCCCGGGCGTTGTCGATGTACTGGATCATGTCCCGGGTCTGGCGGACGATCGCGCTGAGCTGGTCGAAGTCCGGTTCGGCGAGACGAAGCTGCCTGTCACCCCAGTCCGCGATCGCGCCGCCGTTCGAGCGCTCCGTCCCGTCGAGCACACGTATCGATTCAGCCACCCGGCAACCTCCTGTCTCCAGCTCCCCGACCTGGTGGCGCCCGGGCGCCCTTGCATCCCCCCAGTACCCCCTCGAGGGGGTACTGGGGAGAGTCAAAACCCTCCCCCATCGCGGCCGCTTCCCATCATACGAACGCGCCGGACGCGCGTCGTCAGGCGCGCGGACCCGGTGAGACCCGGGTCCCGCTCCGGGCCGGCGAGCGCGTGTCGCCCGTGGTGCGGAAGGCGTTCGTGAGCGCGACTCCGGCGATCGTGATCCCTCCGCCGACGAAGGCGAGGATCGTGGGGATCTCGCCCAGCCAGAACCACGCCACCACGATGGCGAACACGGGCAGCAGGTAGAGCGAGCTGGCGGCGCGCGACGCGGGCACGCGGGCCAGGGCCCACGACCAGGCGACGTACGACACGGCGCTCGGAAACACGCCCAGGTAGACGGCGGCGAGCGTGGCCCCGGCGCTGGCGTGGCGCACGTCGTGGATCGCCGCGGGCAGGAATCCCAGCGCGAGGAGCGCGGCGCCCCAGACCGTGTACACGCCCAGCTCGGGGCCGCTGTAGCGCCCGATCAGCGACTTCTGCAGCACGAAGTACACGCTCTCGGAGAGCGCGGCCAGCAGCACGAGGAGGGCCCCGACCGAGACCTGCAGGCCCTGGTTCCCGTTCGCGGACGCGATCACCGCCGCGCCCCCGAAGCCGGTGACGATGCCGAGCACCGCGACGATCCCGAGGCGCTCCCGCAGCACGACGGCCGCCAGCACGGCGGTGAAGAGGGGCACGGTCGCGACCAGCAGGCTCGCCGTCCCCGCGTCGACGGTGCGCTCGCCGAAGTTCAGCGCCACCTGGTAGAGGCCGATGCCGACGCCGCCCAGGAGCACCAGCAACGGCACGTGGCGCAGCTTCGGCAGCCGCATCCCGACCAGCGCGGCGTACACGCCGAGCGCAAGGGAGCCGACGAGCAGGCGCACCAGCGCGAGGCCGCCGGGGCTGTAGCTGGTCAGCGCCGCGCGGATGCCGGCGAACGCGGATGCCCACAGGACCAGGGCCAGGCCCAGGGCGGCCACGGTGGGGACGTCGAGGGTGCCGCCGGCACGTGACCGCATCGACGCGACCGCCCGCAGGACGCGGTTCGACGTCACAGCCGGGCCCGGTCCCTGGTGACTGCGGCGACGGCGTGGACCAGGCTCTCGCGGCGGGCCGCCGCCGGCTCGTCCCGCCACGTGACCCAGTCGAAGCTGTGGAGGAAGTCCGGCAGCCGCGGCCGCGCCGGCGCCTCCGGCAGCACGATCGGGAGCCACCGCAGCCGGCGGGCCTCCGGCGGCCGCTCCTCGGCCAGCGCCCGGTAGAGGGGGTGGAACGGCTGCTCCCGCCACTCCGCCGCGGCGCCGCGGCCGACCAGCACGGCGATCGCCCCCACCCGCTCGGCGAGGCCCAGCAGCGCCGGCGCCGGCGCCGCCCCTTCGAGCTCGCCATGCTCGTCGATCCACGCGTCGAGTCCCACCCCGCCCAGCGCCGTGCGGATCTCCCGCGCCCGCTCGCGGTCGGCAGCCATGTGGCAGAGCATGACATCGGCCGGCTCCGGGCCGTCCCGGCCGATCCGGGCCAGCAGCCGCAGCTGACGTGCCTCCTCGTCGCGCAGCCGCTCCAGGAGCGACGCGACCGTGGGCGCCGGCTCGTCCCCCAGCGAGAGCGGCCAGCCGTCCGGTGCCCCCGAGGCCCACGGCCGCCAGGGCAGTCGCTCGAGGCCGTCCGGCGGCGGGCCCGCCGCGGCCGCCGCACCCGCGCCGTCCAGCCGGGTGGCACGGAGGTCGAGGTCGTCCAGCACCGCGTCGACCAGCCCGGCGACGAGGTGCTGGCCGTCGCCGGGCCAGACGCGGAGCGCGAGCTCGGACGACCCCCGCGGCCAGGCCAGGACGGCGATCCGGCCGCCGCCGTCCTCGGCGCAGAGCGCGCCGTCGAACAGGGAGCAGCGCGCGAACAGGGTCGTGTTCACCAGGCGCACGAACGGCGCCGGGGACCACCGGGCGCCCGCGGCAACCCTCCAGCGCGTGCCGGCGGCGGCCGCGGCGGCCAGCTCGGCCGGCAGCGCACGCGCCGCCGCCGCGGGCAGCCCCAGCGCCGGCTCGCCCCCGTCCCGCTGCAGCCAGCCGCGCCCGGTCCCCAGCAGGTGGTGGGCGATCGCCAGCCCGACCGCGCCCGGCCCGGGAGTCTCCCCCGCAAGCTCGCCCGGGAGATCGCGCAGCCGGACCAGGCCGTCGCCGGCGGGCGCCTCCGTGAGCCGGTCCGCCGCCCGGGCGACGGCCGCCGCCTGGAGGTAGGCCCGGCGCCCGTCGCCGGAGAGGACGACCTCGCCCCTCGCCCGGGCCTGGAGGGCGGCGGCGCGAACGGCGCGGGCCGGGTCGCCGGACAGGCCGCCCCACGCCCCCACCTCCGCCGCCAGCGGACCCAGGTCGACCGCCCACGCGCGCCGCGCCCGCTCGGCGCGCAGCCGGTCCCGCGCGTGCGCCAGCGCGGGGTTCGCCGGACCGGCCGCCTCGCCCGACTCGATCCGCCACAGCGTGATCGACCGGCCCGACCGGTCCGTGCCCGCGAGCAGCGGCCGCCGGGGATGGAACGTGAGGCAGCCGGCCCAGCCCGGGTACGTCCCGGTCACGCGGTCGAGCGGGCGGCCGTCCCCGGCGCGCCACAGCGCCATCGCCTCGTCGTGACCGAGGCTGGCCACCACCCCACCGCCGATGCCGACGGTGACGCGCGCCACGGTGTCGCCGTGCCCCTCCGCGGCCCACCGCGGGAGCCCCGTCCCGACGTCCCAGAGCGCGGCGCGGCCGTCCTCGCCGCCCGACAGGAGACCCGTCCCGTCGGGGGTCCAGGCGACGCTCCAGGCGCTGCCCAAGAGGCGGATCCGGCGCTCCAGGCGCCAGCCGCCGGCCCGCCAGACGCCGATCACCCCGCCCCACGTCGCCGCCGCCAGCAGCGACGAGTCCGGCGACCAGCAGCAGGAGAGGACGGGGCCCTGCCGGCCCTCCAGCCGGCCCTCGAGCCGGTGGTCGCGGGCGTCGTAGACGAGGAGCGTCCCGTCCCCGGAGGCGGAGGCGTAGCGGCCTCCGTCCGGCGCCCAGGCCACGGCGTTGACCCACCGCGCGTGGCCGGCGTGCCGCGCGAGCACGCGCCAGCCGGCAGTGTCCCAGACGACCGTCTCGGCGTCCTCGCCGCAGGTGACCAGCCGGCCGCCGTCCGGCGCCCAGTCGACGCCCCGGACCGACCCCCGGTGGCGGCCGGGAGGCCCGGCCAGGCGCCGTCCGCCCGGCTCCCAGACGAGGACCGCGCCGTCGTTGCCGCCCGACGCCAGCCGGTCGCCGGCGGGCGACCAGGCCAGCGCGCAGATGCCCTGGTCGTGGGCCGGCCAGGCGCGGCTCTCGCCGAACCTCACCGGCGCCGGGCGAGCCGGGCCCCGTCCGACTCCGGCGCCCCGACGCGGTCCCCGACCCAGTCGACGGCGGTGTCCGTGCCGCTGAGGTCGTACACCTCGCGGCCGGCCAGGCTGTTGACCATCACGGCGCTGCGCCACGCCATCCCGGCGAAGTTCGGATCGACCCAGCCGTGGGTCCGCAGGGCGCCGTTGTGCACGTAGATCCGGTGCTCCGGCGGCCCGTCCCAGGCGATGGAGAAGTCCTCGTTCACGACGAAGCCGCCCTCGGCGTCGAGCGGGACGCGGTCCGCCAGCGGCGCGAGCAGGGCCGGCACCTGGAACCGGAAGCCGGTGGCCAGGACGACGACGTCGGCGGGGGTGCGCTCGCGGGCGTCGGGGCCGTCGGTGACGACCACCCAGCCGCCGGCCTCGGGCTCCAGGGCGGCCAGCCGGCGGTCGACCATCAGCCGGTAGGGGATCCGCCGGTCGGCGTGGAGGTGGTCCATCTCGTAGAGGGTCCGGTAGATGTCGAGCAGCAGGGGCTGGACGATCGCGTCGCTCGAGTACTTCTGCTTCTCCAGCAGCGCCCGGCGGTGCTCGGGCGAGTAGTGGAAGAACGCCTTCGTGTAGCCGGGCACGTAGAGCTCGTTCGCGAACGGCGACTCGTCGAACGGCACGAAGTTGTGGCGCCGCGTCACCCAGGTGACGTGGGCGGGCCGCTCGCGCCGCTCGCTGATCAGGTCGTAGAAGATCTCCGCGCCGGTCTGTCCGCCGCCGATGACGACGATGCGCCGGCCCTCCCGCGGCACCTGCCGTACGAGGTACTCGGCGCCGTGCAGGACCGTCGGCCCCAGGTGCGGCTCCGCCTCGGGCGGGACGTTCCACGAGTGGCCCACGCCCAGCACGACGTGGCGGGCCCGGCATCCGAAGCCGTCGCCCTCGAGGACGAACGAGGAGCCGTCGAACGACAGCCGCTCGACGCGGGCCGAGAAGCGGAGGCTGGCCAGCCGCCCGCACACCCACTGGAAATAGCGGTTGTACTCCTGGCGCGGCACGTTCACGTAGTCGCTGACGATGAAGCGGTGGATGCGGTGCTCCCGCACGAGGTAGTTGAGGAACGAGAACGGATTGGTCGGGTCGACCAGCGTCACGAGGTCCTTCAGGTACGGGGACTGGAGCGTCGCGAAGTCGAACAGCAGGCCGGGATGCCAGGCGAAGCCGGGCCGCGCCTCGAAGAACCGGGCGCTGAGGTCGGCGGCGCCGTGGAGCAGCGCCGCCAGGCTCAGGTTGAACGGCCCGACGCCCACGCCGGCGACGTCGACGGTCTCGCAGCTCGCGGGTTCCGGGGTGCCGGTCATGACGTCACCGCCCCGCGGCCAGGCCGTGGGTCAGCCGGACGAACGGCGCCACCTCGCGCTCGTGCAGCGGGCCGGGGACGTCGAGCGGCGGCCCCCCCACCCGCGCCGGCGGGCTGGCGAGCCCCGACGTCTCCGGCCGGCCCTCGCCGCCGAGCGACGTCCAGAGGTGTCCGGCCAGGCGGGGCATGAACGGCTCGGCCAGCAGCGCGAGCCCCCGGAGCCACCAGAACGCGCGCTCGTCGCGGGCGGCCTGGGCCTCCTGGAACCACGCGTCGAGCGGCTCGACCGCCCGGTGCAGGGACACCCGGTCCGGCGACAGATACCTGGCCTGGCGGTCCAGCAGGTCACCGATCCGGGCCAGCAGGGCCGCGTCCGGGCTGGCCGGCCGGTCGCCGGCGCCGGCCCTGGCGAGGGCCGGCACGACCAGGCGGCGGGTCAGCTCCCTGAGGTCGTTGGTCCGGTCGACGAACTCTCGGACCGTGAAGTTCGCGGGCCCCGACTCCAGGTCGATGCGGGAGAGGAAGCAGCGCAGCTCGTCCGCCGTCACCGACGAGCCCTCGAGGATGTCGCTCAGCAGGATGAGGTGGCCGCGGCTGGTCGAGAACTTGCTGCCCTCGAGGTCGAGGAAGTAGTTCACGACCACGTGGTCGAAGGGCTTCAGGCCGGCGTGGCCGAGCGCGATGGAGCACGGCGCGACCAGTCCCCCGGTCAGGTTGTCGATGCCGAAGAGGGCGACGACCGGGACGTCGCTGTCGGCGGCGAGCGCGTTGCGACCCGTCTCCAGCCCGTGGTACAGGGCGCCGCAGTAGACGGTGTAGGCGTAGTAGGTGTTGCACAGCACCGTGTTCTCGCTCGTGTGGCGGCCCTTGATGCCCCACGCGCTGGGGATCGTCAGGCGCACGCGGCCGCCGGTCTGCTCGACGTAGCGACGGGCGACCGCGACGAGCTCGGCGGGCGCCCCGCGGCCCTCGATCAGGTCCAGCAGCCGCGTGCGCGAGTCGGGGGTCGCATACCAGCAGTCCTCCTCGCGCCACGTGAGCGGGCCCTCGTCGTCGAGGCGGGCACGGGGTTCCAGCACCTCGGACGGCTGGAAGTGGTAGCCGCACGCCTCGCATGAGTTGCCTGCCGCGTCCTTGCCGCAGTTCGGGCAGCGGCCCAGCAGCCACACGCCGACCACGTAGCGTCCGCTGCCCGACGAGACAGGGAAGCGCTCGCGCACGAGCTGCGCCGCGCCGCCCGCGATCAGGCCGTCGACGATCTCCTCGTGGACGCGCGCGTAGCTCGCCGTGTGTGCCGGGTCGAGCGGCGTGATGTAGTCGTCCAGGCTCATGTCCAGGTTGGCCAGGTCGCGCCGGATGCGGCGGTGGAACAGGTCGCAGGTCTCCTCCGGGCTGCGGTGGTTGCGCAGCGAGTCCAGGAGCACCCAGTTCTCGTACGCGTCGCTCCCGCAGATCACCTGCACGCGGTGACCCGACCGCCGGAGGTGTCGGGCCAGCGCGTCCGCGCGAAGGTACGGGCCGGCCGCGTGGCCGACGTGGAGCGCGCCGTTCGGCGTCGGCTGCATGGGCACCAGCAGGAACTCTCGCCGGGTCGGTTCGGTGTGATTCACTTCGACCTCCCCCGTGAACCGCTCAGATTCGTGGGACCATCGGCGTGAAGTCGATGAGGACCGCGCAGCGGACGCCGTCACGCGCTTCCGGACCGCGCGTCAGCGGGCTCACGTAGTGGCTGATCATCCGGTCGCAGACGCCGTACGAGTCCAGCGGCTCGTGGAGCTGGAACGCGTCCAGGACGAGGTCCTCGGCGATGTTCTCGGGGAGCAGGCCGACGCAGTCCGGCCGGGCGATCGTGTTCACCGCGCCGACCGCGTTGTCGCGGTGCACGAGGTGGACGAACGTGAACGGCTCGCCGTCCTGGTGCAGGTGGTTCGGCGACGAGATGGCCGACTCGCCGGGCCGGGAGGCCATCAGCTTCACCAGGTGGAAGCCGACGCTGAGCGGCCGGCGCAGCTCGATCGGCTGCCAGAAGGTGTGGTCGAAATCGATCCAGATCAGCCGCTCCACCAGCGGATTGCACAGGCAGTCGCGGCTGACTGCCTCGAAGCGGCGCGCGACGCCCGGGTGGTCCGGGTTGTGAACCCCCTGGTAGTACTCGGAGCATGTCCGGCCGCGGTCGTCCACCACGGTCGGCAGCCATTCGACACGGCGCGCCCAGGGGAACAGCAGACCGCTGACGTAGCGCCGGAACCGGTTCAGCGACTGAGCGTACGGGTCACGCGGCAGGCTCTCGAACGCGGCCGTGAGCTCGGCCAGCGCCGCGGACACGTCGATGTCATCGAGTTGCGCGGCTGCGTCGAAGCGAAGGTATCCGCGAGCTTGCAGTGAACCGCCGGCAGTGCGCTCGCCCGGAATGAGCTGCGTGGCTTCGGCCGGGCTCATGACATTCCTCCCCATGAGTCTCACGGTTGCCGAGTTGCCGGTATAGTATCCCCGCTGCCTATTCCCGGATAGTGTAACGAAGGTCCAATCCGGGCCGCCGTCCGCGCGTGGCGGGTGCCGTGTCAGCGACCGGCCGCAGGCTCCGCCGCCGGCTGCACGTAGCGCTCGGCCCGGCCCACCGCCGTGAGTCCGAAGCCGAGCGGGATCAGCATCGACAGCACGCCGCACACCGCGAACACGGGAGCGACGCCGCCGGTCCACTGGATCAGCGCGCCGCCGGCGACACTGGCGACCGGGTTGACGGACCAGGCCAGCACCTGGGCGACGGTGATCACGCGGCCCAGCAGGTGGTCGGGCACGATGGCCTGGCGCAGGCTGCCGCTGTTGATGTTGAACAGCGCCCCGCAGCCGAACGCGGCCGCCCACAGGAGCAGTGCCGCGGGCAGCGAGCGCGTCAGCGCCATCCCGAGTGTGAAGAGGCCGCTGGCGGCGAGTGCGGTCAGCATCACGCGGCTGAGCGCGAACCGCCGCCGCAGCGGGCCCGCGGCCAGCGACAGGACGATCACGCCGGCGCTCCCCGCCGAGTAGAGCAGGCCCACCTGCGAATCGCTGGCGGCGAGCTGGTGCTTCGCGTAGACGACGATCTGGCTGATGACCATCGAGGTGCAGAGATTGACGAGCGCCATCATCACGGCGATGGCGCGCAGGACGGGGTGCCCGAGCACGTAGCGGAGCCCCTCGGCCATGTCGTGCAGGATGCCGCCCCCCGGCACCCGGCCGCTCCGGTTGAAGCGCGTCCGGATCACCAGCAGCGTCACCGCCGCGCAGAGGAACGACAGGGAGTCGATCACGACCAGCAGCTCCAGCCGCAGGAAGGCCGCCAGCAGGCCGGCGACCAGCGGGCCCGCGATGGAGCCGGCCGAGACGCTGGCCTGGAGGTGGCCGTTGGCGCTCACCAGCCGGTCCCGCGGCACCAGCGAGGGGATCGCCGCGAACGCCGCGGCGCGATACGCGACCGTGCCGGTCGAGGAGAGGAAGGTCACGGCGTAGACGACCGGCACGGTCAGCGCGCCCAGCACCGCCAGCGTGGGGACGATCCCCAGGAGCACGGCCCTGGCCAGGTCGATGCCGATCATCAGCGGCCTGCGCTCGACGCGGTCCACCAGCGCGCCCAGCGGGAGCCCGAAGAGCAGGTTCGGGAGCATGCCCAGGGCCGCGGCGACGCCCAGGGCGAACGGCGAGCCGGTCAGCTTCAGGACGATCAAGGCGAGCACGAAGCTGCTGATCGCGCTGCCGAAGTTCGAGACGGTCTGCCCGGACCAGAACCACCAGAAGTCGCGGTCGGTCCGGTGGGCGCCCGCGGCCACCGGCGCCGGGGTCACCGGATGCCCCTCCCCGCGTGGGGGGCGGGGCCGCTTGCCATCAGCTCCTCCAGCCGGCCCAGGAACTCCAGCTCCCCGTCCCACCGCCAGCGCGCGACGTCGCCCGTCCGGTGCAGCCGGCCCTCGCCGAACGGGTCCGGGACGAACCGCTCGGCGGTCAGGTCCGGCCGGCCCCGGTAGCCGCGGGCCACGCCGGGGCCGCCGACGTGCAGCTCGCCGGCGACGCCGACCGGCACCGGCCGGAGGGAGCGGTCGAGGACGTAGACCTCGGCGAGGGCGGCCGGACGGCCGATCGGCGGCCACCGCGGCGGCCCGGTCGCCGGCGGGACCCCGGCGGCGCTCGCCACCGCGGTGGTCTCGGCAGGCCCGTAGACGTTGACCAGCCGGAAGCCGGCGCCCGGCCGCGGGTGCGCCGCCAGGCGATCGCCGCCGGTGAGCAGCCACCGCAGCCCGGGCAGGCGGAGGTCGGGCGACTGGAGCAGCGCCTCCGCCGTCAGCGTCGGCAGGTAGCACGCGGTGACGCCCGACCGCTCGAGCCAGCGCGGGAGCCGGCCGGGGCTGCGGCGCACCACCTCGGGACAGACGGCCAGCGACGCGCCGGCCGCCAGGTACGCCCAGAGCTCCCACACGGACGCGGCCGCGCCCACGCCCGCGGTCCAGGCGCCCCGGTCCTCCGGCCCGATCGCGAACGTCCCGCGGTGCCACGTGACCAGGTCGGCCAGGCCCACGTGCTCCAGCTCCACCGCCTTCGGCAGTCCCGTCGAGCCCGGCGTGTAGATCACGCACGCGAGGTTCCGCGGCCGCGCCAGCGGCTCCGGCCTGGTGTCGGGCATGCCCTCGTGGGGGTCGTCCAGGGAGATCACCGGCACGCCGGCGGGAACCCATGCCGGCGGCCGGCCGGCAGCCAGCACGGCCGCGGCCCGCGCGCCGTCGAGCATCGCCCGGAGCCGGCTCTCCGGGCTGGCCGGGTCCACCGGCAGGTAGGCGCCACCGGCCTTCAGCACGGCCAGCGCGCCGGCGGCCAGCGCCGGCGACCGGTGGGCACAGATGCCGACGACCGCCTCCGGCCCGACGCCCAGGCCACGCAGCCGGTGCGCGAGGCGGTTGGCGAACCGGTCCAGCTCGCCGTAGGTGAGGCCCACGCCTCCGTCCACGAGCGCCGGCGCCCCCGGCGCGGCGGCCGCCCGCTCCTCGACCAGCTCGTGCGCGCAGCGCCCCGCCGGCCGGCCGCTCCGCGAGCGGCTCCAGTCGTCGATCAGCGTGCGCCGGTCCTCGTCGTCGAGCAGCGGGAGCGTGTCGATGGGCTGGTCGAGGTCCCGGACGAACCCCTCCAGCACGCGCCGGTACCGGGCGGCCAGGCCCGCGATCGTCGCGCCGTCGAAGAGGTCGGTGCGGTACTCCCAGATCACGGTCCACGCGTCCGGGTCGTCGTGTCCCGGCGCCGGGCGCGGGATGACCGTGAGGTTCAGGTCGAACTTCGCCGAGCCGTTGTTCAGCGCCTCCTCGACCTCCAGGCGGACGCCCGGCAGCTCGACGACCGGCGCCGGCGCGTCGTGCATCCCGCACGACACCTGGAACAGCGGGTTGAGGCTCGGGGAGCGCTCGGGCCGGAGGATCCTGACCACGCGCGGGAACGGGAGCTCCTGGTGCTCCTGGGCCGCGAGCGTGGTCTCGCGCACGCGCGCCAGCAGCTCGCGGCAGGTCGGGCGGCCGGACGCGTCCACGCGCAGGACCACCGTGTTGACGACCATGCCGATCGCCGACTCCATCTCGGGACGCCGCCGGTTGGCCATGCCGGAACCGATCCAGAGGTCCTCCTCCCCGGAGTGCGCGTGGAGCAGCGTCGAGAGCGCCGCCACGAAGGTCATGAACGGCGTGGCCGACTCCGCCCGGGCCAGCTCGCGGAGCCGCCGGCTGAGCGACCCCGGCAGCGCGGCGCGCAGCGCCGCGCCGGCGAACGACTGGATGGGCGGCCGGGGCCGGTCCAGCGGCAGCCGGAGGACCGGCGGCCGGCCGGAGAGCGTCCGCAGCCAGTGGTCCTCCTGGCGGCGGGCCTCCGGGCCGGCCAGCCACCGCCGCTGCCAGAGCGCGAAGTCGGCGAACTGGAGCGGCGGGCGGTCGAACTCGGGCTGGCGACCGGCGGCGAGCGCGGTGTAGGCGCGGCCCAGCTCCCCGACGAAGACGTTGAACGACCAGCCGTCGTGCACGAAGTGGTGCTCGGCGTGCAGGAGGACGGAGCGCTGAGCGGTCAGCCGGTACAGCGTCCAGCGGACGAGCGGCAGCCGGCCCGGGTCGAACGGCCGGCGCACCCGCTCGGCCAGGAGCCGGTCGAGCGCCTCCGGCCCGCTGCCGGACAGGTCGACCACCTCCAGGCTCGGGGCCTGGTCGCCGTGCACCACCTGGACCGGCCGGCCCTCGCGCTCCGTGAAGGTGGTCCGCAGGATCTCGTGGCGGCGGATGAGCAGCGCCAGTGCGGCTCGGAGCACGGCCTCGTCGAGCCGGCCGGTGAAGCGCAGCAGGGCGTGGGCCGAGTAGGCCAGGTTGCCGGCCCGCAGCCGCTCCAGGAACCAGACCTGCTCCTGGGCCAGCGAGAGCGGCAGGTCGGCCGTCCGCGGACCGCCGGCGATGGGCTCGGCGGGGGCCGCCCCGCCCTCGCGGCTCCCGACGAGGCGGGCCAGGGCGGCCACGGTCGGGTGCTCCAGCACCGCGCCCACCGCCAGGTCGACCCCCAGCTCGTCGCGGACCCGGGCGGCGATGCGGGCGGCGAGGAGAGACTGGCCGCCCAGGTCGTGCAGGTCGTCCTCCACGCCCAGGCCCGGCGCCCGCAGCACCTGCGCCCAGATCGCGGCCAGCCGCTCCTCGAGCGGCGTCCGCGGGGCGACCGGCGGCGCGGCCGGCCGGGCCTCCGTGGGGAGCGGCCCCAGCGCGACCCGGTCCACCTTCCCGCTCGGCGTGAGCGGCAGCTCGGCGCGGCCGATCACGCTCGCCGGGACCATGTGCTCGGGCAGCTCGGCACGGAGCGCGGCACGCACGCGGCCGGGGTCGACCTGCCGGCCCGGGGCGGGGACCACGTAGGCGACCAGGCGCGCCTCGGCGCCGGCGCCGCGGGCCACCACC
>Ga0066903_100000971_pt1 | contig 19819 bp, 16 predicted proteins | sample PanSoiMetaGPlot1_FD_67491 | JGI IMG/M metagenome (GOLD analysis project Ga0066903, IMG submission 67491) | Tropical forest soil microbial communities from Panama analyzed to predict greenhouse gas emissions - Panama Soil - Plot 1 (version 2) | ecosystem: Environmental > Terrestrial > Soil >... | reverse complement strand
TCGGTACGACCAAGGTCCGATGGTCAGAGCGCCGTCGGCAGGCATGCTGCGTTCGCGTTGGATCGCGAAACTGTCCAGGCTCGTGGAAACTTCTGAAGCGAAAGAATCGGCCGCCGAGGTGGCCCAGCGTAAGCGCTGGCTCGAACCGATTGCGGCGTTAATCATGGCGTTGGCTACGGTCGGAACGGCATGGTGCACTTATCAATCGGCAGCCTGGACACGTCATAGCAATCGGGCGTCGAATCAATTCAACATTCTCGAGCGCAAGGCCGGTCTCTTGAATATTCAGGGAATGCAAACACTGACGATTCAAACGGCGATGTTTATGGAAGTTCTGGCCGCCCAACAGGCAGGGAACCAGAAATTGGCAGATTATTATGTCCAACGCTTCCCGCCTGACGTGCGAAAAGCCTATGATGCCTGGATTGCTCAGAAACCATTTGAAAATCCCAACGCCGATCCCCATCCGTTCGTTCCGAATCTTTACGAAATGCGAGGGACCAAGGAAATCGCGGATGCAAATACCAACGCGGCGACGCAAATTGAGGACGCTCGTAAAGCAAGCAGCGTTTCGGCCCAATATTTGGCAAACACCGTTCTTTTCGCCGCAGTTCTTTTTTTCGCCAACGCCGCGAGCAAGTTTGAAGTGCGTTGGGTGCGCGGAGTTTCGTTTCTGTTCGCGGTTGGGGTGTTTATCTTTGCCGTGACGCGAATCGCTCTCTTGCCGAGATGATATTTGGTCAGTGAGTACCGTGGGGCGCAGCCGCATCTGTTGACGGCGGCAACAGATACAGCGTGGTGGCGAACATGAGATAAACAATCAGGACCAAAACGCCAACGAACCAGGCCGACCGGCCCGAGCTGGTAACGAGTGACGCGGTTAGGGTTGCAAAAAGAATCATCGCCACCGCGCCTGGCCATAGATTCAAATCCATTGGCGAGGGCCCGACAAATAGGCTCAAAAGAACAAGAACCGGCGCGACGAACAGTGCGATTTGAGCGGCGCTTCCCAGAGCAATCCCGACGCTAAGATCAAGATGGTTCTTGGTCGCCGCCGAAAATGCCGCCGCCATTTCGGCAGCGGCACCGACCAGCGCTACGACCACGAAGCCGACGAACGCCGGGGTCATTCCGAACGAAACGGCGGCCTGTTGGACCGAACCAACGAAGACTTCACTCACCAGGGCAACCAGAATCGTGACTGCGCCGAGGGTAATCAGCGCAACATTGATTGGCCAAACTTCTTCGTGTCCCTCCGATTCGCCGGCGAACAATTCACGGTGCGTCTTGAGCGAAAAGAAAAGCCCGAGACAGTAAGCGATCAAAAGCAAGATCGATAATGCGATGCTGAGGTCCTGAACAAACTTCGCCGGTCGCGGCGATTCCTGGGTTCCAAGCGCCGACGGAATCAACAGCGCGACTGTCGCGAGGAAGAGAAGGCCGGCTTGTAGGCGCGCCCCGATCCGGTTGTATTCCTGAACGTGATGGCGCATTCCGCCGAGGAAAAACGAAGCCCCAAGCATGAAAAGCGAGTTCGTCACGATCGCGCCGGCGATCGATGCTTTGACCAGCATGTATTGCCCGGCTTGTAACGCGACAATCGCGATCACGAGTTCGGTGAGATTTCCGAGAGTTGCATTCAACAGACCTCCGACGGAGTCGCCGGTCTTGGCCGCGACCGATTCGGTGGCGTGACTCAGGAGCAACGCGAGCGGCAAAATCGCGAGCACGGAAAGGACGAAAAGTAAGGTGTGCGCTTCCGGTTTCATCTTTTCCGCGACCAAAACGATCGGGACAAAGATCAACAGCCAAAGCAGTGGATTGCGTCGAATTTCCTGCAGAAGCAATTTCATTTAAGCTTCTCATTCTCTGCAGAGCTGCTCGATCTCGAATAAGACCAAGGTCTAATGGCTGGCAGTTCTGCCAGTCAGTAAGGAAAAGCGACGATGAAGATCAGAATCATCGGCGCAGCCGGTGGTGAAGTGACCGGCTCCTGTTACAGCGTGCAGACCAAAGACGCCCGAATCCTCATCGATTGCGGGCTCTTCCAGGGAGGGAAGAAATCCGAAGCGCTGAACCGGCCACCGACTACGCCCAATGCGAAGCTCGATACCGTCCTCCTGACCCACGGGCACCTCGATCATACCGGGCGGCTGCCTCTGCTCGCAAAAATGGGTTACAGGGGCCAGGTCCTCGGTACGCCCGCCACGCTCGATATGACATCCTTAATCCTCCGGGACTCCGCGCGCCTGCAGATCTCGGATTGCGAAAGACAAAACCGAAAACGTCAGCGCGCGGGAGAGGCGGCGGTCGAACCGCTCTATACGCCCGAAGACGCGGATGCGATCATTTCAAAACTTCGTCCCGTTCCGTATCTAAAGCCGGTTGATGTCGCTCCTGGAATTCAGGCAATCTGGGCCGAATCCGGACACATGCTTGGCTCCGCGAGCATTCAATTGCTCGTTAAGGAAGACAGCAAAACCAAGCGTATTGTTTTCTCGGGCGATCTTGGACCGCGCAGCGCGCCGATGCTGCGGGAGTTCGATCCTTTTCGAGAGGCCGATCTTGTTTTTGTCGAATCGACCTATGGCGGCCGCGATCATCGTTCATTCAAAGAAACGGTTACGCAGTTTGAACAAATCGTAATCGAAGCAATGAAACATGGCGGTAAAATGCTCGTGCCGTCGTTCGCGATCGGCCGCGCCCAGCTCATAACGCTATTGATCGGGAAAATGTTCCGCGCGGGCAAGATCAAACCTTTTCCAGTCTTTCTTGACAGCCCGATGGCAATTGAGGCGACAAATATTTACGTAAAGCATCTCGACCTTTTCGATGACGAGATGAAAGCCTTCATCCGTAATCGGCCATTGCGTGAAGATTTGAAAACGCTGCGACCCACCGCGACGGCGGATGAATCGCGCGCCATCAATAATGTGCGAGGCGCCTGTCTGGTCATGGCCGGCGCGGGGATGTGCAATGGCGGTCGAATCCTTCACCATCTCAAGGCGAATCTTTGGAAACCGGAGACCCAGGTCCTGATCGTTGGCTATCAGGGACACGGTTCGTTAGGGCGCCGTCTGGTCGATGGCGAAAAGGAAGTGCGCATTTTCGGTGACAAAATCGCGGTCAAAGCAAAAATTCACACTCTCGGCGGCTTCAGCGCACATGCCGGGCGAACCGATCTGATGCATTGGTTCAGCATTGTCGCTCCATTCAAACCGCGCTTGATTTTAACCCATGGCGAAGATGACCAACGCGCGGCGCTTGCGCGATTGATCCAGCAGCGCCATCGACTGCCTTCGAAACTGCCGAAAATGAATGAAACGATAGATTTTTGAACGTTATGCCATTTGAAAAATTTGATCTCGATAGTCTGAACAAAGAGCGACGCAAAGCAGTCGCCAAGACCGTTCGAACGATCCCCGTAGAAGAGTTGAAGAAGATGGGAAACGAAATTTTTCAGTCTGCCGATGATCCCTGGCGCGAAGCCTTTTTTGGCTTCATCGCCGAGAATCCCGGATCGACCTTTCATCACGCGGTGACCAGCGACGGGTATAACATCGTTTATTGCCGGGACAAAGACAAAGGGATGTGGTTCCTGCCGGGAAGCGGAATGGGCCCGCTTCAGGAACGCGGCCGAAAAGCAATGAAGGAAATTATCGAAGGCGGACACTAAACCTTCGAAACTTCAACCATCGAAAATCGACGATGAAGAAATCAGATAAACGTTTCGGGCAATCAGACATCGTTCATTTGAGCGATGAAGAGGCAACGGTGGCCTTGCTCGAGCGCGCGGTCACAGGTTTGTGGGACGTGGTCAATGAATTGACGCGGCTGCGTCGCACGACGCGGCAAAATTATCGCGTCACGATTTTTGGATCGGCCAGACTTAAGCCCGGTTCAGTAGCCTACGAGAGCGTAAAAAAACTTGCGGCCGAGTTAACCAAGATGGGTTGCGATATTATCAGCGGCGGCGGACCCGGAATGATGCAGGCCGCCAACGAGGGCGCACTCTCGATCGATCCAAAGGCTTTGCATCGTTCAGTCGGGATTCGCGTAGAGCTGCCATTCGAACAAGAAGTAAATCCTTTTGTCGGCCTGGCCTATGAGCACCGGACGTTCTTTTCCCGTTTGCATCACTTCATGATTGCTTCCGACGCTTTTGTGATCGTGCCTGGAGGAATCGGCACGTTGTTGGAGTTGTCGCTTGCCTGGCAGCTGCTCCAAGTAAGTAAGCTTTACAATACGCCGCTGGTCCTGGTCGGAAAAATGTGGGCCGATCTGGTCGAATGGGGTCGAAAAACCATGCTAAAAAAGGGGAGTGAACTCGCCTGCGACGTCGACTTCACGATTCCGCATTGCGTGAATACGATCGACGAAACGATTGCCCTGATTAAGGAGAACCGCGCGGCCTGGCTCGCGAGCCAGAAAAAACGCTGATTATCAGGCTCACGGAGCCTGCAGCACTTTGAGTGGAACGTCCAGCCACTCTGCTATCGCCTCCAACTTGTCGAATAATCGGACTTGAAGGGGCGAATGATCGGTCAACATGGCGTGGAGCTTAAAGTAATGCTCGAATTCCGGGTTCTTGACCAGAAACGCCGACTTGATGGACCGCTTTCCCATCCGCGACGTGCGGCGGTAGAGCGCAACGTGAAAAACGTAGCGAAAGTTGAGCGCGACCGCGGTGAGTGCGCTCGCGTCAATGAAACGAAGCTCGTTATCCTCTGATTTCGCTTCTACGTCGCGAATAAACGCGATGATCTTGTTGACGGCCGCTTCATTGAGCACGCCACGCGGTCTCCACGCCAAAAGATGAATCGACGGCTTAAAAAAAACGTCGGCAGGCAGTTTCGTTGCAGCAGGCGCATGCATCTAAACTAATATTTGCAGGCGCGTGCGCTGTCCAAATAGGACCATGGTCTAATGCAGATGCGCAGGAGAAGTCGTTAGACTCAAACTCGGGCCTGTGATGCATTCCACGTTTCGGCTGATTCTATTCGGGTTTGCGATATTTTTGAACTGCCTGCTCTGCGCTTGCGGTTCACGCAAAGAGAACGCCGCACTCGAAGTCATCGACCAAAAATATCAAGTTGAGCCCGATGTCAGTATTCGAATCAACGACCCACATGGATCGATCTCGATCCACGGCGGTGATTCAACCAATGTGCAACTGCATGCCACAAAGGTCGCTGCCGGTGCTGATCAACTCAGAAACATCAGCATAAATGTTACCGCGCAACCGAACGACGTTTTGATCAAGACAAATTTCGTCCGGCCAAAAGGGAAACCGTTTCTCGGTGGAGGCGATCGAGTCGATTACGATTTGGTTGTTCCATCGACAGCCAAAATTACCAGGCTCGATGTCGACGATGGCAGAGTCATGATCGAATCAATGCGATCGAGCGAATTGAGAGCAACTGTCGTTGATGGGCAGTTGGAGATGCGAAACTGTCGCGGAGACATTCACCTTTCGGTGCAGAATGGCGACCTCTCGATCATCAACGGGACCGATGATGCGACGGCACAACCCTCTTCAGCCGAAGCTCACGTGTTGCACGGGACCTTGACGTTCTCGACTCCTCGCAAGGCATCCTTTCATCTTCGAGGCGAGACAACGTATGGAAATATCACGAGCGCATTCGCCCAAACGGTAGAAGTCAACGGCGGCCCGCTACGCAAGATCGACGTCTCCTCCGGTCAATCAGCGCGCTCGGAAATTCAGCTGCAGGTCTTGAGCGGCAACATCATTATTGCCGACGGAACTGCTGACGCTCAAACTGGAAGTGGCAGCGCGAGCCGCTGATTGCGGTCAATGCAGGGTCGCAATGTGTAATTTCAGAATGCGATCCAGCTCGGTGATTGTTTGCGGCAGCCCGGTTGACCCGTGTGGACCGGGAACAATTTTTTCTGATTTCGCTCCATCCAGATGCGAGCTCCAGTAAGCAACAACGCCATCCGTGCTCTTGGGTGAGTCCCCTTTGCCGCGATCCCCAATGATCGAATGGTACGGAACGGTGATTGGCGGACTGTTTACAACCGGAAATCCCGGATTCGTCGGCTTCAATCCCGAAATGCTGGTCGGCAAACGTTTAGCGGAACCTGACATTTGCGCGATTTCCTGGCTCGTTAGCGCGTCGGTCATCGTCTTAGCGACATTAAATGGAAGCGAGATCAGGCTGATCCCGATTTTGCCGATACTGTTCGTCGCGATATCACTGCCGCGATGTGGAGTGCAAACAAAGACAACACGCTTGATTCTGGGATTCGCCTGGTAAGTCAACGCGCGCACAACCACGCTGTCCTTGGAATTCCTCGCAAAGATATTTCGGGCAATCGCCCCGATCTTCGGATCTTTCTCCCACATCGCTTCCGTGACCGTCGTGACTTGCAAATGAGTCAGCATACCACCCATGCTGTGGCCGACGACCACATATGGTTTATGATTCGGATAAAGTTTGTCGGCCGTGGCTAATGCTTCGCGCAAACGCAGCGCTGAATAGAGAATTGGATTACCGGTTGGATAGGCGAAAACCCAGAACTGGTAATGCTTTCGGATCTCCGGGTCCGCCTGAAGACCGTTGATCGTCTCTACCCAGGTGAATGGTGTTGAAAAAAGACCGTGCACAAAAACGACTGGAATCCGATCGGGATCGTATGGCTGGAGAAAATACATTCCGGTCAGGTCGGAGTATTTCCCGCCGCGGATTCCTCCCAAAAATCCGAAGAGCAAGAGATTGGATGGCGGTGCGTAATAGCTGATCGGCGCCGAAAAATCGGCGGCGAGCGGACGAGTTCTTCCCTCCACGTCAGCCGATGGCTGTTTCGCCGGACGCCGCAACGCGAGCGTCGCGTCGGTTCCCTTGAAATCGAGAGTCGCGGTAACGGGAGCGCTGATACCGAGTTTAGGCGCAAAATTTTCCCGTGGATTTGTCAGCCGAACACCGACGAGCGAACCCCCCACTCCCGGCTGGTGATTTTCTTTCTTAATTATTTTTTCTTTGACCTTCTCGGACGGAACAAATGACGTGAAATAGCTAGGCGACCAAACCGCATAATCAGCCGGTTGAAGCCGGAGATGATACGTCGTGTTATTCGCCGTTAGAGTCAGCGGGTGATTCCACAGCCGTCCGCCTTCAGTTGATCGCAGAAGAATCGTCAACTCGGCGGAAGCCGCGTTGTAAGTTTCGCGCGAGATAGTTGCTTGAGTTCCAGGACCGAGATTGGGAGCGCATAAGGCGGCGGCTTCCAAGTAATCAGCCGCGCGGGCCTCCAGCGAAAGGTGCATTGAACGGCCATCTTTCAGGAATCTGGCGGCAGAGATCTCCTGAGGTGTGCCGGTTGGGTGAGTGGCGCAACCGCTGAGAAAAACTGCGACGGTAAGCGCCGCGATCAGACGCAAGCGTTCCGGTTGATTTGCAGGAGCCGCACTCATGATGATTTCGAAGTCTCTTGAAGAGACACCAAGCGGGCGATTAGAACTGCGACGTAAAGCAGACCGGTTATTGCCTCAGATGCCGCGAGCATTCGCGCCACTTTCGCAACCGGAGCGATATCGCCGTACCCGACTGTGGCCAGAGTAATAAAACTGAAATACAAACCATTGGAGCCTTGCAACGTCTTATCGCCTCCGCTGAAGGCAAACGCGTTCGGAATTAATTCCGCCACCAGCCAATATGCAAGCGTCCAAAGGAAACCAAGGAACAGGTAAGCAGCGAGACTTGCACAAAGAACTTCAGTCGTAACTGACAAAGCGTTTAGAACTGACCGCAAAAGGCGAACGATAACGAAAACAACAAAAAAGATTCCGCCAATTAGAAATAGCTCGGGCGGCATGACATCGGGCCGGTAGTGATTAATCCAACGGCCGGCAAGCGTCGGCAGCGCCAGCACCAACGCAATCCAAACATTCTGCCAGTGATCCGAAACGGCCATAATTCCCGAGATGAGAACGACGGTGAAAAGAATCGATTCGATCAAAGGACCTGATCGCAGAGGTTCGATGAACGGCCCCGTTACGAAGAACCCTGCAATTGCGATCAGGACATTAATGGACGTGAAACGTCGCAACCACTCGCTTCCTGATTGGACTTGCAGATTATCGCTCATGAGATCGATATCGCCGCGATTACAACTGTTGCGAGAGTCAATGTCGATTCGATATGGGACGAAAGTCTTACGACCGCATCCGACTAGCCATTTGGCAGACCTCCTCGGATTACGCGTGAGAAATCCGGATCTTTGTCGGCCCGCCGCGCGCGCTCATTGATCAGACTGCGTCGTTTTAATTCGGCGAAACTGAGACCACCGGTAGCGACCTTTTTTTGCTCGTAGAGAAGCTCGTCTGCTCTGCCATTCGCAAGAATCCGCCAATCCCACGTAATCCGGTCGCTTGCGGCATGCTGTTGACGGATCGCGGTCGTGCAGTTCGTTGTCAGCGCGTTGTACCAGCGCGGCTGGGCATGAAGTGCATTGAGGGAGTGTAGGTATTCGAGAAAGCGCGTGCGCGTCTGCTCCGGGGAAAGAAGAGTATGATAAAGATAAACGTCCTCTCCGTGACGAAAGTTCGTGCGGAGGCGAATGACATCGCGCTCGTCAGCGCAGATATAAATCAACTCGTACTGTCGATAGAGCCCGCCGATCGCGGAATAACTTTCGCCGATTTCCTTGCGCGTTTCGATCGAAAAACTAACTGGTAACGCGTCAGAGAATAGAAAGCTCACGATTGGATGAGCGATCAACGGCGAACCCCAGTAGGTGATCGCAATGTCAACGCCGGTAGTTTGCGAAAGTTTGATCGCACGCGTTTCCCAGCGCGGCGTGTAGTCTGTTTCGCTCCGGTAATCGCAATTGCGGACATTATGAATTGTCACATCGTCACCATTGATCTCTGCCCAGGCGGTCTCCGCCACATCCGGCTGCCAGGCCCGATCGTTCCTTGGCTTCAACGACAGTCGCCACCACGCGAGAACAATCAGGAACCCAGCAACAACAACAAGGAACTTCCGGCTGTTGCCTCGAACGAAAATGAGACTGAGCAGGATAAAAAGAACAAACCCAATCGCCACGACGTTGCGCAGACTTGCGATCGGAAAATCATAATGGAGCGCGCCGAACGCCCACAATGCCGCGATGAGCGCGACCAACCAGAGAAAAGTCCAAAGAATCAGCCTAACGAATCGCATTTATAAAATTTGATCGCCCTTCCCCGATTAATTACTGGAGCGGTCCGGGATTCATCCGGTCCTGAGTCGCTATCCCACGGCTTTGCAATTCCTGTTTGAACCGAGGCGACATCTGTCCGGAGATTACAACCAGTATGTGTTTATTGTGGCCGGGTTCGTTTGCCATTTTTTGCACCTCATCGATGAAGGCGGCCGCTCTCGCGGTCCATGCCGCATAATCCCATTGCAAGGCTATGATCAACGTCCCGTCTTTCGCTACGCACACCGGAAGACCTTCCATCATCACGATGTGGGCGAGTGGATGGCCGGACGTATGAATTTGGCCCATCAAAGCGCTCGTTTGAACGCAAAAGAGGGCATCGGATTCGGTATCGCTTTTTTCAGCAGCGGCCCGGACGAAAGCGCCGCGACTCGCTACGCCGTCAAGAGTTTTCAAATTAAGCGCAAGCGCTGTCTCATCGGTTAGCGTGAATGCGGTATTGTTGAGCAAGCGCTCGGTATCTGGCCCGCTTGCGCCGATCTTTCGAAGATTTTCCCGATTCATTGCCTTGAGATCGGTCGGCGGCTTTTCCGCCACTGCCTTGTTAAGCGAGTCGCTGACATTTGTGACAGTTAAGCCGGCGCCGACAGGACCACTGATTGGAAAAGTGGCGGCGCTGAATGCGAATCCGCCTGCCCACGAAGCCCACGCCACATCCTCGAGTTGTTTCTGCAATACGGAATTTGTGCTGTAAGGATCAATTCCCATACTGACGGCAATTTTTCTCTTGGACTTGGCTACTCCCGTCATTTTTTCCGCAGAGCTGTCTTGTTGGCCGTCATCTTCTTTCTTCTTGCCGATATTCTTGATGCTGTTGCTGGCCTTGTTCATAAACTTGGAGATACCTTTCGGCACATTCGACAGTGTCTCACCCGGATCAGTAACGATTTTCTTTGCTGCGTTGAAAGTTCCTTTGGACGCATTTGCCAGGGAGTCTTTAAATTGATCCGTTCGGGAGACTTCCGTTAGATCGGCGATCGCATAAATCTCTTTTTCCCGACGCACCAGCATCGCGTCTCCATCGGCATCAAAGACACCGAAGTCGGAATCAATGACGAACTGATTAACTCCTGAACCCGTGGCTACATTTTCGCGTACGGTGTAATGAGATCCCTTCAAGTACTCCGGTTTCAGGATTTCGCTCGCTTTTAATTCCGGCACCTCTTCGAATGAGTTTGCATCCGTGGAAGGTGCCTGCGGTTGCGCGAGAACCGTAAGGACCCCGCCGGCGAAGATCGAGAGACAGGAAGAAGCGGTTCGATTCAACTATTTTGTCGCTTCCATCAACTAGTTGGTCGCTTGATCCTCTTCCGGCCATTCATCATCCGTTGCCTGCCAGCCCTTCTCCGGATTGTATCGCTCCATGCTCTGGAACGTTTTCAGCGTGTCCGGACCGAGATCCTTTTCGTAAACAACACCATTCGGTCCGACAATGAACGTTTTCACGCCAGTCACACGATATTGCGCCGGCGCCGCGGCCAGCGCGAAGCCGCCGATCATCGCGCCATCGACCACAAAGTCGATTTGCCCCATTGGCGCAGCCGGCCCCTGCCCTTTCAAAACCTTAAAGTAATAGCCGTGGTATGGCTGGGGTTGCGATTTCTGCGTGTAACCTTGCTCCAGCGCTTTCGCAATTCCCTGTCCAACCGGCCCGCCCCAGGTTCCATCGGAATTTTGCCAGGCCAGACCATCATGTTTCCCCGGAGTGCTGATGATCTTTTGCGCGTACTGATTCACTTTCGAATCATCGTGCTTTTCCTGGGAGTACTGCTGTTGCGCTTCAACAAAGCCGCGACAAATCCCGATTGCATCCAGCTCATTCGAACCGATACGGCGATTGAGAATTTCTTGCTTTCCAACCTTCGTGTCGAAAACCCACTTGCCGCCGTGCTTCACGACCGGAATCGGCAATGGAAAATCATCATTGCCGACAGTCACGATCGCCTGGTTCGGATTTTTCGGATCCATTCCGACGTTTGTTTTCTCCTTCGCTTTGGCAGCAAACGCTTCGGCCTTGTTCTTGTCAGCCACCGGATCCTCGGAACTAACGATGTCCGAAGCGTCGGGTCCGAGAATTTCTTTTAACGCAGGAACGTCAAAGGAAGCTGCAGCTTGCGCAAGGCTCTCAGCTGCTTCTTTCGGTGTATTGAATTGCTTTTGCGCTGACTGCGTAGCCGGCTTCGATGCGGTCGCATCCTTTTTCGTTTCGGTTGCGGCGTCCAACGACAGAACGACAAGCCCGCAGGTGAAGATTGCAATCGCGATCAGGGAAATCTTTGTTGAGGTCATGATATTTGAGTTCATTTGGCTTCCTCGTCGTTAATTCTTTAGCGTCGTCGACCGCCGCCACCACCGCCGCGTCCGCCACCACCACCGCCACGACTCATTCCGCCGCCGCCACGTCCGCCACCGCCGCTGAATCCTCCGCCGCCCATGCTGCTTCCGCCGCGGCTGCTCGAGGCGCGCGCTGAGCCGCCGCTACCGCCGCCAAAACCGCCGGCCCCGCCGCCACCGGAGGAGATGTTTCGAGAACCGATGCTGTTTGCACTACCGCCGCTTGGTCGACTTGAAGCTCCACCGCCACCGGCTGGTCTCGTCGATGCGCCCGCGCCGCCACCCGGACGATTCGCGCCACCGACATTGCCCGCTCCGCCACCCGGACGATTCGCGCCGCCCACACCTCCTGCGCCGCCAACACCGCCGGCACCGCCAACGCCTCCGCGGCCACCTGCGCCGCCAACACCTCCGGCACCGCCAACGCCTCCGGCACCGCCAACGCCTCCGCGACTACCTGCGCCGCCGAGACCTCCTGCACCTCCAACGCCGCCGCGGTTTCCGGCACCGCCTGCATTCTGACGAGATCGTCCACCGTATTTGTTAGCTGTTCCGCGATCTCCGTAAGGCGCGCCGCCACGATGTGATGGATTGTGCGACCACTTGCCGCCTTGCCCGGCCTGACCTCGATTGCCGCCGGTGTTAACGTTGTTTCGGTTAAAATTGTTGTTGTTGTTGATCGTCACGTCGCCGCCGCCATGCCAATTGCAATTGCCCCAACAACTACCCCAGGCCGCTCCCATCGCGACGCCCACTCCAAAAGACATCAGTCCGTATCCCGGCGGGTAAGCGTAAGGATATGGGTAAGCAGGCGCGGCTCCGTAAACGACCGTCGGGCTATATTGTGGGACGTAAACGGTCTGTGGATCGGCCGGTTGAATCACAATCACTTCCTTATTTTCGACCGTTTGGGTTTCGACTTTTTGTTGGGCGGTCGTCTGCAGATTACCTGCGCCTTTCGCCTTCGCGCGCATTCGCTGAACCGAGTCCATCACGTCGGATTGTTGCGCGAGGAATGCGTTCCCCAGGTCCGAAGTCCACGAAACGTGCTCGCTCATCTGTTTCACAACATCCGGAAATGCGGCGAGCGACTGAACACTCGGGTCGTAAGGCAATTTGGCGACCCCGTCCGCGAGCGCTTTGTCCTTTAATGTCTTATTATTGGCCATCCATTGCGCGAGCTGGACAATTTCCAGTGGATAAGTCGAAGCGGCGAGGACCTGGCCTACCAACGGATCAGGATAAAGAGCGATCGGTGCGACTAAGGAGTCCAATTGATCATTTGGAATTTTCGCGGCCGGTTCCTGCGCGGCCGCATCGGTAGTGGTCGTCATGACCTGGGATTGCGCGGGCGCCGCCGATTGGGCTGCAGGTTGTGTCGCTCCCTGTTGTGCGTGAAGGAGTGACCAATTGGCCGTGATGAATACCGCCAAACTCGCCATGACGGTTGGGTTAAAGGTACGTCGAAGAATTCGTAGCTTCATAGTGGTGATTCTTGGTTGCGGCTCGAGCCGGTTCGAATCCACTACAGCCTGAGCGAATTCGTTCTTCGCCAGGTATGGGACTTTGGGCTTATGTCTTACGCTTTGGCAAGTTGCAACACCGTCAATTAATCCGGTGAGTCGTCTTCCTCGTCGTCATCGGTCTCCTGCCAGGTTTTGTCCGGATTGTACTTGTCCATGCTTTGGAAGGTTTTGAGCCCATCCTTGCCGAGATCCTTTTGGTAAACGATCCCATCCGGGCCGACGATGAATGTTTCCACGCCAGTGACTCGGTATTCCGCCGGCGTCGCTGCCAGAGCGAATCCGCCGATCATTGCGCCGCCGATGACAAAATCCATTTCGCCCATCGGTGCGTCCTTGCCCTGTCCCTTCAGGACTTTCCAGTAATAGCCATGGTATGGCTTGCCCGCAGTCGCCGAATAGCCTTCTTGCAACGCTTTCGCGACCTCATTCCCGACGGGACCTCCCCAAGTGCCGTCTTTCTCCTGCCACGCGAGACCATCATGTTTGCCGGGCGTGCTAAGAATCTGCTGAGCGTACTGATTCACTTTTGAATCATCGTGTTTGTCGGCAGCATACTCGTGCTGCGCCTCGACGTAACCACGACAAAGCTCAATCGCGTTCAGTTCGTTTGCTCCCACGCGACGATTGAGAATTTCCTCACGCCCAACTTTGGTGTCGAATGTCCATTTGCCTTTGCTCTTCACGATCGGAATCGGCAATGGAAAATCATCGTTGCCGACGACAAGAATGGCCTGGTTAGGATTCGCCTTGTCGACCTCGATCGACTTTTTCTCTTTTGCCTTGTTCGCGAAATCCATGGCGCGCTTCTTGTCCATCACCGGATCTTCGGAGCTGATCAGATCTTCGCTGTCAGGTCCGAGAACGTCCTTCGCAGCGGCCGCATCTGAAGTCGCGGCTGCTTGAATCAACGCGTCGGCCGCTTGATCCGGCGTATCGAATTGTTTCTGCTGGCCTTGCGCCACCGCAGCTTCTTTCGCCGGCGAAGCGGCTGCGGAAGCTTTTTTCTGGGCGGCATCCGCCACCAGAATGAGAGCAGCGCAACTTACCGCCGCTGTGATGACCATGAAGAGTTTCGACGAAGTCATAATGTTTGTTTTTGTTTTCATTGGTTTTTTCCTCATCGAATTGTTTAGCGCCGACGTCCGCCGCCACCGCCGCGACCACCGCCGCCACCACGTCCGCCACCACCACCGCGTCCGCCGCCACCGCGACTCATTCCGCCGCCGCCGCGACCTCCGCCACCGCGGCTGTATCCGCCACCGCCCATACTGCGCCCGCCGCGATTGCTGCTTGCCCGCGCGTAATTTCCACTGCCGCCTCCGTATCCGCCACCGCGGCTTCCATAATTCGCTTTCGATCCCGAACGATTGCCGACTTTATTTCCGCCGGAAGGACGAGATGCAGTTTTCGCTCCACCGCTTGGACGACTCGCGCCGCCCTTTCCGCCTGACGGACGAGTAGAGGCACTGCCTTTTCCGCCGGATGGACGAGTAGACGCACCACCTTTTCCGCCGCTAGGACGATTCGAAGTACCCGCGCTGGGCCGATTGTTTGCCTGTCCATATTTATTCGAGGTCCCGCGATCGCCGTAGGGCGCATTGCCACGATGACCCGGATCATGTTGCCATTTTCCGCCGCCGGCTCCGCCAGGTCCGCCGACGCCACCCGGACCACCGACTCCGCCGGGTCCGCCGACTCCACCTGGTCCACCCACTCCACCAACACCGCCCGGTTTACCCGCTCCACCAATTCCTCCAGGGCCACCAACTCCGCCGACACCGCCAGGTTTTCCAGCGCCGCCAATTCCGCCCGGGCCACCAACACCGCCGGGCCCACCAATTCCACCGGGACCGCCAGGTCTTCCTGGCCCGCCAACTCCGCCGGGACCACCGGGTCGGCCACCGCCCGGTCGATTACCAGGACGATTGCCACCGTTAATATTATTGCGATTAAAATTGTTGTTGTTGTTGATGTTGACATCGCCGCCGTGCCAATCGCAATCGCCCCAGTGGTCCCCCCAATATGAGCCCCACGCGATTCCCGCTCCGATCGCTAGTCCCATTCCTGCGTAATAGCCGGGATAATAGTAAGGATAGTAAGGATACGGCGACGGACCGTAGACAACCGCCGGATCGTACGACGGCACGTAGGTGACATTGGGCTGGGCGTCATGAATGACGATCACGTCTTTATTGCCGCCGCTCTCGACCGGGACACTCTCGGTTTGGACGACCTGCTGCTCGCTTGTCTTCAATGTTCCTTTCCCTTGCGCTTTCGTGCGCATGCGTTGCACCGCATCCATCACGTCGGATTGCTGAGCGAGAAATGCATTCCCTAAATCAGTGGTCCATTGAATATTTCCGGCCATTCGGTTCAGAACTTCCGGCGTAGCGGCCAGGGATTGCACGCTCGGGTCCCAATTCTGTTGCGAAACGGCGTCGGCCAGCGTCTTGTCCTTCAACTGTTTGTTTTGATCCATCCACTGGTGCATCTGAACGATCTCGAGCGGGTAGGTCGATGCCGCCAACGTGTTGGCGAGGAGCGAATCCGAATAAAGCGCGATTGGTGCGACTAACGAATCGAGTTGGTCATTCGGAATTTTCGGAGTTTCCGCCGCCGGACTCGTCGTTGTCATCACCTGAGATTGCGCTTGCGGATTTTGTGTCTGCGCCGAACACAAAGACGCTCCGAGCGACAGCATTGCGACGCAAAAGGACGCAACGATCGTGAGATGAAAAAGTGGATTACATAGTTCAGACCGCCAAGCGCGAGGCCTCATAGCTTTTGCCTTTCGTTGAATTATCGAAAATTAAACAAGCGCCCCAGGGGGCCGGATATAAGACCTTGGTCGGACGCCGAACTAGGCCAGCGCTCCACGCACGGCGGCGATGAATTTATCGTCGTCGAAGGGTTTAATGAAGAACGCGACTGGCCCGATGGCCATCGCTGTGGCCCGCGCGCCGGAGTCTTCCCGGCCTGTCACCACAATTACTTTGGTCTTTGGCGAGATGGCGCAAAGCCGCGCCAATACTTCAAGTCCCGTCACCCGCTCCATCCATATATCTGTGACCAAAACAGGGACCGGATTGGCACTGGCGTGTGCGAGGAACTCTTCCGGATCATTGAAGGGGCGGACTTTGAAGCCTTCGGCCAGAAGCAGAAACCGCATCGAATTCAGGACCGAGGCATCGTCATCGAGGAGACAGACTTCTGCGGCGCCGGCCTCGTTCATGCCGCTGCCTTGCTTTTCTCGAGTTCTCCACGCGCCGCCGGAAGCCGTACGACAATTCGTGCGCCTCGGTCAGGCGCGTTCTCGGCGGTGATAGTTCCGCCATGCGCCTCGACGATGGATCGGACAATCGCCAGACCCATCCCCATTCCTTTTTGTTTCGTGGTGAAGAAGTGATCGAAGATTTTATCGGGCCGGTCTTTGGGGAGACCGACGCCGAAATCACGGACCACGACTTCGGCCACATCGCCCTTCTCTGAGCGCGTACTAATAATAATGCGTCGCTCGCTCGCTTTCAGGCTCTCACTCGCATCGAGCCCGTTCATGATCAGGTTAAGAAGAACCTGTTGAATTTGAACGAGAGCGCCGTCGATTTGCGGGAGCTGCGGATCGAGTTCGGTCGTGACCGCACTTTCTCGATTGACCACGTCGGTGTTGACCAGCCGCACTGTTTCTTCGATCACCGAATTCAAATCGACTCGCGTGTGGACACTCGTGTCCTTGCGCACCAGACTGCGAATGCCCTGGATCACTTCGCCCGCGCGGCGACTATCGGCGACCAGTGCCTGCAATAATTCCTGAAGCAGGGCCGGATCGATATTTCCACGTTCGATGAAACGTCGCGCCGCCGCCGCATTATTCGCGATTGCCGCCAGTGGTTGATTTAGTTCATGCGCGAACGAGGCCGTCATTTCGCCCATCAGTGAAACGCGATTGCGGTGCGACATTTCTTCGCGTTGCACCTGTAGCTGCATATCGGCCTGCTTTTGCGAGCTTACGTCTACCGTAACTCCGATGGTCTCGATAATTTTGCCGGCCTCATCTTTGAGACAGCGTCCTCGCATGATGACCCAACGCACTTTTCCATACGGTAGGAGAAGGCGGTGCTCGCTTTCGAACTTGCCGTGGATCGCACACTCGGAATCGTATTCCGCTTTAATTTTTACGCGCTCGTCGGGGTGAACCCGGGACAAGATTGAATCGCAGGTGAGTTTGGTATCAGGCTCGTAGCCATAAATCGCCCGCCCCTTGTCGCTCATCCAGACCGTGTTGTCTTCGGGATACAAGCTCCAGAACGCCAGATCGGCCGACTCCGCGGCGAGACTGATTCGGGCTTCGCGTTCGCTAAGCATTTCCTGTTGCCGCTGGCGCTCGATCGCAATTCCTGCGATGTGGGTCGCGATCGCGGTCAGCCGGTCTTCTTCGGGGCGCGGTCCTCGTTTTTCCTCGCGATACATCGCAAAAGAACCGAGCACGGCGCCTTGTGGAGAGATAATCGGCGTCGACCAACAGGCGGTGAGTCCGCAGATTTCCGCGAGTTTGCGATAATCGGCCCAAAGTGGGCTCGTCATCACGTCCGTAACAACCACCGGCTTACGCGTGAACATTGCTGTGCCACATGAGCCATTACGCGGACCGATCGCCAGTCCATTTACCGCGTTGACATACGCCTCCGGCAGATGTGGCGCGGCGCCGTGCTGCACATGCATGCCGTCCCGGCTCAGGGTCAAAATCGAGCAACGCAAACCTTCGGCCTGCCCTTCCATGAGGAGAACGAGACTGTTGAGCACGTCGGGCAGCGGCTTGTCGGCTGCAATCATCTCCAAGACCTGACTTTGTCCGCCGCGGAAAAACTCTTCCTCTTTTATCGCGGTGATGTCGCGGCAGACAATGACGCCGCCTAACAATTCCCCGTTCGGTCCGCGCAACGGCCGGCCTGTAATGCGAGTCCAAAGCCCCTGCGGTACCTGTTGGTTGCGCACGAACATTTCCTCATTGTTCACGTCCTCGCCTTGCAGTGATCGAATGAGCGGAAGTTTCTCGGTCGGGAAAGGCGTAATTTTATCGGGAAGATAAAGTCCGTAGCGTTGCGACCATTCGGCTGCGGAAGTGTTTGTCGCACCCTTCCCAAACATCCGTTCGGCGGCGGGATTAAAAACTAGAAAGTTTCCGTCCTTGTCGGCGACAATGACGGCATCGCCCATATCCGACAGGATCGAGTGGAGGATCTCGTTTGTGCGAGAGAGCTCGGCCGCTGCGAACTTACGTTCCATCGCCAGGTCGAGCTGCGCCGCAACAGCGGCAATGACCTGGACCAGCTGCTCGTTTTCATTGCGCGGCTCGCGCATGAAAAATTCGATCACCGCGATTACGTCGTCTCCCGACAAAATCGGAATTCCCACTGCCGCCTTCAGACCAAGCGCTCTCGCCGTCGCAAACCGGGGAAAATTTGGATCCTCGCGAACATCCTCAATCCAGGCTGGCCCTTTCGCCTTCCACACGCGACCGGGAAGCCCTACACCGAGCGGAAACTGGATCTTTTCCGACGCCTCTCGAAAGCCTGTCAGTTCTGGCCCACCACACAGCCAGACCGGACCGCATTCAAGGAACGTCTTCTGTTTGTTCGGTAACCATGCCTGGCCCAGCGCCCAGTTCGTTTTCTCGCACACTCTCCGCAGAACAATTTCCAGGGCCGACCCGATGTCGCCGGCCGCAGCCACCTCCATTGTAATCGTCTGCAGCAGGTTGAGCTGCTCGTCGTGCTCGTCGCTGCTCATAGTCTAATCCTTGAAATTAGAATCAATCGGCGACTCTAAATAAATACGTTTCCGCTGTATGTCGGACTTAAGTCGTATTTCAGCGCGCCGTGTAGCCGCCATCGACGATAAAGGTCTGACCGACCGCGAACGACGCGCGATCGGAGCAGAGAAAAAGCACCAGGTTCGCGATCTCTTCCGGCTGCGCGAACCGGCCCAGTGGCGTGTTCGCAACAAAAAATTCCCGCATTTGAGGATTGTCATACCAATCTTTCGTCATTGGGGTTTTAACTAAGCCGGGCGCGATCGCATTGATCCGAATTCCATGGTTTGCGTATTCGACCGCGGCTGCTTTCGACAACCCGATGACGGCGTGTTTCGCCGCCACGTAAACACTGATCCCCTTCTCTGCGATCAAACCAGCGATCGAAGCATTGTTCACGATCACGCCTCCACCCGATTTCGCCATGTGCTGAATTTCGTATTTCATCGCGAGAAACACGCCTTTCACGTCGACGTCGAATGTGTGGTCGAACGTTGATTCCTCCGTGTCCGCCAACATCGCCATCGGCGGCAATGTTCCGGCATTGTTGAACGCGCAATGCAGTCCCCCGTAGATCTTCACCGCTGTTGCGATGAGATTTTGGGTCTGCTTCGCATCGCTGACGTCCGTTTGAACAAAAATCGCTTCCCCTTTATCACGTTTAATCGCGTCAATGGTTTCCTCGCCGGCCGGATTCACATCGCCGACCACAACCTTTGCCCCCTGCTGCGCCAACATGATCGCCGTGGCCCGGCCGATCCCGCTGCCACCACCAGTGACGATCGCGACGTTGCCAGAGAAGTTCATTGGCTTCATTTTTCGGAAATCGGCGCAACAAGCCGCTCCAATGGAACACCGAGCCATTGGGCAGCTGTTTCGCGTTCGTGAAATAACTGGGCCTTGATCGGAGAGCCTTGAGTCATCA
>Ga0066903_100000970_pt1 | contig 19826 bp, 16 predicted proteins | sample PanSoiMetaGPlot1_FD_67491 | JGI IMG/M metagenome (GOLD analysis project Ga0066903, IMG submission 67491) | Tropical forest soil microbial communities from Panama analyzed to predict greenhouse gas emissions - Panama Soil - Plot 1 (version 2) | ecosystem: Environmental > Terrestrial > Soil >... | reverse complement strand
CATCGCCGGCGTGTACACCAACAACGACGAAAGCGGCATCCCGTTCGAGCGACCCGCACAGTTCGATGGACGGCGCCTCGAGGAGTTCACTCCGGAGGAGCTCGCCAGGCTCAATCAGCAGCGGCAGCAGCAGACGGTGGAGCGCGCGCCGACGCTCAGCGAATTCCCTGGCGCGACGAGCCCGCTGCACTGGTTCGAGAACTACAACGCCGCGAACAGCCGCCCCTGGCTCGTGTCCGATCCGCCCGACGGCCACGTGCCGACGCTGACTCCGGAAGCCGAAGCGCGCAACGCCACCCGCGCCCGCGCGCGCCAGGCCCGCGGGCCCGCCGACGGCCCCGAGGATCGCAGCCTCTACGACCGCTGCATCACGCGCGGGCTGCCGGGCTCGATGATGCCCGCCATCTACGGCAACGCGTATCAGATTCTGCAGGGCCCGGGCTACGTGGCCATCCGCTACGAGATGGTGCACGAAGCGCGGATGATTCCGCTCGACTCCCGGCCGCACCTCGGGTCGACGATCCGCACATATCTCGGCGATGCGCGCGGCCACTGGGAAGCCGACACACTCGTCGTCGAGACGACGAACTTCACCGACCGAACGCCTTATCGCGGGTCGAGCGAAGCGCTGAAGATGACCGAACGCTTCAAGCCGATCGCCGCCGACGCCGTCGAGTGGTCGGTCACCTTCGACGATCCGCACACGTGGGTGCGCCCATGGACCTTCGGGATGAACCTGGCCAAGGTGGACGAAAGCCAGCAGCCATTCGAGTACGCGTGCCACGAGGGCAACTACGGGCTGAAGAACATCCTGACCGCCGCGCGCGCCGAAGAGCAGCAGACCAAGTAATCGACGCGCGGCCTACCACTGGCGGAAGTCTTCGGACACGGCGTCGGCCATGTCGACCGCGGCCCGCTCGAGCCACCGCCGCCGCGCCGTTTTCAAATGCGCAAGCACGGCGCGCGCACGCCGGGCGTGCATGTTCGCCGTCTCCATGCCCATCGCCCGCAACAGGCGATGCTCGTCGCGCCGTTTCGGCAGATCGCTCAGCTCAATCCGTGTGCAGTCCGGGGCGAGCCGGCGCAGGATCCAGCCGCCTTCGATGACATAAAAGGGATCGCGGGCTCGAACGGCTTGCTTCAGGAGCGCCTGAGCGCCCGACGACGCCGGGACCTTCATGAGGCGCGACGCGGCTGGAGGCACGTAGGCCTTCGCCTCGCGCGCGACGAACGCACCGCCCCACTCGGCCAGCGCCACGAATCGCATCCGCCCGAGGCTGCCCAGTCCTGCGACACGCTGGACCACAACGCAGCGCAGCGATCGATCCGGCATCATCGCGCGAAGGGCCGCGAGAGGGACGAGCCGGCTCGACACCGGGCGCGACGCGGTCAGTTTCTTCCAGAACGCTACGGGATTGCGGGCTTCGCTATTCGCGATCGCATGGAGCCACCGGCCGCGCTCGGCCAGCACGAACGCGCGCCCCCCTCGTTCGAGTCCCGCGACGTATCCCTCCAGAATCGCCTCGCACGCATCGGCCGGTCGGGCCACGAGGTGGCTTTCGCGCGAGGCCAGCACCGCGCTCGTCGCCAGGCGGATTAGATCCTGGGTGTACGGCAGCGCGCAGACTTCATCGAAATCGTTGACGCCCCAGACGAGGCGGCCTTCGACGTCGCGCCACGTGCCGAAGTTCTCCACGTGGAGATCGCCGACCGATACGACGCGCGGAGCCGTGGCGGCGCGAGCGCACACCGTCGGCCAGAGCTCGAGCCAGCGATAGAACGTGGCCCTCAGAAACCTGAAGGGGCCCGTGCTCATCTGGGCGTGCTTGAAGCGCAGGTCGCGCTCCACCACGCGTGTCTGAGCCCGCAGCCAGACTTCATACGAGCGCGTCGCTTGATGGATGTTCATGCTCGTTCAGGGAGAGTTAAGGCGCTGGAGGCACCAGGCGTCGACAACGACGCCGGCCTGCTTGCATGCGCCGCGGGTGATCTCGACAGCCTCGGTCTTGTGGCTGTCGACGAGCCTCTCGTACTCGCGCACGCGAAGCTTGCCTGACGAAGCCACCACCACCTGCTCGCGCGCGAGGAAGTCGAGCGCGTAGGCGTCCCAGTACTCGGCCCGGCTGTACCGGACGAGATGCGACACCAGATAGTTGGCGAGCACCCGCTGCCGATACGGCTCGGGGTGGGCCACGTGCCGCGCGACGGTGGTGACATGATCGCCAAGCGCAAACCCTGTCCATGCGATGACGCCTGCGAGAAACGCAGCTCTCAACGCCGGCACGGTCTCGCGTCGCAGATACGCCGCGCCGCACCCGATCGGCACGAACAAGGCGAGCAGGATGTAGCGCGTCACACCCGGCCGTCCCGGCACGACGTCGCAGGCGAAGGGATAGGCCGCGGCCGCCTCGAGCCCGACAATCACGAGGTACAGGCAGAAGGCTGAAGACGACGATGGCGGCGCGCTCCGCAGCGCGGCGAGCCTGACGACAACGAGCGCGGCCAGCGCAACCAGCAGCCACGCCACTATCGGCGAGCCCGTCGACACCGGGCTGTTGATGCCGTACTCGAAGAGCGTGAAGCGCCGCGCCCCGAACAGCGCCGAGGCGGCGTCGTTCCACAACGAGCCGACGCGGGCGGGAAACGTCGCCGGATCGAAGCAGACGTGCGCCGCCACCGACTCGAGCTGGGTGGCCAGCGGCGCGTTCTCGACCGGGCCGGTCGACGGCCCGAACACGTCCACGCGGCTCTTGGCCACTTCCACTCCGACCCAGATGAGGGCGAACACCACGACGACCGTCAGCACCCGCTCGAATGTCTGCCTGGTGAGCAGCGTGCCCTCCAGCGCCATCGCGACTGCCAGGGCCGGCAGCGCGTAGGCCGTGAACTCGCGGTGCAGGAACCCGATCGTCAGCACGATTCCGAAGGGTATCGCGCGACGTCTCCAGACCCACAACAGAAGTACGTAAAGCAGCGGCTCCGCGCTGTAGCCAAGGGCGTAGAGCAGCTCGGTCGACACCATCGGCGTCGGCAGCACGAATGGCAGCGCCGCGACGAACGCCACGCCCGGCGCGAGCCGCGTCTCTCGCACGAGGAGCACGATCACGCCGACCGCGATGGCGACGTTGACCAACACGAGCGGCAGGCGCAGGGCAAACACGGTCGGCCCGGCGAGCAGAAAGACCGGCGCCGCGAGCCACGACTGCACGCCGAGGATGTAGTGCTGCCCGTAGACGAACAACGGGAAGGCCCGCAGCTCACTCAGATGCTTGGCCATCAAGCCGAGGACGGCCTGATCCGAATCGAACTCGAAGCCCTCGTACCACGTGGGCAGAAACGAACGCAGGAGCACGAGTGCGACTGCGAGCGCGGCCCACGATGCAAGGGCGAGGTTCACACGGGTCGCCGTTCGCTGGTTCGCGGGATTCACCGGGGTGCCCGTATGATAGCGAACGCACCCGCGAGAACTCGCTGCGCGGCTTTCCCCGCGATCAGATGACGCGCGACGATACGCCCGGCTCGTCACCCATCGGCCGCCGGCTTGGCGGCTTCACCATCCAGGCGCGCCTCGGCGCCGGCGGAATGGGCGAGGTGTATCGCGCACACGACAGCAAGCTTGGGCGCGACGTCGCCATCAAGATCCTGCCGGCGGCCTGGACGATGGACGCCGATCGCCGAGCACGGTTCGACCGCGAAGCGCGGACGCTGGCGTCGTTGAACCATCCTCACATCGGCGCCATCTACGGCATCGAGGACATCGACGACTCGCGCGCCCTGGTGCTCGAGCTCGTCGAAGGGCCCACGCTTGCCGATCGCCTCGGCGCCGGCGCGCTGCCGCTCAGAGAAGCACTCAACGTCGCGTCGCAGATTGCCGACGCCCTCGACGCCGCCCATCAGAACGGCATCGTCCACCGCGACTTGAAGCCGGCCAATATCAAGATTCGGCCCGACGGGCAGGTCAAGGTGCTCGACTTCGGCCTCGCTAAGACGATCGACCGCGAGGCCGCGCCGGGCCTGACGCAGGCGGCGACCGCGAACGTCGGCACCGAGGCTGGCGTCATCCTCGGGACGGTGGCGTACATGAGCCCCGAGCAGGCGCGCGGCGCGCTCGTGGACAAGCGCACCGACGTGTGGGCGTTCGGCTGCGTGCTCTATGAAATGCTCACGGGCCGTTCCGCCTTCGCACGCCCCACATCGTCTGATTCCATCGCCGCCGTCCTCGAGCACGAGCCGGACTGGCGGACGCTGCCCCCTTCCACGCCGTCGGCGATTGTCCGGCTCGTTCGGCGCTGCCTCGAGAAGGACGTGGCACGTCGGCTTCGCGACATCGGCGATGCACGAGCAGAAATCGAGGACGCTCGCGCAGACACCTCGACGGCTCGGACTCCGGCGACAGCTGGTCCTGCGCCATCCCGCTGGCCGCTCATCGTCGCGGCGACAGCGGTGCTCTCCGCAGCTCTGGCTGCCGGGACAGTGTGGGTGTTGAAAGGCCGATCGACCACATGGCGGACGCCGCTCGCCCGCTTGACCCTCACGCTGCCGGAAGGCGACGTGCTCGGCGACTCGCGCGGCGTGCTCGACTTGCCGGTCGCGATTTCGCCTGACGGCCGCACTCTGGTGTACGCGGCCAGCCGCGGTGACGAGGCGCCCCGGCTCTTCGTTCGACAGATCGACACAGAAGGCGTGAGGGTACTCGCCGACACCGAAGGCGCGCACGCGCCGTTCCTCTCGCCCGACGGACGATGGGTCGGCTTCTTCGCGCTCGGCAAGCTCAAGAAGGTCCTCGTCGCAGGAGGAGGTTCCGCCACGCTGTGCGACGCGCCTCACGCGATGGGTGGCAGCTGGGCGCGTGACGACTCGATCTATTTCGCGCCGATCAACACATCCGGGATCTGGAGAGTCCCGGCATCTGGAGGCGCCCCTCGCGAGTTCTCCCACGTGGATCGGAACCGCGGCGAAGTCAGCCACAGGTTTCCGCAAGTGCTCGACGACGGGAAGACGGTGCTGTTCAGTGTCTGGACCGGTCCCGGCTGGGACGAGAAGCACCTCGAAGTGCAAGTCGGCGACGGCGACCATCGGCGGCTCGTGAGCGGCGCGAGCACGGGGCGTTATCTGCGGACAGGTCACATTGTCTATTCGAAGGCCGGCGCACTCGTGGTTGTGCCATTCGACGTCGCCGGGCTCACTGTGACCGGGACTCCGGTCACGCTCGCTGACCACGCGAGCGAGTCCGAGAGCGAGGCCGCGCAGTATGCCGTCTCTGATTCCGGGACGTTGGTGTCGGTGCCGGGTCGCGCCGCGGTCTTCGAACGCAGACTCGTGTGGGTCCGTCGCGACGGCACTGTCGAAGCCACGAGCGCGCCGGCACGTGCCTATACGGATCCGGCGGTTTCCCCCGATGGCCGCTTCGCGGCCGTCAGCATTCAGGGTCCCACGCAAACGCTCTGGATCTATGATTTCGAGCGCTCGACGCTGACAACTCTCCCTTCGAACGGCAGCAGCCAGTCGCCGCACTGGACACCGGACGGAAGACGCCTGGTGTACCGTGGGACGCGTGCCGGTTATCGGAATCTGTACTGGCGATCGGCGGATGGGGCCGGCGACGAAGAGCGTTTGACGACGGGCGACACGATGCAGACACCCTCACCGGTGTCGCGCGAGGATGAAGTCTACACAAACATCGGGGTGGAGACCGGCCCTGACCTGTGGTTGCTCAATCTCCGGCAGCAGCCACGCGTGCCGCAGCCGATCGTGAAAACACTGTCCAACGAATCCTCCCCCGCGTTGTCGCCGGACGGACGGTGGCTGGCGTATCTGTCCAACGAGTCCGGACGGTTCGAGGCGTACGTGCGGCCCTTCCCCATTGCAGGCGGCAAGATTGCGGTCTCAAAGGATGGCGCGTCAGAGCCACGCTGGTCGCGCGACAGCCGCGAGCTGTTCTATCGCGACCGCGACCGGATGATGGCGGTCACGGTCGGTTCGAGCCCGGGCGCGCCACGGGTGCTCTTCGAGGGCCGCTATCAGATCACCGACACCGGCGGCGGCGCGTACGATGTCGCACCCGACGGCCGTTTCCTGATGATCCAGCCGACCGCGCCGAATGACAGCTCCACACGGATCAACGTCGTTCTGGGATGGCTCGACGACATCAGGTCACGGGTGCAGGACACAGCGTCGAGCCGATAGATTCACGGTTCACCGAACCGAATCGGCTGTCGCTGCGATGGCGTCGATCATCCGGTCTAGCGCCTGATCGCGTTTTTCCGGGCCATCGATATACAGCACGCAGCTCCCCGCTTCGTCCTCGGTCGCCGCGACATGATGCGTGCCGGGCCAGCCACCGGTGTACGAGCCGACAAGGCGGCGGGGCGACAGCTCGACGTCAATCGGCTTGAAGGGCGACGCGCTCAGCTCGGCGGCGACGGCCGTCAGCGGCTTGTGAACCCACGTGAGCAGCGCCGTCGCTCGTCCGTCTCTCGATCGCACGAGGCCGAAACCGGGGCCGATCGACTCGTCGACGCGCCAGTCCGGTGGCACCGCGAACACACAGCGGCCGGTCGGATCGACGAGCACGGTCCACTCGACGGGCGCGTCGCGGCTCATCAGCGAGGCGAGCAGCATGAACAACAGCGCCCTCACGGCTGCCTCTCCGATTTGCATGCGACGAGCCAGTAGAGCGCGGGCAGCGCCACCAGCGTCAGCAGCAGCGTCGAAGCCAGCCCGCCGACGACCACGGTGGCGAGCGGGCGCTGGATGTCGGACCCGACGCCGGTCGCGATCGCGGCCGGAACCATGCCCAGCATCGCGACGACGATCATCATCAGCACCGGACGCATCTGCGCGAGCGAGCCGCCGATGACCGCCGCTCGCGCATCGACGCCTTCCGCGCGACTCCGCCCGATCTCCGAGACGACGATCACGCCGCTCATCACCGCCACACCGAAGAGCGAGATGAACCCGACGGCGGCCGAGACGCTGAGATTGATGCCGCGAAGGTACAAAGCCAGGACTCCGCCGACCAGCGAGAACGGCACGTTGAGCAGCACCAGACTCGCTTCGGTCAGCGATCCGAACGTGAAGAACAGCAGGCCGAAGATGACGGCGATCGTGAGCGGGAGGATGAACGCGAGCCGCCGGCGGGCCCGCGCGAGGTTCTCGAACTGCCCGCCCCACTCGACGTGATAGCCGTCGGGCAGACGCACCGCCGCCTCGAACCGCCGCTGCGCGTCGTCGACGAAGCCGCCCTGATCGCGCCCGCGGATGTTGGTGCGCACCGACACCTGGCGGCGGTTCTCGCGGCGGGCGATGATGCTCGCGCCGCTGCAGATCTCGATGTCGGCCAGCTGCGAGAGCGGCACCCGGCCGCCGTCGCGGGTGGTCACGAGGATCGATCCGATCGCGGTCGGATCCGTGCGCGCCTCGGGCACGTACCGCACGTTGATCTCGAACCGGCGTTCGCCCTCGAAAAACGTGCTCACGCTGCGGCCGCCGATCGCGAGCTCGATCACATCCTGCACGTCGCGCACGTTGATGCCGTATCGGGCCACCGCTTCGCGGTCGATGGCCAGCCGCAGCTGGGGCTGATCCTCCTCCTGCTCGATGCCCGTGTCGGCGGCGCCAGGCACCTGCTGAAGCAGCCCCAGCGTCTGGGTCGCAAGACTTCGCAGCTCCCCGAGGTCGGGGCCGGAGATGATGACCGCAAGGTCGGCAGGCGAACCGGTGACCGCCTCCGTGACGTTGTCGATGATCGGCTGCGTGAAGCTGAAGAAGCCGCCAGGGATGGCCGCACGCAGCCGCCGCGACAACTCCTCGACGAGATCGGCCTTGCGCTTGCCGCGCGCCCACGTCTCGTAGGGGCTCAGCGCGACGAAGAACTCGTTCCGGTTCGGGCCGTACGGATCGGTCCCATCGTCGTTCCGTCCGGTTTGAGACGTCACCGTGCGCACCTCGGGTGATTGACGCACGAGCGCGCGAATCGCGGACGCCAGTTCCGCCGATTTCTGGAGCGAAATACCTGCCGGGAAGTTGGCGCGAATCCACAGGACGCCTTCGTCGAGCTGCGGAAGGAATTCGGATCCGAGCCGCAACGCGACGCCACCGCCTCCGACGGCCACTGCCAGAAGCGCGGCGGCGACGACGCGCCGCGGGTTGGCGATCGACCAGGTCAGGACACTTTGATACGTACCGTACAACCACGTGATGACCGGGTTTTCCCAGGTCTTTGGCGTCCCGCGAAACACATACGTCGCCAGCACCGGGACGAGCGTCAGCGCGAGCAGCATCGACCCGATCAGCGCGTAGCACACGGTGAACGCCATCGGCGTGAACAGCCGACGCTCGACGCGTTCCAGCGTGAACAACGGGATATAGGCGGAGATGATGATGAGCAGCGAAAAGAAGATCGGGCGCTCGACTTCCAGCGCGGCGTCATGAATGACGTCGAACGCGGTCTCCCCCGTCTTCCTCTGCCGGTGGGCCAGCGCATGGACGATCCGTTCGACCATCACCAGCGTGCCGTCGACGATGATCCCGAAGTCGATGGCGCCGAGGCTCAACAGGTTTGCAGGGATGCCGCTGTAGTACATGCAGGCAAACGCAAAGAGCAGCGACAGCGGAATCGTGATGGCCGTGAGGAAGGCCGCGCGCACGCTGCCGAGAAACAGGATCAGCACCGTGACCACGATGACCAGGCCTTCGAGGAGCGTGTGGCTCACCGTGTGCACCGTCGTGTTCACGAGATCGGTCCTGTCGTAAATCGGCACCATCCGCACACCCGTCGGGAGCACCGACTGATTGAGCTCGTCGACGGCCGCGTGAATGCCCGCCAGAACCTGGCTCGGGTTCTCGCCGCGGCGCATCAGCACGATGCCCTCGACCCGATCGGTGCGATCGTCCAGGGCAAAGATTCCGGTACGCGGCGCGCCGCCGATGTGTACGCGGCCGACGTCGCGGACCAGCACCGGCACGCCGCCGCTCGCGCTGACGACCACACGCTCGATGTCGGCCACCGACTGAATCAGCCCGACACCGCGGATGACCAGACTCTGCTGCTTGTTGTCGAGCAGCGCGCCGCCGGCGTTCTGATTATTCGAATCGACTGCCTGCGCGATGTCACGGATCGACAGCCCGTACTTGCCGAGCGCCGTCGGGTCGACCTCGATTTGGTACTGCTTGATGGTTCCGCCGAACGGCGTGATGTCGGTGACCCCCGGCACCTGGAGCAGCCGCGGCTCGATCGTCCAGTCCTGTATCTCGCGAAGCTGCTGCGAGTCGTAGCCCTGACCCTCGAGCGTGTAGCGGTACAGCTCGCCGATGGGCGTCGAAAGCGGGCCGAGCGTCGGCGTGACGCCGTCCGGGAGCGACGCGTCGCGCAGCTTCTCGAGCACCACCTGGCGGGCAAAGTAGTCGTTGGTGCCGTATTCGAACGTCAGCTCGACGACCGAGAGGCCGAAGATGGTCCGGGAGCGGCGGGCGATCACGTTCGGCACGTTGTTCAGCGCGCGTTCGATCGGCACCGACACCTGCTGCTCCATCTCCTCGGCGGCGTGACCCGGATAGGTCGTGATCACGACGACCTGCGTGTCGGAGATGTCGGGGTAGGCTTCGAGACTGAGACGCGACAACGCCCACAGGCCGACGGCGACGAGAACGACCGAAAGGATCAGGAAGACCGCGCGTCGCGCGAGGGCGAGCTCGAGCAGCTTCGCGATCATCGGCGGACCAGGCCCTTGAGCAGCATCGCGCCGTCCACGACGACGCGGTCGCCGGGTGCGACGCCGCTCGCGACTCCCACGACGTCGCCTTCTCTCTTGCCCACGGACACGACGCGCTGCTCGAAGCGGCCGGCCGCCGTCTCGACGAACACCACGCTGCGGCCGTCGTTGTTCGCGACGATCGCGGCGGCCGGGACCACGGGCGTTTTCGCCGTCGACTCGATGTGATGGATACGCCCGTACATCTCGGGCCGGAAACGGCCGGCCGCGTTGTTCAGCTCCGCCTGCACCTTGACGGTCCGGGTCTGTGGATCCACGGTGTCGGCGATGCGCGAGACGCGTCCTTCGAACACCTCACCCGGATACGCGATCAGGCTGATTTCCACGCGCTCGCCCACCTGCACGAACCGGATGTAACTTTCGGGCACCTGCGACGTGACCCAGACGGTCCGCAGGTCGGCGATCGTCATGACCGGCGCGCTCGTGTCATTGCGGTACTCGCCGGGCACGACGCTGAGATCGAGCACCTTGCCCGCCAGCGGCGACCGCACGACGACCTGCTGCTCGAAGCGGCCGGGCGTCAGGCCGAGCACCGTCAGCCGGCGCAGCGTCTGCTCGCGCGACGCCTGCGCCTGCTCGCTCGCGGCCTTCGCCTGGGCGAGCGCGCTCTCCGCGGCCTGCACGTCTTTCCTCGCGACGGCGTTGTGCTCGAACAGATCGGTGGCCCGATCGAAATCGGCGCCGGCTTTGCGCAGCGCCACCTCGGCCTGGGTGACGTTGGACTGCGCCGTCAGATAGGCGGACATCGCGGCGTCGGCGTCGGGGCTGTCGATCGTCGCGAGCGGCTGGTCTTTCGCGACTGCATCGCCGGTCTTGACGAGCACGCTGGCCACCCGTCCGCTGACGGGCAGCAGGATTTTCGACACGCGATTGGGGTTCGCTTCGATCTTGCCGGGGGCCACCACTTCATCGGTCGGCAGGTCCGCGACGGTCACCGCCTGGCGCTTCACCTGCGCCAGCATCGGTGAATCAGCGCCGAGGACGACCACGTTGGAGACCGGCGCAGCCGGCGGCGGCGCCGGAGGATCGGCGGCCGCGTGACCGGTGCAGGCGGACATCATGGACGCGGCGATCACCGCGGCGATCGCGAACTGAACTGTCATGGGTTCACCTTGGCGAGCGAGAGGCCGGCGACCGACTCGCCGGAGCTGGCTTCAAGCGCGTACAGGCTGCGCGCGTAGTCGGCCCGCGCGCTGTTGTAGCTCTGCATCGTCTCGTTGAACGTGCGGACCGCGTCGAGGAACTCGATGAAGCTCGCTTCCCCGTGGCGGTACGAATACTCGGTCGTGACTCGCACGTCGCGCGCCTGGTCGAGCATCTGGGTTTCGATCGTCGTGACCACGTCGCGCGAGGCGGCGTAGGCCTGGTACGCTGCCTGCACTTCGCCGGACACTTCCGCTTCCGCTGCGTGGATCCTGGCGTCGGCCTGAAGCGTTTCCTGGCGGGCGCGGGCGACCTCGCCCTGATTGCGGTTGAACAGCGGCAGCGGCACGCTGAAATAGATGCCGTACTGATTCCCGTCGGCGAGGGGCGCATGCTGGCGATGGAACTCGCCGCTGAGCGTGTAGTCGACGGTGCCCTGCGCAAGCTGCAACCGGATGTCGGCGAGCGAACGCGCCTGATCGCGGCGCAGGGCCTGCAGATCGGGACGCGCGTCGCGCGCGCGCTGCAGAACCGCCTGGACGTCGACCGGAGTCGCGTCATGCCTCAGGGAACCGGTCACGTCGACGTCGTCGAGCGCACCGCGGCCGAGCAGCACTTTGAGGTGGTTCAGGGCGATCGCGAGCCGCGATTCCTGCTGGCGGACGTCGTTCTGAAACTGCAGGGCGGCCAGGCGTGAGCGCGCGAGCTCGACAGTGGCCAGATCGCCCGTCCGCGCCCGCTCGACGTTGACCTGGACGACCCGGTTGAAGGCGTCGAGCGACGCGTGCGCGAGCGCGAGGTTGTCGCGGGCCAGGACGACGTCGACGAAGGCGCCTTGCACGTCGAGGACGACCGTGCGCAGGGTATTGCGCAGCTGCAGTTCCGCGACCGACCGCGCCTGTTCCGCGACCTCCATCCGGTACTCGCGCTTGCCGCCGCGCTCGAAAATCCAGTCGGTGCGAAACACGTTCTCGAGCGGGTTGACGTTTGATTGGTAGATCGCGGAATCGGGCAGCATCGCGTTGTAAGTGAAGACCGGGTTCGGTCGGAGCCCGGCGGTGATCGTGCGCGCGTCCGCGACGGCCAGCGAATAGCGCTCGGCGGCCAGCGTCAGGTTGTGATCGATGGCCTCGCGGACGGCGTCCTCCATGGTGAGCGCGGGACGCACGGCCGCCTGTGCCGCGCCCGCGCGCGGCCACAGACACGCCGCCAGCGCGGCGGCGATACAACTTCCACGAGTCATGACACTCCCCGAAAAGCGGTACGAATCAACCGATACAGACGTGACGGACCCACGTGCTTTCGGGATGCGTGCCGACCTTCAGGTCGACCCACAGTGGCAGGCCTACGGGCCTGTCCCGATCAGAGTCCGCGGTACAGCGTGCGAATCAGAGGAATACGGCGGGAGGAGCCCGTGACGAGTACGACTGCGCCGTCGGCGAGATCGGCCGGCGCGACGCGTCGGTCGGCAGACAGCCGGGGAGACCCTGCGGGTTCACGCAGGACGATCGATCGATCCCGAGCGGCACGGGACCGCTCTGAACGAGGACGAGCGTCGGCGTCGATTCGCGCTCGACGGTCGGCGCCGGCGCCTCCGGCCGCAGCCCGCGATCGTGCCGTGGTTCCAGACGCTCGAGATGGCCGGAGCCGTCGTTGGTCCAGACGATCAGCTCGAGATCCGCGCCGGCCGCCACGACGTCGAGGTCGCCGTCGGCGTCGATGTCGGCGGCCACCACCGACACCAGATCGAGACGCGCCTGCGTACGCGGGATCGTGAGGCCCGCCGGCAAGTCCGCCAGCGCGGGCATTGCCTGCACGAGGCGCGGCACGGGGTGTGTCGACCACGTCTTCGATGCCTGGAAGGCGTCGCGTGCGAGCAGCGCCGACCACGCGACGACCAGCGCGGCAATCCACCACCGACGAAGCGACCACAATCGCGACATCAATGATCATGATACGGGCCGCGCACCGCAGCCGTTACAACGTTGATGAAGGATTTATGTCTTACGGAATGCTTACAAGATTCGTGGTCATTTCATATGCTGAAGCGACCGCTCGTTCTCCAGGCAGATCTCGTCGATCAACTCGGCCTCGACGATGAGCCGTTCCTTGATCGTGACCGTCCACGGTTTCGTGTAGGCCTTCGGATCGTCGACGGTCAACAGGATCTCCAGATGCCCGAAGTCCGGACGGCGAATCTCCTCGCGGACCTTCGCCGTTTCGCCGACCACGCTCCCTTGCCAGTCGATCCAGCTGTCGTCGCGCAGGCCGATGGTGTCGACGACCAGCGTGTCGCTCGACCACTTCGCCGACGAATATCCCATCCATGACGGCGTCGGATCCTCGGGAAGCGGCCGGCCGTCAGTGAACACCTGCCGGTATCCGGCACTCCATTCGTTGAGGACGACCAGCAGCCGTGGCGTGTGGATGAATTTCAGCAGGTGCGGCATGCCGTAGGCGCGAATGAAGTTGTCGGGCAGGCACCGGACGTGCGGATCGTCTTTCGCATTCTTCGCCCAGCGCTCCTTGACGAGCGCCGCGAGCCAGGGTTGATACGGCAATCCTCCCGGGAGATCGACGCCGAGATTGATCATGCGTCGGGACGTCGTGGCGTCCCGGGGATTCGGCGGGACGTTGGGCCGGCGCGGATCGACTTCGTCGCTGGTCCAGATGCCGGAGAGGTCGGGCCTGCCCTCCGCCGTTCGTGGTGTGGCCGCGGACGTGTCGACGCTGCCGTCCGCTTTGCGGGGCACGCCCGCCGCGGGATTGTGAATCCACTGAGCGGCCAGGGGAATCGACGCAAGCGTCCCGGCAACGATCACGGCGCGGACCAGCGGCTGTATGCGCGGCATCGGACTACGGCGCCGGGTTCTTCAGGAACATCACGGCGCTCTCGAGCGCCTTGAGGGTGATATCCAGGAGCTGCTCGCCGTTCTTCAGATCCGGACGGTTCTGCCCTTGCGGCCCCATGACGAAGTCGTGGTAGCCGTGCTCGTAGATCTCCAGGCGCACGCGCTTGCCGGCCTGTGCCAGCCGATCGTGGAGCGCACGATTGACGGACAGCAGCGGATCATCGGAGCCCACCAGGATCAGAATCGGCGTCCTCACCTTCGCGATGTTCGACGCGGCACGCGGTTCGTCCATCGTCATGCCGCGGAGTCGATCGTCGCCCGACGCGTTGGCGTTCTGTCTGACGCCGAGGAATCGGATGGGCGCGCCGGCACCGAGAATGGCGGCCCGCACGGACGTCTGCGCCAGAAGGTGCATCGTGACGTCGCCGCCGAGGCTGACGCCGTAGACGTGGATCTTCTGCGGATCGACATAGGGCAGCGCACGAACGTGATCGATGACCGCGACGGCATCGTCGGCGTAGGTGACGGCATCGGCCGGCGCCGGGTCGGCGAGCGTGGCGAAGTTCGCCGCGCGGTAGTCGGCGATGACGATGACGTAGCCTTCCTGGAGAAATCGCTCGAACACCGGGCCGCCGAAGTCGCCACGGGCCCAGGTGACGAGCTGCTCGATGCCGCGCCCGCCCGGAGCGCCGTGAAAGTGCACGAGGACCGGGAACGGTCCGCTGCCTTTCGGCTTGCGTATGGCGGCCGCGACGTACAGGCCGTCCTTGCTCTTGATGAACACACGCTCGACCGGCGAGTCGGCTTCGCTGACGACGTGGATGTATTTCTCGTGGGGCACGGGTCGCGCCCCCGGGAACTGTTGGATGTCACCCGCCATCAGCAGCGAGAGGATCAGCCACACGGAGACGGATCATATCAGCCGCTGGAGGCAGGTCGCCCCCGTCATAGATCTGGGTGACTGAGCGCAAGCATTGACAAAACGGATTCGCACGGCACGGATCACGCGGTCGGTGCCGCCGACCCACCTCAGACGCTCACGACCGGCATCGATCCCTGCCAACGGGATATGACGGCTCTTGGGATCGAATCGGAAGCGTGTCCTCCGTGTCCTTTGTCTCCTCCGTATCCTTTGTCTCTCTCTGTGTCCTTGTATTCTCTTCAGACACCATCCGCCGCGGGATCATTCACATCGACTGAGTAGACTCACTGGGCCTTCAAGACGCCTTCGAGCAGATGGATCACCTCTTTGCGCGAGGAGGGCGTCCATCGGGAGCCGAGCCCGGCCAGCAACTCCCGCACGTCGCGAAGCGCCAGACCGTCGAGGTGATCGATCAACCGCTTCACCTCCACTAAGAAGCGGCTTCGCTCCGACGGGTCCGCATCAGTCAGGAAAGCCTGGAGCGCCCGGGCAGGCGTCCCATGCTCCACAGAGAAGTCCTCGTGGAGATATGCCGTGAAGGCACGGCGCAGCTCGGGAAATTCGGCGCTCGTGCGCGGCATCATCGGTCGGCCTCAGGGTACGACGTCAGCACGTAGTCTCGCTCGCGCCGCTCGTCCCATCGCAGCACCACGACGGCGCGATAACACGTCACCGGCGTTCGTTGTCCTCGCATCAGCGATCGACCGATGCTCTGCGTCCCCACGTAGTCGAGCGCAAGGTTTGGCCGGCGGCCGGATCGACGGCGCCACGACTCGAGCCTGCCGTCCGCCGTCGCGAGCGCGGCGGCGACGACCCGCTCGGCGGTGGATCGATCCGTGTAGGTGGAGGCGCTGGAGATGGTCTGCTCACGGCGCAGCCGATCGCGGAGGTCGCCATCGGTTCTGGCGACGTGCCGCGCCAGCGTGTGTCCCCCCATCGACTCGTCCAACGACAGGTCGTGGGTCGGCACCTCCGGCGCATGTGCCGGCGCCGATCTCGAGAGGGCAGGCTCGGTTACGACTGGCGTGACGCGCTCGTCATGCCGATTGCAGCCGCCGACCGTAAGGGCGGCCAGCAGTCCGAGCGTCCAGATCATCCTAGGCAAACCTGGGTATCAACCTCACGGCGTTGTCGCGATCGATCGCGCGCATCGTGGCGTCGGTGAAGAGCCCGACATCCCTCAGCGCTGTGGCAACGGACGCACTGCTGCCGCCCGGCGGGAAATCGGTTCCAAATACGATTTGAGCAGGCGTCACGAGTTGGAGCAGCGAAGTCAGCGCACCGCGATTCGCGGCACCGGCGACGTCGTAGTGGAATTTCTTCAGCTCCGCGATGAAGCCGTTGGGCAGCGCCTCTTTGGCGCCGTTGGCGGCGCCCTCGATGCGGCCCGCCAGGAACGGCACACTTCCGCCGGCGTGCGACCAGATGAAGCGGATGCCCGGAAACTTCACGGCATCACCGCTGAAGGTGACGCCCATGATGGCGCGCGTGGTATCGGTTCCATACTCGATGCTGCCGGGGCCGACACCCGGCGCGTAGACGAGATTGCGGCAGCAGTCAGCGGCCGTCGGATGCACCGTGACGACGGCCTTGCGGCGATCGAGCTCCGCCATCACCGGTCTGAACTTGGGATTGCCCAGCCACGTGTCGCCGTAGCTGGTGAAGAGCGACACACCGTCGGTCTTGAGCGTGTCGTACGCGTACGCAATCTCGCTGAGGCTCGCGTCGACGTCCGGCAACGGCAGCGCCGCAAACAGACCGAACCGGGTGGGATGGTCCGCGACGAGCCTGGCTCCATACTCGTTGCATGCGCGCGCGAGGCGGCGCGACTGCGCGGCGTCGCCGAACCAGAGACCAGGATTCGTAATCGACACGATAGCCGCCGCGACTCCGCCGCGGTCCATGTCTTCGATGGACTGCTCGGGCGTCCATCGGGTGTTCGCCGGCTGCAGCAACGGCCGTCCCTTGACGTCGGCCACCCACGCCGGTGGCGCGAAGTGATGATGCATGTCGATCCGCCGTGGACTCGCAGCCCCACCCGGCCCCTGCACAGCGCCGAGGATCCGGGATCCGCGCGCCGCGACCGCCATGCCGAGCGCCGAGCCGAGAAAGGTCCGACGATCGACAGCTGTCATGGATCTTCTCCTCACTTCTTGCCGCCGGAGCCTCGCGCGACCGCTCCGCGGGCCGCCTGTTCCGCGAGTGGCTGCAGTTCCGTGCGCCACCAGGCGTCGGAGTTCTGCCGCTGAACCTGGTTCACACCGATGACCACGATGTTGTCCGGCGCTGGCGCAAACCCGTCGAGGACCAGCGTCGAGAACTTGGTTTCGTGCGGCTCGAGCGACCGCCGGGCCGGCGCGGTTTGACGCGCCTTCAACGTGCCGTCGGCCGCGAAGGTGTACGCGATCACCATCACCGTGTCGATCGCCGTGTCCGTGGTATTGGTGGCCGCGAAAACGATGACGGGTGGAGCGTCGGGTGCATTGACGACGGATGCCCGATCGATTTTCACTGGCGAGTCCGGGGCCTGAACCACCAGCGTCGGGTTCGGTCCCGCCGCTGCGAGCCAAAGGAGCAGCGCAAGTGCTCTCGTCATGGCCCCCACCTTATCATCAGTGCCCAGGAAGTTCAGGCAACTCGTCAGCTTCACGACACGGTATGAAACGCGTTCGCAAGCAAGTCTTTGACCTCACCGTCGAGGATCTCGATCGATACCCTGTTTGGGAGTTCGCGCTCGACGAGGAAGGAGACGAAGGACAGGACGAAGCGACGGTTCGGCCATACGAGCCGCATGGACCCCTTGATCCTTCCGCGGGCACGTTCATCGTGCGTGCGCGACTGACGTTGGCGGACGGCACACGGGTGAACGGCTATCTCACGCCTCCTCCTCAGCGTGGCTCGAGCCTTGGCACCGTGCATCCGGCCGCAGTCGTCGGCACAGACCAGGTTGCATTCTGGTGCGGCGTACTCACTCCCGAGCCGGCGCGTATCGCCGCGAGCTACGCGCGCCTCGGCAAGTCGTCGGCGTCCCAGGTGTTCCCGTTGCGCTTCGAATCCGACGTTGAGCTGGTTGGCGGGCCGATCACTGGAGAAGTGCCCGGGTTCGTGGTTCTTGAAGACATCAAGACAAGGCGCACCAGGATCATCACGTGACGAGCGCGGTCGCTCGAGAAGCGGAGGGCAAAGGGTTTGCCCTCCGCCCTCTGCCCTGACGCTACCGCGCCTTCGCGACCGTCTTGTTCTGCGGATCGTCCGCCGGGTTGATGTAGAAGAGATCGAACGGCCCTTCCAGGTTGATCTGCACGACCGTCGGCGTCTTCGTCCACGCGTAGTGATGCATCTTGCTCGGCAACGACACGAAGCTGCCGGCGTTGAGCGCCTGGCTGCCGGCGCGGTCCACCGATTCGCCCATCCCGTAGTGGAAGACGCCCGACACGACGACGATGCGTTCCGTCATGCTGTGCCAGTGCGGCGGAATCGTGTAGTTGGCCGGGAACTTCAGCCGCATCACGACGGGGCCCTTCTCGGCCGGGTTGCCCTCGAGCACGGCGATCTGGGCGCCGGGCGGCAGGATGGGGGGCGCCGGCTGCCATTGAATCTTCTCGACCGGCACGATCAGGTGATTCTGAGCGAGCGCGGGCGCGGCCCCTCCGGCCAGCAGGGTCGCGGCGACAGCGGCGGTGGCAAGGCGTGAAATCGTCATACGTACCTCCTGACGACAAGCCTACGAAGGCCACCGTTCGCCCACCGTTCGCGGCAGCGTTCCGCCCCTAGAGCTTGGGATTCTGGCCAGTTCAACGTTCTAGGTTCCCGCCAACGAGGCACGAATCCGTGTCTCGAGCGAACGGCTGCCCTGCGCCTGCGCGATCTCGAGCGCCCGCGTCAGCATCGAGACGCGCGCGAGCGCATCGAGGTCCGCCTTCTGCCGGTATAACTCGGGCAACCACCACACGTCCCCGCGCGCCAGCGCGGTCGCGATAGCGGTGTCCAGGACCGTCACCGCGCGCGCTCTCTCTCCGGCCGCGACGAGCGTTTCAGCCAGGAGCGACCAGTAGTACGGGCGCCGCGCATGTGCGCGCTGCGCGTCCAGCCGCGCGATCGCCTGGTCGATCATCGCCACGCCTTCGAGCGGGCGCCCCTCCTGGCCGCGGACCCACCCGAGCAGCACGCGCGCCCAGTCGCCGTAGTACGCGAAGGCGTGCCGCTCGCAGCGCGCCACGACGGCTTGTGCGCACTCGGCGACGCGTCCGGTATCGCGCCGCAGCTGATGCGTGAGCGCGGCATACGCGAGCGCGAGCGTCTCGCTGTACACGTGATCGCGGCGATGCGCGAGCGCGATCGCCGACTCCGCCTGCACGGCCGCGGTATTGGCGTCGCCGACAAGCCAGAGCGTGTGGGCGTACCACGCACTGGCGAAAACGCCGAGATCCGATCCGAGCGCCGAGAGCTGCGGCACGCGCTCGTCGTGGGCTGCGATCGCCGCGGCGAAGTGTTCGCGCGACGGCGCCAGCTCGCCGACGCTCATCAACGTGCCCGCCATCGCGTGATGCGCCTCGCAACGGCTCGACGGATCGCCCGCGCTGCCACGGAGGGCCAGCTCCGACACCTGACGCGCCGAGGTGAGCTCGCCGTGCATGAAGTGAACCATGCACAGCGCCCACAGCCATCGCACTGGTTCGCCGCCGCCGCCGAGCGCGCGGCTGACCGCGATGACGCGCTGGATGTTCTCTTCGACCACGGGCGCCGCATAGCCGCGCGCCCAGGTGAGCGATCCCGACATGAGCGTCCGCAGCGACACCTCGCGTTCGTCGCGATCGCGCCCGGCCGGCATCAACTCGACGAGGCGGAGCGCCTCGGTGAGCCACCGGATCGCGTCCTCGTGCGCCGACATCCGGACGGCGACCGCCGCCGCCCGCTCGAGAAACGGCATGGCGCGCAGCGGCTGGCCGCCGCGTTCTAGGTGCGTCGCAATCGCTGCGCTCGCCGGATCGAGATCGGCCGCGAACGTCCGCTCGAGCGCCTGCGCGATCCGCCTGTGAATCAGCCGCGAACGCGCCGGCCCGATCGCGCCGTACGCGACCTCGCGAATCCGATCGTGGCTGAAATCCCAGCGCTCGCCTGGCTGCACCCTGACGA